>Ga0247727_10000834_pt1 | contig 74917 bp, 79 predicted proteins | sample WisWelCaveWW1625_FD_202498 | JGI IMG/M metagenome (GOLD analysis project Ga0247727, IMG submission 202498) | Biofilm microbial communities from Wishing Well Cave, Virginia, United States - WW16-25 | ecosystem: Environmental > Aquatic > Deep subsurface > Groundwater > Cave microbial mat | place...
GCGAGGGTGAGCACAACGGCGTCGTCACGAAGGCGTTCGAAAAGATCGCGCCCTCGCGGGCGATGCGGTCGATGTTCGGCGTTCGGGCGAACGGGTGTCCGGTCGCTCCCAGGTCGTCAAAGCGCAGATCGTCGATCAGGACGAACAGAATGTTGGGACGCGGATTGGCGCCGCCGAGCACGGCGGCCGCGGCCATGAATTCTCGCCGGCTGGGCATCATCACCTTCTAGCACAACGGGCCAACCAGCGGCCGAAGGGAGACGGAAACCGGCCGCCACTCCACCGGCGGCTCGGCTCGGTGCTCGCTGTGGAGGCAAAACTCGCCCGCCGGGCCGAGCGTCATCTGGCGCTGCCACAGCGCACTGCCGGAGGCTTTCGACCACCCCGCGAGCGAATCAAAGAATTCGCCGTAGGGAACGCCCGCCGGCTTCGAGAACCAGGTCGCGAACCCGGCGGCGGCGGGATCGCCCGCGATCAGCTTGTAGACACCGGCGGTTCCGCCGCCGGCGAGCGCGGCCGCCAGGTCGTGCGGCAGCTTGCGCGCCGCGGTCACCGCGCCTTCGTTCAGCTCTCCGAGACTGGCGAAATCCTCGACCAGATACCAGTCTTCGTAGACCTGCGCCTCCGCAATCCAGGGCGCTCCGGAGATCTGGAAAGCCCACGACCGCAGAAAGCCGCGGGGAGGGAACTCGACCAGCGCCCGGTGAAAAGCGAGCAATCGATCTTCGTAATCGGCCGGCGAAGCGCTGGGTTGTTTCCAGTGCCAGAATACGTATGAGAGCATGTAGCTATTGTTGTCACAGAGCGGAACGAGCCGGCGAGTGTTCCGCGCGCCCGGACGCGTCAACCTGATCGGCGAGCACACCGATTACAACGACGGATTCGTGCTACCGGCGGCCATCGGGTTCGCCGCCTGGGCCGCCGTGACGCCGGGCGACGACCGCGTCCTGCGGATCCACTCCGCGCATTTCTCCGAGACGGTCGAGCTCTCGCTCGACGGGCCTTCACCCGAGCCGCGGAGACACTGGAGCGACTACGTCATCGGGATGGCGGCGGGCCTGGAGAAATCCGGATACCGCCTGCGCGGCGCCGATCTCGAGATTCGCGGCGATATTCCGCCGGGCGCCGGGCTCGGCTCGTCGGCGGCGATCGAGATGGCGGCGGGCTGCGCGCTGGCCGCCGGCTCCGGCCACGAAATCGGCCGCGTCGAGCTGGCGCGGATCGGCCAGCGCGTCGAGAACGAGTTCGTCGGAACCCGCTGCGGCATCATGGACCAGTTCGTTTCCTTGTGCGCCACCGAGGGCCACGCGCTGCTCGTCGACTGCCGTTCGCTCGACTCGAGGCCAATTCCGATTCCGCCGGCCGCCCGCATTCTCGTGGCCAACACGATGGTCCGGCACGAACTGGCCACGGGCGAATACAACACCCGGCGGTCGGAATGCGAAGCCGGGGTCCGCCGGCTCGGCGCCGGCGCGCTGCGGGAAGTCGCGCCCGCCGACATCGAGCGCCTCGCCGGATGGAACGAAGTGGTCTACCGCCGCTGCCGTCACGTCACCCGCGAGAACGAACGCGTGCTCGAGGCCGTCGAAGCGCTCGAGGCCGGCGATCTCGCCCGCTTCGGCCGGCTGATGGACGCCTCCCACCAGAGTTTGCGGGACGACTATGAAGTCAGTTGCGCCGAGCTGGACCGGATGGTCGAGTTGGCCCGCCGATGCGAGGGAGTCTACGGCGCTCGCATGACGGGCGGCGGCTTCGGCGGATGCACGGTCAGTCTTGTGGACGCCGGGCGGGCCGAAGAGGCACGGGAGAAGCTCGTTCACGACTACGGGCTGGCCTCGGGCTCGAGGCCCGAAGTGTACCTGTTCACGCCGGCCGGCGGCGCGTCGGAAGTCTCCTGAGGAAACGACGCAGTAACCCGGAGGCGGAATGCGGTCGGCCCGCCGGCCGCTCATCAGCCGCCGAACAGCTTCTCAAAGCCCGGGGCGGACACGAGCGCCTCTTCGACCGGAACAGCGCGGCGGGCGACAATGCTTTCCAGAGAACGCTCCGCCACCGGGATCGCGCCGAGACCGCTCTTGCGGGCCTCATCGAACTCCTCCTTCAGCGCGAGCGAGACGCGGTTGCGATCGGCCCTGGTCAGGTCGGGGGACTGCCGGCACAGCAGAATCGCACGCTTCAGCGCTGACTCGGCCTTCTCCGGCTCTGCCTCGCCGAGATACTTCAGCGCTTCGTTCTTGGCGTCGGAGATGTCCTTCAGGCCTCCCCAGTCATCCCGATCGGTGCGGCTCTCGATCCGGAACAGGAGATGAGTGACGCCGGTAAGGAGCGCGCTCTGGTCGAGAGAACCGCCGATGCGAAGGCGGTCCTGGTCGATCCAGAGCCGCGCGGCCGGGTAATCCTGCTCGCTACCGCGGATGACGGCAATGTAGCCGGAGCGAAGAATGTTGCTGCCCCCTCCGCCGTCGCCCGTGAACGACTGATGAACGCCGAGGTGGATCCTGCCGGTGGACCCGCCGAGGAGATCCTGAACGCCGGCGGCGATCGGCAGCGCGATGTTGAGCGCGCCCGAGAGCTGCGGAACCACCAGCAGCTTCGAGAGATCGCCGAGCACTTTGATGACGCTGCCGATATAATCCTGTCCTTGCATCGCCACCAGCGCGGCAACCACCTCGACGACCCCGCCGTTAAACGGCATCAGCGTGGTCATCGCGTAGTTGAGCGGGATTAGCTTCTCGAGGTTCGACTCGTTGACGCCGTTCAGATGCGACGGCCCGGCGAGGTGCGGAATCTCGATGTTCTGGTGGCCGAACTGGAACACGACCAGCGAATGCGCGACTGGATGCCAGGTACGGAACCAGTCGACTTCCTTTTCGAGGAACATTTCGGCGAGCCACAGCCGGAAGTAGTGCTTGCCGGCCTGGAGCGGCTCTCCGGAAAAGCCGGGATTGTTCACGTGATCGCGCGGGATCGCGACGTAGGCGTACTTTTGTGCGTCCTTGGTGAAGAGGTCTTTGAGTTTATCGAACAGGGACATCGGTTTCTCCATAAAAGCAGATGTCATCGGCGGTCTCGCGCGTCATCGCGCCGTCTCCCATTCGGGAAACGATGACACCCTTGGCCTTGATCATGCCGGCATCGAACAACGCCTCGGATGTGCCAGAGACCGGCTCACGCAGGACATTGGCAATACTTTCCAGCACTTCGCGGGCGAGGTCGAATTCGAGCGACGGGATGGTAATCACGCACGGGAAACCCGCGGCATGGAGTTCCGCCGCGAACGTCCGCAGATAACCGGCCTTTTCCCGATCGACTCCGGAGCGCTCGATGCGTCGCGCGATCGGCAACTGAAGGACCGCGAGCTGGACGTTCGGCAGGATCTTGATGGCTTCATCGGAGCGGAGAAGGGTTCCGCGATCGCTTTTCTCATCGACGACTTCCTCGGTCAGCCGCAGCCGAATTCCGGCCCGGGTCTCGATCGGCTCCGCGATAATGTGCAGAACCTGCTCCTGGGCGTGCAGTGTTTTTACCATGAGTTCTCTCGGAGTTTGAGCGTACGTCCATGGCAGTCGCCAACCGCTGCCGGCGAGATCCGCGCCGATGTGGTTCAGGGTGAGCGTATGCACTGCCGGCGGCGATCCGAAGCGAGCGGCGGGGAGGCTCGGACGGGCGATCCGGCGGGGGAATGGGTGTGGAAGGGCCAGCATGGCCTCCCAACAGACCCAGGCGCACGAGGGGGGCACGAGGACCTTCCTGGCATGAAAAGCGAACAGGTCGGGGATGCTGACGGCCAGTCGTCCGGCCGCCTCCGCATACGGCATCTCCGGTGGGGGTGTCTCGACATTGGTGGTAATATGGCGCTCGGCGTCCTGATAAACGATCTCGATGTTCGCTCTCTCGAAAATCGATCCACCGGATCGCGCCCGCACCGCATGGAATGTGACGACGGGCTCGGCCAGGGGCGCCGGCGGCCGGAGTGCGGCAGCGTGTCCGCCGGCGGGCTGCGAGGCGGAAACTGGCTGTTCGAGGAGCCAGCCGGCGACCTCCGCCGGCATCGCGTCGATGAATTTGCGCCAGGCGACGTACACGCGTCCGATCCGGTCCGCCGGATGGCGCCGGTCGCGCTCCAGCGCCAGGCACGCCGCGATCCGGAACAGCCACGGTCGCGTCCAGGCCGGCTGCACGTCGATCCAGGCACCGCTGGACCCCTCGACGGTGTTCTCGATCCTCTTCCAGCTCTCCGGGCCCAGAAAGTTCCCGATCGCCTCGGAATGGCTCACGGGGGGGTGAAACAACTGTTTGAGTGCGTCCAGCCTGGACTTCAGCAAGTCGATCCGCCCGAGCCGCGCCAGCGCCAGGGCGATGCATGTGGCGGCGATGGTCGCATGGGGCCAATCCTGACCGCGTACGAAGCGGTCGTGGGCGAATTCGAGCAGCTCGAGCGAGCGGTCATCCCCGTCAATGGCGAGAATCGCACCGTGCTCGAGCGCCGTGAGGGCCAGTCGTCTTGGGCCGATTTTCTCTATCAGCTCCTCGGTGCGCGGGATCTCCCAAGCGGCCCGTTCACCCGCCAACGGCTGTCTGGACGCCGGCGGGCCGAGCAAGTCGGTGGACCAGGCGAGCCACTGGTCCTCGGCGAGATCGCTGGTCCGGACACTGTCGCGGACGACATGTCCTTCGTCGAACAGACGAAACGCGCGGATGATCCGCGTCAGCGCGCGGTCCGCCGCCAGCACCGTGTCGTAGGAGACCGAACCGGATTCGGCCACCGACGATTGGGATTGCAGAATCCCGATCGCCCGTTCGACCTCGCATTGGCGGGCCATTTCTTCGGCCGCCGCGACACAAAATGGCGGGTACCGGTGATGCACCTGTGAGGCGACCTCGTGCCCATCGGTGAGCTTGATGCTCCGGGAAACACGCTCGTCCAGACGATTCAGCTCCATCGGCCGAGCCGCCGACTCGAGAAGAAGAATCGCCGATGCGAGGCGGTCCGAGTCGAGGCCCGTGAGCGTCTCCGGCATCTCGAACCACCACAGGAGTTCGCGCGGGCCGAGCACCGCCGGATACGCCCAGCGGAGAAACTCGAGGCCGATGCGGGAACGCAGGTCGGCCGGTCCCACCCAGTCGAGCCAGCCGGCCCCGCCGGGCCCTGGTACGCGCGCCATCGCCAGGGCGTCTTTGAAAAGCCAGGTTGCCTCCGCCTCGCGTTTGGCTTGAACCAGTGCGCGGCCCGCGAGCAGGAGCGAGAACGCCCGCAAGTGGTGCGACAGCCCCGCGTCCCGGATCACGCCGGCCAGCCGCACAATCGCTTCGGGCGCGGGCAGCTCGATCCGGACGCCGCCTTCGGCCTTTTCAAGCCGCTCCTCGATGCCCGAAACCAGTGTGGCGGCGAGCTGCTCGGTCATGTCGCCGGAGACGAAATCGCCGACGATTCCCTGGGCCGCGTTGGCGCGTAACCGGAGCTGGCGAGCCGTCCCGGCATCCGGATGACGGTCCGCGTCGGCGAGCACGGCGCCCCAGGTGCGCTCGGCGACGAAACGCCCGCTGGTGTGGATCTGCGCCGCCGCGTGCGTCGCCAGAATCCCCGCGCGGATATGCGCCGCGTCCGAAGCGACTGCTTCCGCCCAGTTCTCCTCCGCCAGCAGCCGCGTCGTGACCGGCAGGATCCACGGGTAGGCGTTGTTGCCGGCCACGTTGGCCTCGACCCGCCGCCACCACCTGCCGGCGCGCTCCGGCTCGGTCATGAGGACCGAGAGCAGCGCCTCGAAATGCGAAATGTCCAGCTCCGGGAACGGCCGGTTCAGCGTGAGATCTTCAAGATACGCGGCCGCGAGCTGCCGTGCCTGCTCCAGCCCGGCGATGTCGTGACCCCGAAAATAGCTCAGCAGGCGCGGGCGCAGGCCGCGCTCGACTTCGAGGAATTGCGAGTGCTGGCGGTCGATCCACTCCTGGCTGGACAGCTCCTCGAAAAGTCTTCTCGTCGCTGCCTGGTCAGCTCCCTCGCCGCTCAGGGCTTCGACAGCCCGAAGATCGAACCTCCCCAGCCATGCGATCACCGGCAGCAGCGCCAGGATTTCGGCGTTCTGAATCCGGCCGACAATGCGCATCCGGACGTACTGATCCACGTCGGCCGATTCGATCGTCTTGACCTCGAGGCCCGGATCTTCCCTCGCCCACGCTCCATAGAGAGCCAGCTCGAAAGGACTGTAGCGCGGCTCGATCGTCGGAGCTTTGCGTCGCGATTCCCACAGGAACTGAGGAGTGTGGCCCCGTTCCGGGCATTTCTTCAAAATCGCGGGGATCAGTTTCTCCGGACACTGGGCTTTTTCGCGCAGGTAGCGTTCGGCGTCGGCCTGGTTGAAGCCGCGGATCTCGTGCAGCCGAAGATACGGCTTGGGATCGCGCGCCAGTCCCTGGGTTCCGGCCACGCGCCAGCCGCCTGCGCCCTTGGAAGCCAATGGACGCCGGCCGCAAAAGACCACCCGTATCTTGGGTAGTCTCTTGTGCAGGTCCTCGAGGATCTCGAACGTGGCGGAGACGCTCTCGGGCACGGTTCCGTCGGGCAGCATCTTGGACAGCTCCTCGCACGTGTCCAGCATGAGAATGACCGGCTGTGGAAGGTTGCGCGCGAAGCCCGCGAACGTGTCCAGAAGGAGCTGGAACTCGGGATCGCGAATCAAATCGAGCGGGGATTCGCCGGCGCGCGAGGCGCCGGTCAGCCCTTCGTGAAACGCCAGCGCCTTGAAACTGAACGTTTCAAAGTAAGCCGAGGCGGCTCCGGTCTTATCGTGAAGCCGCAGCTCTTCGGCGAGCTGGAGCAGCAGCAGCGCCGGCTTGGTGGAAGGATACTCCGGATTGAGGTAATCGAAGTCGATCCGCGCCGACGAGGCTCCGCGGCCGGGCGCCACCCGGTTCTCCAAGTGCCGCATCAGCATCGTCTTGCCGACGCCGCCCAAACCGGTAAAATGCAGCGCCCAGGTGGCGTCCTTGCCCGCCAGCAGCTCCTCGAAGACGAGGATCTGTTCGCGGCGCTCCAGGAAGCGCACCAGATGTCTCTGGTTGTCGCGGATCCGCTGGCGGAGCTGTATGCGAAGACTGGCCAGATGCACGGCTTCGGCGACCCGGCCCTTGAGCAACTGCTCGTGCGGGAACGCCGCTTCGACCCAGGCGACCGCGTCGGCAAACCTGTCGGAAGCGAGCGCCTTGTCCACCTCCCCGAGCAGGAAACGATACAGCTCGCCGGGGTCGTTCACTTTCGCGGCGAGCAGAGCCCAGTTGCGCTGGGCAGGCTGCAAAGCGACACCGGCGGATTCCGCCTTCAGAAGCGCTTCCCCGATCTTGGGCAGCTCGAGCTGGATGGCGGTACGCCCGCGGCCGGGATCCTGGATGACCTCCTCGAGGACCTCGCGGCTCATCTGGCCGCTCATGGAATAATGCTTGCCGGCGGGAGCGAGACTCGACCGTCCCGTAGTCGGATCGACGACCGGCTCCGCCAGCAGCTCGGTCGTCGAACAGAAGCCCTCCGCCGCGAGCTGATCCAGCGTCGACTCGGCGATGGGAAAACCGGCCGCCTTGGCCAGCGGAGCGGTCCAGCCCGGGGTCAGCGCCATCCAGAGTAAAGCCTCTTCGGAGAACCCTCCCCGTTGTTTCTTGCGCTCGGCCGCGGACCGCGCCAGCAGCTCCATCTGCTTGTCGGCGAGCATTCGGGAAAAGCTGCCGGCGATCCCCATCAATTGCCTCCCGACAACTGCTTCAGGATCTTGTCGTCATCGGCTTCCTCGAGGACCTTCATGAGCTTCCCGGCCTTGATCAGGGAGCCCACGGCGTCATTGTCCGGCCTGGAATCAAAACGCGACGGAACGCCGCGGACATACTCATGGAACAGCGTGAAGAAACCAGTTCGCTGATCCGGCTGGACGTCGCCAACCACCAGCTTGCGCGCGAGAAACAACTGCTGATAGGGAAGCTCGTCTTCGAGCGGGCTGGGGAACGCTTTCAGGTCGGCGTTCAGGAACACGCTCGGGCGCTGCTCAATGAAAAGCTTGATCGCTTCGACATCGGCCTCGTAGACTTCTTTTTCGGCAACCGCGGAGTACGAGATGACCAGTGGAATCGGATCGTTCGATCTGCCCAGCAGGCCGGACCCGCTGGCCCAATTCTCGACCATGTCCTTGCCGGCCGCGCCGCACAGATGGACATCGTCGATCAGAATCACCAGCTTCAGCTCGGGCGAAGCGCCCTTCGCCGCTCGCGCCTCCGAAGCGAGCGCCTCGAAGTCCACTTTGAGCGCCGCTCCGGCCACCGCCGCGTGGATTTGAGAGGGATCGGTCAGGCCGGCGAGCGGGTGGAAATTCAGTTGTTGCTGGACCGGCGGCGCCACCGGAGGATTCGGGACGGAGTCGTGCAGAAGCTCGGAAAGTTTCGAGAGCTCGTAAACGGGGTTTTCGTTCAGCCCGAACCGGGGCCGGGAGTCGAGGGCCGCGGCGATGATTTTCCAGGCGAGGCTCCACGGCGACTTCGGCGCCTGATCCTTGGGGAAGGTGACCAGGCAGGGGACATGGCCGCGCAGAGCGGCGTCGGCCGCCATCTCTTCGAGCAGGCGAGTCTTGCCGTATTGGGGGTTGGTGACCGACGCGTGCCGTTCGACGACCTTGAGGACCAGAACCCTGGGCCGGTCGGCATCGGCGCCTTCCAGCAGGGACTGAAACGCGTGCAGGCAATCCGTGCGTCCGCACAGCACCGCCGGATCGGTAATCTGCCGGTATTGTCTCGCCCTCTGCGACCGTTGCTTCAGCACGCCGATTTCGGCGGCATCGACTTCGAGCCGGGTCAGGTCGCGCAGGAACAGCGCCGGCATGGCCCAATCGACGGTGGCGTACGGGTCGGCGCCATGGACCATTCCGTCGCGACGCGCCTCGGCGGTCGCCCGGTCGATGGGTTGACCCGAGAGCAACGCTTCGTACAGCCGGCATGTGAACAGGCGGCAGGCGCGATCGGCCACTCTGCCCGACATGCCGATGACGACCGGCACGCCGCCGAGCAGGACCTCGAGCGCCAGGGATGCGGTATCGGAGCCGCCAGCGCCCGAATAACAGGCGTTCAGCACGACGACCGGGGCAATGCCGGCGGTCAAGGCGGTGAGCTGGGACGCGGTGATCTTGTCGAACGGACGGTTCTTATCCTCGGAAACCAACTGCAAATATCCCGCGCCGGACGCCTCCGTTCCGCCGTGACAGATGAAGTGGACGATCGATGGGTTGATCCTGAGCAGGGCATCCTCGAGGCGCTTGCTGGTCGCGCGGGGAAGGATGTGAGACTCGAGCGGCAGCCCTGACGCTTTCAGACGCCGCAGCAGTCCCAGGTATTCGGCTCCGGCTCGTATGCGCGCGTCGTGGAGCTCGGAGCCGATCACGAACAGGACCCGCGGGCGGACGGTGACTTTGAGTTCCGCGGCCCCCGGCGCGGGCGCCATCCGGACCAGGCCGACTCCGTCCTTCGCCAGGAAGCCTCCGGGGCCGCACATCATCTCCCATGGCAGGCGAGTGAACTCGAGATCGGTTGAGCACAGCTCGATGGCCGCCACCACGCCGCCGGCGCCGCGCTGGATGGCTTCGTTCCAGATCGGGTCGCCCAGCAGAACCGCAAACAGATGCCTTCCGAAAGCTTCCACGTCACCTACGCGCTGCTGCTTGGAGGCGATTCTCAGACCGATGTCGGCCACGTCGTCGCCCTTCCAGTTCACCGCCGACGGGGGTTTGATGAGCGGATAAACGCCGGCGGCCGCGCGCTCGACGGTTCGAGGCGCTCCGGCGGCGCCGAGGCCCGGATACTCGATCCGCCAGTGGGCCGGGTCAACCCGGGTGACGACCACGCGCAGGTGCATATCAGTCGGCCGTTCGACTCCACATCGCGTCGGTAATCCGGCCGGCGAGCGAATCCACCGAATCCGCTTCCAGACCTCCGGCGCGTTCCCCTTCCACGGCGCTTTTCAAGGTCCAATCCAGGTACCGGCCGGCGAGATCGGCGCGGGCGTCCTCGAGTTGAGCGTCCGTCAAGCCGCCGGCGATCTTTTCCCAGGCGCCGACGGCGGAGGCGGTGAGCAGGCGCGCGAGACGCGGATGAGGGGAAGGAGTTTCATCGGTGCGCCGGCGGAATTTATCCTGCCACCAGGGAACCGTCTGTGAGAAATCGGCGGAATCGAAGTCGCAAAGATCCGGCAATGTCTTTCCAACACCCGGCAATTCGCCGAGCGCGACGCCGAGCACGGCATCGGCGACGCCGTCGGGAGCGGCCGCCACCATGCCTCGCAAGGCGTCGGAGCCGGCGGTGGATTCCGTCGCCTGGTCGGCGGCCCGGGCGAGGAGAGCGAGGCGTGTCACCGGCGGCGGGTAGTCCTCGCGCGGGGCGGACATGATCGACGGTTGATTCATCTCCAGCTCGACCATCGCCCACACCGCCCACGGCCCCATGCAGAACACCGAGAACATATCAGCGAAAATCTCCCTCGACCAGCCGCCCCAGCGCTGGGCCTCGGCCGTATCCCCGGTCTTTTTTTCGACCGCTTTCTCGATCGAGTCGCGGAAACCGGCGACCAGTTTGCGGTCCGGCAGCAGGTCGTATTGAATATGGTGGCCTACCTCGTGGCCCAGACACACCAGCCACCACGGCGACGCGGCGCAACTGGCGGGCACGCGCACCACCGGCGCCGGCATCCGGTTCAGATGCTCGCGGAGCATCCCCACTTCGACTTCGCTCTTGAGATCGGGCGGCACCAGCTCGGCCGGAAAAGCCTCGGGCGAATAGCGGGATTCGACGAACGGCAGAGGCGCCGGTCCCGGCGTCGTGCGCACCGCGAGCCCGAGCGCCTTGGCTCTGTCGAAGACCTGGCTGTAGCAGCTCCAGACGACCTCGTCGGCCGCCGCCAGCAGCGGGCCGAATTCGGAGTCGTCGCGCTGGTCGAACTTGGCTTGAAAAAAACGCCAGAGGCGCTCGAGCCACACCACGCGGCGATCGAACCGCGCGCAGGAGTCGTAAAATTCACCCGGAGCCGAGGCAGCGTCCAGGTGGCCAAAATCTTTGGAAAGTCGGCACTGAATTGTCTTCAAGAGCGACTCGATGGAAGCGAGCTGGGTGGAGTATTGCTGGCGGGTATCGAGAGCCCGGCGGCGTTTTAGCCAAGCTTTAATGGCTTCTTCGAGACGATGAAGGATGATTTTCGATTGGGCTCGGCGGATCCGGTTCGGGCCCATGGGCCTCATCTTACCACTGGCCCAGGGTTGGGTTGGGTTCTTACGACAGCATGGGTATGCGCTCTGGCCGTGCTTCGTCGGCCAACGCCAGCGGCAGGCCCGCCGTGTGCGCGCCGCGCATCAGCTTCTGGGCCAGCGCCGTAAAGGCTGCTGCTGGAGCGCTTCGCGGACGATGCAGGACCAGCGGCGCGCCCGCCCGCTGGGCCCCGGCGCAAACGTCCGGGGCCGGCGGAATGATGGCCATCACCGGATACCCGAGAGCGTCCTCGATCCGCTCCTTCTGGATGCCTTCAACCAGCGGCGCCTGGTTCACCACGATCACGGTGATCGCTTCGCTGCTGATTCCGGCGCGGCGCATCGAGTCGATCGCCACCCCCGCGCCGGCAATCGAGGCGTCATCGCGCTCGGTTACCAGCAGGATCTGGTTCGAAAGCCGGATCACCATCTCGCAGTACGGCTGCCAGTAGGACGGCAGGTCAACCAGCGTGAACTCCCCAAGACCGTTCACGTGCCGCAAAATACGTTCCGCCTGCTCGGGTAGGATTTCGTGAAACTCCCCCCGCTTCTGCGGGCTGAACAGCACATAAAAGCCGAAAGCGCTCTTGACCAGTTTCGGCTCAATCGCGCCCTCCTGAATGTTCACAGGCTCCAGAACGAGCAGGCCGGACAGGTTCGTCGCTCCGGGCCGTTTCAGCATCGCCGACAGCGTGCCGAAATCCGGCCGCATTTCGCAGGCGATCACCAGCTTTTCGGCGGCGATCGCGGCGGCGACATTCAGCATGGTGGTCGTCGTGCCCACGCCGCCCTTGGCTCCGACGAAGGTGAGCACGCGCCCGCCCGGCCCGCTCCGCGATTTCGTGATGTGCCATTGCAGGCTGCGGTTGCGTTCGACGGCAAATTGGATGGCGCGCGCCAGCGCGTGACCGGAGACCTCCCCCTTCACCAGGAAGTCCTGCGCGCCTTCCTGCACCGCCCGCAGCGCCAGTCCTTCGTCGTTCAAGCCGGTCAGCAGAAGAACCGGGACCTGCGGCCGTGCTTCGTGAAGTTTTCCGAAGGTCTCCAGACCGGTCGAGTCGGGAAGATTGAGGTCGAGCAGCACGTTGTCGAATTCCTGTGTCGCCAGCCGATCCAGCGCTTTGGCCAGCCGGTCTACCCAAATCACCTCGAAGCCCGCCTGCGCTTCCTTGAGTCCCTCCAGTACCAGCCGGGCGTCGCCGGGGTTGTCTTCCACCAGCAGGATTCTGACACTCTCTCCTTGCATGCCCTCCCTCCGCCGTGCCGTTCCGGTCGCCGAACGGCGTTCCACAGTTCATATCGGCACGGCGGCGGGAGCCCGCGTGATAAGATGGGAACAAAAGTTGTGGTGGCTGTAGCTCAGCTGGTAGAGCGCTGGATTGTGGTTCCAGTGGTCGAGGGTTCGAACCCCTCCAGCCACCCCAAAGAATCAATGGCTTGCATCGCTTTTCACTGCACCTTCTCTCCGGCTGTAACCGGATTTGTAACTACCGAAGGTTGCTGCCCCATGTACGATTCCATCTTCGCGGCGGCGCTTTGCAGATCTCGCCGGCTCACGATGTCGTACCGCCTGTAGACGCTCTCGGTTCTGTGCCCAGTGATCGACATGGCCACGTTGCGTGGAATGCCTGCGCGCTCCATGTTCCTCACTGCGGATCGTCGGAGGTCGTGGAACAGCAAGCCAGGGACTCCCGCGGCGGCGCAGGCCTTACTCCAGCCCTTCAGGTGTGAGCCGATCTGCCGGCCCATGTAGCTGAAGACCCACGGGCACGCCGACCACTTCTGGTCTCTCAGAGACCTCTGCATCTCCAGCCACGCTTTCATCTCGCCGTAGACCGGGAGTGTTCGCGGCCGTTTGTTCTTGGTCTGGGATCCGGCCAGGCGGATTTCGCCGGCGGCTAGGTCGACTTGGTCCCATCGGAGCGACCGTAGTTCGCCGAGTCGGTTCCCAAGGTGGAATCCGACCACCAAGAGCGGCTTCAGGTGCTGCGGAAGTGCGTCCCGGAGGGCGAGGTATTGCTCGTGTTCCAGGAACCCTTGGCGCGCGTTGTCTTCTGGTAGGTGGGGTATGTGTGGGACGCGGGAGACGAGCGGCGGGTCCTGAGCGGCCCCAAGATTGAATGCACGCCGCAGTGCCGCGAGCTCCCGGTTGATCGTAGCGTTACTGGTGCCCGCCCGCCGCCGGGCGTCGATATACGCCTGAGCCTTCGTACGGCCGAAGTCTGCGGCTCGGATATTGCCGACAGCCGGTAGCAGGTGTTTCGTCACCCGCCATTGCAGCGACTTCAGGCTCCTGCGCTCGTGGCGCTCGTAGTCCTCGATGAGCAAGTTGAGCAACTGGCGGACGGCGACTCTCTCAATACCGCCAACGAATTGTCCGGTGACGATTTCGCCAAACCGACGCTTCAGCAGCCGCAAGGCTTCTTCGCGAGTGGATCCGCCGCTCTCGTGGAATGACCTCCCGTTTCGGTGGTACTTGATCCACCAAACAGATCCCCGACGGTAGAGGCAGCCAGTTCCGCTTGGGCGCCGCGTCATTACGCTGCCTTCGCCTCGTCGATGACCCGATCTATGTCTTTTGTGTCCAGAAAGACCCGACCATCGAGCCTGACCGCCGGCAGTTTGCCGGCAGCCACCATGTGGCGCACGGAATACTCTGACCGCGAGAGGTACTCCGCGGCCTGCGGGACGGTCATTAACCGTGGCTGTCCCGCATCCGGTCGCAGTCTCGCCAGGACTCGCTCGGCGACGCGATCCGCCAGGTCGTCGAGCAGCCTGGTCAGGCTGGAATCGCCAAGCCTTGTGCCTTGTGACACATTTCCCCGCTTGCCGGTTTTCGCTTCTTCCCGTAGTAGCGGTGCTTGATACGCACGCTATCTTGACGGATGGCTCGCGCGATGTCATTGCGACCGTAGACCTCACACAGACGTGCGCACCGCTCGCGCTCTTCTACGACCTGAAGCACAACGGCCTCAGAAACCAGGGCTCCCAGAACATCAACCAGGAGACTCTTGTCGCCTGTCAAAACACGCGTCTTCAAACCTGCCTTCTTCATTTGTGAACCCAGGAACCAGGCCAACTGCGATTATTCTATCATCCCAACCACGAATTTGTTAACCCAGAACCGGCAAAAAGCTACTCGGCTTCTTCTGGGACATCCAACTCAGCGCGATTCGCAAACAGCGTGAAGTCGCGCAAGAACACCAGTTTAGCCGTGCCGGTTGGACCGTTCCGTTGCTTTGCCAAGATGAGGTCTGCCAAGCCACGCAGGTCTTCCCGGTCTGGCTTGTAGTATTCCTCTCGGAAGATGAACGCCACCACGTCGGCGTCCTGCTCGATGTTCCCCGACTCCCTCAAGTCCGAGAGCCTGGGCCGGTGGTCTTCCCTCGTTTCCGGCCCGCGGCTCAACTGCGAAAGGGTGACGATGGGGACGTTCAGGTCCTTCGCCGCAAGTTTCAGGCCCCTGGTCATGATCCCCAGTTCCTGGTTGCGGTTGTCGGCTCTACGGCCGGTATCCATGAGTTGGAGATAGTCGATGATCGCCAGGTCCAGGCCCTGCTCCATCTTGAGGCGTCGGAGCTTGGAAAGTATGTCCATCACGGAGCACGTGGCTGAGTCGTCGATATACAACTTCGACTCCACAATGTCCGTCGCTGCTAGGCTGAGCCGCCTCCTCTCATCCTGGTTCAACATGGCACCCCTCACCTTTTGGGAGTCCACCCGGCCCGCCGCCGTTATCATTCGCACCATCAACGTTACGCGTGACATCTCCAGCGAGAAGATCGCAACCGCCTTGCGTTGAGACACTGCGGCGTAGGCGGCGATGTTCAGTGCCATGGCGGTTTTCCCCGCACCTGGACGCGCTGCAATGATCGACAACTCCCCAGGCTGAAAGCCTCCTGTCAATTCGTCGAACGTGCGGAACCCGGACCGCACTCCATTGGAAACGGTTCCCTGATCGAGCAAGCCTTGGAGACCGCCGGGGTAGTTCTCGATGATGGACATGGCTGAAAGCAGGTCACTGCCAGGCAATTCCTGACTGATACCCAGGATTCTGTCGCTCGCCTCCTGGACCAGCACATCTCCCTGCCGCTGGTCCATGAGGGCTTCGTTGAGGATGTTGTTGGCAGCGAATGCCAGGCGCCTCTTGATGGCCTTGTCCTTAATGAGGCGGATGTAGCTGTCGAGGTTGTACAGGCGCGGTAGGCCGTCGTCGAGCGTAACGAGGTAGGAGAGGCCGCCAACGGTTTCCAGCTTTCTCTGTGTCAGCAGTTCGTTAGAGACCGTGATACGGTCGATCCTCTCGCCCCGCTCGCAAAGGACCTGCATCACCGAGAAGATTCGCCGGTGCGCCTCCGTGGTGAAGTCGTCCGGCCCCAGGCCACCGGCGACCACGGGGAAGTTGGTGTCGTCGAGCAGAACCGATCCGAGCACGAGCTTCTCGGCTTCCAGGTTCGATGGGAGCCCGCGCTCAAGGGCTACATTCTGCATCGTTGTCTCCATTCAGCTTCAGCGTGAAGGCGGGGGTGATCTTGGCGATAACCCGAAGAGCCTCGGGCATTCCGGCGCGCTTCTTGGCCTTGGCGAACGACTTCAGCTTCGCGCTGCTTACCGTCAGGGAGCCGAGCGGAATATCCCAGTCCGGCGAGACGGTTGGCAAATCACCGAACCCGAACAGCCGTAGAACCTTGTCCATTGCGAACTCCGTTCGCTCACCCGGCACGAGCTCAGCCGCCATTCCGCCTCCCAAGTCCACCTTGCCGGCGTTCTGGAGGTAGGTTCTCAGTGCGTCTTCCGCCTTCGACACCCAGGACTTCCCGGCCTTCAGGCGAAGCGCCAGGGCGCGCGCGTCTTCGGTCGTCTGCAATGGGCCGATGTCCAGGGTTCCCTTGGCGACGTCGGCCCGCAGCGGGCACGTGAACGTGCAGAAACCGCACAATCCGGCGTTGGGGTTGACAGGCATCTCTTCGGCGCGTCCGAAGGCATCGATGATCGACCCGATGTGTCGACGTGCGGCAATGACTTGGGCTTGCATCCATTCCATGTCCCCGCGCTGGAAGCTCACGCTCTTGGGTGCCCTGGCGCGGATGAACTCCCAGTCGAACCGGACGGCTTCCACCCAGGGGAAGTGGGCGAAAACCAACGTGGCGTAGTGGAGCGCCTCGTACTCGTCCATCGCACCCCACCCAGTCTTGTAGTCGTCTATCACGGCTTCGGCGCCGTGGACCGACAGCAGGTCGATGGTGCCGTGTGCAAGGGCCGCCTCCGGCCTCTCCCCAGGAGTTCCGCCGATGCGCATGTCCAGTGGACGGAACTGCTCATCGACGGAGAGGAACAACTCGGCGGCGAAGACCTTCCTCGGGTCGATCGAGAAGGTCTCCATATCGTCGAGCACGAGGGGGAGCGCCCACTCGCCGATCTGCAAGGCTTCGAGCCTGCCCATGATCCATTCCTGGTCGGAGTGTTTTCCGGTGGCGATCAGGTGATCGACATAACCACGTCGGTAGCGGTGGAAGTCGGTGCCGGCTTCCGCCGGCCGACTTTGAGTGGTGAGCGCACCACCGGAAAGATGCGACAGTGCGAAGAACCGCGGACAGCCCGCGGCCTTCGCCAGCGACTTTGAGACAGAGAGATTCATGCTCCCGCTCCGTTCTTGTCCGCTGCATCCTTGGCTGCTAGGAGTGCGCCTTCCTTGGTCCCCTGGAAGGTGGCGAGCCACGCCTCCGAGTCCACCGGCTTGATGCCTTGCCCGCGGAACAAGCACGCCTGAAGCACGCTCAGTTCGAGGGGCGTGAAATCCGCAGGTGTCAGCCCGCGCTTCGGCCCGTTCGATCCGATGATCTCCGGCACCCAGTCTTCGCGGTCTTCGTGCGCCGAAGCCTCGGCGATCTTCTCAACCAGATCGCGAACGACCTGCTTCACGTCCTTCCGGTTGAGCAGCAAACAGCCCGCTACGTTCTCGACGGCGTGCGCCTTGAGAATCTCCGCGCCAGCGTCCTTCGAGCCGGTCAGTTCCTCCAGTTGCCACAGGAGATCCGACAGTACCTCGGCGGCGGCGTTCCGGTCCGTCATCCGCGCCCAGGCCGCCCTGACGCTCTCGGTGGCGTCGTCGCCGTTCTGCTGGCCGTTCACGGCCCCGTTCTGTTGTGGCGCCTGGCGCGGTGTCCCCTTGAGCCAGTCCGCGAACACCTGGAAGTCGGTCGCCTTGGGCTGGTCGATCACTTTCGGCATCTGTGGGCACCGGGTCTTGTCCAGCACGAACTCGTTGTGCTCGGTCATCGTTCCGACGAGATCGAATTCGTACTCCAACCCGTCTCGCTGCACCGGTGCCAGTCCGACCTTGACGCGCTTCGTCTTCTTCACGCCGTGCTGGTTCACGAACTCCTCGGTGGTGTACTCGTTTTTGGTCCGCATCGTACAGATGACGTGCAACGGCGAAGCCAGCATCCGATCCACCATCCGGCGCTCGTTGGGCTGCCAGTCCTTCCACCCACCGAATTTGTCGCCGCTTTTCTTGCTGCGGGTGTCGACGAACTCCAGGGCGCCATCCTTTCCCATCCAGAAGTGGCTCAGCGAGTCGCAGAAGAACACGACATAACCGGCGATCTCGGCGGCGGCCAGGGACTCCAGGAAGACCTCGTGTGAGAAGCTGTCCGGTTCCAGGACATCGAAATCGAATGTGTACACGTTGTCGGCCAGGCCCCCGTCCGGTGGGGCGTACTTCGACAGGGCGCCGTGCTCGGTGTCCACTCCGCAAATACCGCCGTCCTTGCCGGCCAGCAGCCGGGCAATCCTGAGTAGCGTCAGGCTCTTTCCGCTGCCGGCCGGCCCGACCAGCGCAACGCGGGCGCGGGCATCGTTCTTGACAGCTTTCCTAAATGCAATCTGCATGTTTTGGTTCTCCTTAGCGGGGCAAATTGAATCGTTGGTGGGGGTTGGCGGGCTATTTTAGCCTGGGGCAGCGAGGTTTGTGAACCCGCATTTCGCGGGCGCTGAAGTCTTGCCCGCAGTACGGACACGGACGAAACACTTTCTTCGGGCCAGAATACGTTCTTCGTGTCCTAGCCGAGATACTCCCCTTCAAAGACATGGTGAGATCCTTCGGGAAATAGTTCAATACCATTTCCCGGCCATGGGGTGTTCTCCAAAGCTTCTTGATTACCTTCACGGCTGCGCCGAGGGTCGCGAGCTCCTCTGAAGTGACACGGGGAACGTCGCTTGCTGCTTTCGGTCCTCGCACTGTATGGCAGGTTGGCACGACAGGTGCTGCCGTGTCAACCTACCCCAATGGAGTGCCGGGATACGCGCGTCCCTACTCCTCGTCGAAGGTGATACAGCGGTTGGCGCCCTCGACCACCAGCGTGTCCAGGGTGGCCTTGATGTCCGACAGGCTGCTCTGGACTCCCGCGCGAAGGGATTCGTTGCTTCTGAGCTTGTCCGCATCGAGGCCTTCGAGCAGACTCACCGCTTGGTCAACGAGTCCTTTCAACTGCTGGTCGTCTGTGATGTTTCGGGCGTCGAAGGTTCGCAGGAATTCGGCCAAGTTTTCGACCGTGGTCTTGTGGAAGGTCTTTTTCTTGCCGTCCGCTCCCGGCTCCAGGCGCTCCACCATGTGGGTAACCAGCTCCTGCATCGTGGCGCGGAGAAGCTGCTGGATTTCGTTCGTTGCCTCGGCGACCTTCGCGGCCATCTTGTCGCGCTCGGCCTCGAAAAAAGCGGCGCTGATCTCGCGCAGTTTTCCGGGCGTAGTGAACGTCACGTACTGCCACTCCAGTGTGAACGCCGACCGGACCTTCCCCTCGGACGGATAGTCATCCGGGTTGTACAGATCCTGGAGCTTTGCGGCGGCTTCCTGCTTCCGCTGCTCGTACGCGGCCAGGAAGTCGTCCACGAGCTTCTGCCGGCTGACGTTGTAGTCGTGCAGGGTGTTCTCCACGTTTGGGACCAGCGTCATTGGCAGCAGGAAGATTCCCGACTTCATCATCGACGGCAAGCAGAGTTTGTACAGGTACGTGCGGATCTCTCCGTCGAGCTTGCGGATGGCCCTCAACTCCGGCGAGTCGAGCAATTGCTTGGACGCCGCGATCCACGCCTTGTCCGCGTCCACATCGACCTGGGACGCCGAGATCTTGCGGCGATTTCCGATGGCTCCGAATGTGACCGTGAGGCTCACGGCGCGGTCAAAGATGCTGCCTTGGGGTTGGGTGTCCGGGGACACCGGTAGTGTCGTAGCTTCCATTGACTCTCCTTTTCTGGGGTTGGTTTTTAGGAATTCGGAAGGCGCTCGTCCCGCGCGGCAATCTGCCGGCGGTAGGCTTCCGGGCTGAGGCCCAGTAATTCAGCAGCGAGCACGTTGGACAGCGCGCCCATGGCTCCCATGGAAAACTCCATGAGAGACTCGCTATCAACTTTGCGCCAGTAGGCGTACTCGGCGACGAGCAGGTCGCCAAGCTCGCGCCTGATCCGGGTCTCTTCGGCGCTCATTGATTCTCCCTCGCGTGCTCGTGCTGGTGGGTGTGGTGCAGCGCGTACGGCCGCTTCTGGCGCGTCGTCTGGCCGCCGGCCAGCCGTGCCATGAATTGCAAGAAGGCTTCCGCGTTCTGGTGGTTGGCGGCGCTGACCTTGCCGGTCGTCGTCTTGATTGTCCCGTCCTCGGTAATCTCGATCTCCAGGGTGTCGTTGTTCATGCTCTCCCTCGCTTTTTTGCCAACAACTTCTCTTCTCGCGCAACGCGGGCGGCGATCTTGGCTCCAGTTTCGAAGATGCAATCGTACGGTACCGTGTAGCCCGTTCGCCTGCCCTTCTCCCGGATGAACAGGGAGTGGGTTCCGAGTTCGATTGAGAGATGGCGCTCTCGGTAGGTGGCCTCCGTCTCGAAGCGCGCCCGTGTTTTCCGAACGGCGATCCGGCTCATGCCGCTTTCTCCCTCCGGCAGTCGTGGACAACGGCCCCTAACTTCACTAACCGGCCAACCTGGATGTCCGCGTCTCCGTCGTCCAGGCCTGCCATGATCGGCCGCCAGTCGCCGGTCTTGTTGCTCTCGAACTGGAAGCAGCCAGGCTCTTTCAGGTCGGGCCGCAACCGGAATGCTCCGCTCGGCGCTTTCATGCTGTCCTCCTGAGCGCCTGGTCGATTGACCAAGCCAGCGCAGCGGCTTGTTTCTCAACCACCGCACACGCCTTGATCTCGGTTGTCGCTTGCTCGTTCGAGCAGGCTGGGCAGAACCACACGTCACCGACTCGCTTGGCGCAATCCGAACAAAACCACTGCCTGCAACCCCCGCAACGGAACTGAGTGCAGCCGTCACAGAGCCGGGCCCCACAGACCGAGCAGGCCCATGTCTCGTAGCCGGTTTCCTCGTCCACGGGTTCACCGTAGTGTCGCGCCCCGCAGTCGCACGTTCCGAGGTACATCATTCCAGAGTCCATTCGGCGACCGCCTCGCGGGCCTTGAGAATCAGGATGTCCAGGAATTCCTCTGTGTTCCCTGTGAGCTTGGACTTGACGCGCTCGCTAGGCGCGGCGATTCCTGCGACCATCTGAGCGAACTCCTTGGCCTTGTCCTTGACGCAGAACCGGATGTGGAGCGACGCGACGAATGTGCCGAGTACGGCCACCAAGCTCCACGTCGAGAACAAGACGATGAGCACTCCGACCACGAACAGCGCGTGGTTGAGTTTGGTGATCGTGATTCCCGGCGGGTCGGGTTGCATCATTTCAGAACCTCCTCTGCGCCATCATCTGGCGCTCACTGACCTTCTTGACGTTCCAGCCAAACCGCTTCGATGCGGCCAGGACTATCTGCGTCGAATAGGCCCGCTTGACGGCGTTCACGTGCTCGGGGGCGGCCCCGTTCGGTCCGCCGATCACTACCGTGCCATCCGTTTTGACCCGGATCGAGACCCGGTTGCCGTAGTGATCCGCCACGAGCGACGCGTCGAACTGTCGCGCATACTCCGGAGTGCCGACCGCGAACCCCAGGTTTTCCAGCGCAGCCCGGAGCATGTCGAGGTTCGGGTTCTTCAGGTCGAGCGTCGTTTCAATCTTGTTCCAGCACGGCATCGAAGACCTCCTTGGGAAATGAAAAACTCATCCAAGGGGCGTACAGCGCCCCGTTGATCTTGCAGATACTCAACACAAGCGGGTCTATGTCCTGACCGTGCAGCCTCAGGCTGTAGTTGCTCGCGTGGAGCAACATCCGACCCGTGCCGATGCACGGATCACAGACCGTCTTCGCGCGGTGGTCGCCGTCGCCGAACGTCATCTGAACCATGCACTCGACGACGTTGTGGGGCGTTGGGTAGAACCCCGTGTTGTTCCACTTGTTCGACTTACGCTCCGAGAGCATGGTTCCAAGGTGGTCGTAGGGTGCGACGACGACCGGGCCGACGTTGAACTGCCGGTAGAGCTTCTCTTCGGTGTCATGGTCCATTCCGCGGTCCTCGTCGGATACGGCCAGCGCGAAGGCCAACCAATCGACCAGACGGCGGAAACTCTCGAACGAGCCGTAGCGGTGCTCGATGATCGAGACCGCGCCATCGAGTTGCTTCATGGCCTCGTGGTCGGGGCCGTCGAGGAACCGAATCTGCGGGATTGGCTCGTCGAGCAGACGGCCGGCTTCGCGTGTACGGAAGTAGTAACCCCACCTGTCCGGCACGTCCGGGTGCCGAGCGTGAATCTCAATCACGTACCAGAGCAACCACCCGCGGTAACGCCACGGCGCGACGGCGTCACCCAGGCGCGGGAGCCGGCCTGTTTGGGTGGTGAAGGCGATCAGGTCTGGTGTGGGTGGGGGCGCGGGAAGCGCGCTCACTCGTCGCGCGGAGACTGCATGCGCCGTTCCTGTATCTCGGTTTTGGCGATCAGTTCGCCGCGGAATTGAATGGCGAGCTCGCGGATTTCCAGGCAGTCGTCGCGCAAGGCGGCGAGGAACACGTCTTCCGATTCATGGAAGTGGTGATCCGCGAAGGCGCGCGTGTAGGTCAGCAGGGCACGGACACGATTTCTCATTCGTCAATCCTCCACGCTGATCGTTCTCGCGGTCGTTGAGACGCCCGCGGTCTTGTCGTACCGGTAGACTCCCGGATTACTTGCGCTGATGAAGCGCCCGTTCGCCTGCTGGCGCAGCCGGTCGATCTGATCGGCTGCGCTCCTGGACACCGGGACGATGTAGGTTGCCGCTTCCTGCAAACTGGACTTGAGCCGGTACGCCAGGTCACAGCACTGCCGGATCTCCGCGCCGGTCCATCCCTCGTCGTTGGGGACCTCGTCGCCGCGGCCGAACTTCTTGCAGTAGATCCGCCAGATCGACTCGCGCTCTTCGGCGGTCGGAAGGTCGAAGAAGAACGTCCCGAACGTAAAGCGCCTTCTCAGTTCCGGCGGAAGGACGCCAATCGAGTTACACGTCGCGATGAACAGCGACCGCCCCTGACTGACGGCCTGAACGACCTTCAAGCTCTGCCTGAGACGCGCTCCGGACTCGCCGACCAGGGAGCCCTTCATCCCGGCCAGATCGAAGGCAATCGTCGGAATGCCGGCCGTGTTCCCAGTGGCTTTCGCGATGGCCGATTTCGCGGCTCCGGGCGGGCCTATGAAGATGACGCCCTTCGCTTCGTTGTCCTGCATCCACGAGAGCAGCGTCCCGGTCATTTCAGTTGAGACGCCGGATAGGTCAGTACCCGTGCCGGCGAACTGCTTCTCGATCTCATCGAGGAAAACCACGGCCCGCGGCGGCTCCGCGCCGTTCAAGATGCGGCCCATGAACGTCTTCGCGTTCTCGCAGCCTCCGATTTGATCGAACGTCTCACCGCCGCGCCAGACCGAGAGGCCAGGAGTCGCCTCGATCATCTTCCGCTTGCGCTCCCACAGGGCGTCGAAGTCCAGCCCGTCGCGCGTGATCGACATTGCCGCGACCTGCTCGGCCGGGAAAGCTGCGAGACCACAGAGCGCATCAACGGCCCGCACCGTTACGTCGTCGGCTGGCGGCTTCAAGTCGGCCGCTTTATACGTTTCCTTGACTATCACGACCAATTCATCGTTCGTCGGAAGCGGTTCGTCGAGCAGAAGCACGTCCTGGGCGATTTCTGCCGGGAGCGTCAGATCGGGCGCGAGTAGGACCAGGGTCCGCATGTTCTGCTTGAACTCGTCGCGGAGATTCCAGACGGCCTGGGATACGCCTTGCTCTCCGACCACGCGGTGAATGTTCTCGAAGAACACCAGCGCCTTTCCGGGGAGCTGCCCGCAGAGCCCGAGTGCCTCGACCGGGTTCGTGGTCGTCGTCGGATCGACGTTGAGGTTGGAGACCGCCTGTTGTCCGGCCGTGTTCATCCCGGCCAATCCGGTGACGATGTTCCAGCGCAGCATGGGCGTACCGTTGAAGCTCTTGGCGATGGTTGCGATGGTCGCCGCGGGATCGGCTGTGCGCACCGCGATCAGTGGAGTGCTCACCCGGCGGGCGGCTTTGAATTGTTGAATCATCTCGCCTCCTTCTCCGAGAACTCAACCCAGGCCCGCGCGAGCTCGACAGCTTCTTTGTGTGGGCACGGCCCGGTGATCGTGATGGCCCTCCGGTACACGCCGTGAACGATGGTCAGGTTCAGGACGGCGTCGTAGGTCACGGTGATCTTCACGCGACCACCTTCTCGACCGTGAGCCAATATCTCCACCGGCGACCTTCGATGAATGGCTCGACGGCCGTCACGCGCCAGAGAGAACCATCTACCGCGGTAAGCACATCGCCGATTGCCTTCGGAGCCGAGTGGACTATCTTTCTCACGCGACCACCTCAACGACGCTCAGGTCCGGCGCTTGGATGACACCGGCAATGAGTAGATCAAGTACAGTCTCGTGCGCGAGCGCCTCGGCCTCGGCTGGCGAGTCGGCATCGAACACTTCCGCGTAGCGCTGAGCGCCGTCGTCTTCGTAGACCCCAATGACCAGATACTTGTTCACAGCGCCTCCTTGAAATACCCGTACACGCACCGCGTGCCGCCTCTCGATGGATCATGGGTGTCCCGGATCACTCCGTCGATCACGACGGTAAGGTGACGCGAGAGCGCGACGATCAAGCGGCCCGTGGGAAGCTCGTCGCCTCGAAGGTGTACCTGGCAGCCGGTTCCGATGCCCATGGTCGGAGTGAATCGCCAACCGATCCGATCCAAATACCGCCGATAGGTCTGCTTGAAGACGCCGTTCCGGGCTGAGGAGCGCCGGCCACGCCGTTGCCTGCTGCTGCGCTCGTTCGCAGCGAGACCGTTGATTGCGTCGTAGACTTCCCGGTAGGGCTTGCCTGTTGCTATGGCGATCGCTCTCGTGACGCAATCGCCAGCTTTTCCGGCGTGCCCGGCCTCTGCTCTACCGCCGTCGTCGCAAACGAAGTTCACAGCGCCTCCGCGACGAACCGAACCGACATCCGCATTCCGCGGAACGTGCCGAACATCTCCGTGTCGAGGATTTCCAGGATTCGCCAGCGGCGCTTCTGACCGTCGATCCAGACATCCGTTTGGTGCGGAATATGGTCGTCCATCTTCCGGGTGACCGTGAAAACCTTGGTCTGTGACATTGATGTACTCCCAGGTTGGTGATTCCCTCTGTGTTTTGTCCGGGCTTGGGACCGGCACCGTCAGGTGGCCACATTAAGGGGCGGGATTTGTGCCGCCCCCAATTTCCGATGCTCCAGGTGGTCACTGTCCGATTCCTCAACGCCTGCTGCGATTCCCCGGTTCATGACTCTCGTACTCCGGTCCTCCCACGGTTCGGGCGGTTAGCCCATCCGAGCGGCGCCTTCATGCGGCTCCGACCTTCCCTGGTTGCTGCCGCGCGTGGAGCGCGGAGGGACTTCCCGTTCGTGGTACTCTCCCTGTCCCCTGGTGTCTGCGTCAGCCGCTCCTCTAATCCGGCTCTGGCTCTCGCCGTCATCGCCTTCATCGCCCGTTCAGCCTTGGCCGTCGTGCTTTCAGCCGATTGCAGGGGCCGGTCTTGCGGTCCGCCCGATCTTGTTCGACCAGGTCCAGCTATTCAGTTGTAAAACCTCTCTGCGTTTACCTGGGCTTGAGACCAGCACCCCGGAGGGTGGCCGCATTACTGGAGCCCTTAGGCTCCGAAAACCTGGAAGGTGAGGCCCTTGCCCGTGACTGCCTGCCGAACCTTGGCGGCCAGTGTGGTCGGGGTGGCCTGGATCTCCGCGACCTCAAGTGGTCGTGCCAACCGCTTCCGGTACACCCGCACTCGGTAGTCCGAGAGGATCTCTATGTCGTTCTCCCTCCCCTTCGGGTTCACGCAATCGTCGCCCTCGACGAACTCGATTTCGGCGGCCAGGAGGCGCGCCCGAACTTCCGATAGCTCGTCGCCGCCGATTCGTCGGGCTGCCTGGTAGAGGCCTGCGCAGGACGGGCAGGACTTCATGTGGTTGGAAATTGCCTGTAGTGTGTTCGGGTGAAACCCACGTTGGCCGGTAGCGGCCAAGTGATGGATTAGGACGGCGCTTACGTGCCGCCCGACCGTTTTCTTTTCCATGATTGATTGTGACACATATACTGCTGTTGTGCACGAGTGTTTATGGAAAAAATAATCAGTTTGTTTTAAGTGGTTTACGGAGACTGTTTCGCTGTTTACTTGGCTTTCCGTTGATTCCTGGTTGCGGCCTTATAAGTATATTTGTTGTTAGTGGTTTACAGAGGACGAAAAAACTCTTGAAACTCGCCGTTGACCAACAGCTACAGACGTGTATAGAATGATTATGGGTCGCCACAGACCGGACGTTTGGCGGTTCAGAAATACTTGGTTCCGGGGCCAATCAAACCCCGGTCCGGCAACTGTTGGGGGTGGAGTCTGCAACCAGGCGGGATTCAGGTAAAGAACGTGGACGGTACGCCGGCGTTTGAGGCTGACGACGATCTCGCGCGGCAGATTCTTCGCTCAAAGCACGGCCGGATTCGCAGGGACGGCCGCAACGGTCGGCACATCCAGCTTCTGGTAAACGTCGGCGAAGTCACCGATGGGGAGGCGCCGGTCAAGCCGCTCACCATGTCAGACCTTCGCCGCGGGATGAAGTACGTGTTCCGTCAATCGCTCGGAGACGGCAGGTACGTGTATACCCTGCGTGATCTGCCGGGTATCGGCATTCGCTTTGTCGGCGAGCCGATGCGGGCAACAGAGCGCGCCGCTGATGCGCGGGGCATCTTCACGGAAGTTCTCCGGTCGGTCTGCGCGGCTTGAAGCCAGCACGAGACCGGCTTTACTTGGCCTGGATCAGAACGCTGCCGTGCGTCGCGTGTCGCCGGTGGCCGACAGAGTACAACCCGACTGAGGCGGCACACACGGGACCGCATGGCCTCGGTCAGAAGTCTTCCGACTACAGCGCCATTCCGCTGTGCGCTGAGTGTCACCGGACCGGGCCCCATGCGTACCACCGCAGCCTGCGGCGGTTCAACGAACACTTCGGCCTGGACGTACAAGGCATCGTCGGTTTCCTGGGCGCGGCCTACCGCGATCCAGCAAGGAGGTCACAGATTGCGTATTGTCCTTCCTCTGTTTTCTGTGGGCGAGTCGGCGCTAGCTGCGATGGCCGACCCGTCGCCGTCGCCTGAGGACGTTGCGATAACAGCCGAGCGCATCCGACTGGTTCGCGAGAGCCTGAACGCCCTGACGCGGGTTCAGCGGGCAACCGTCACGGCTTTTTACATAGACGAGCTTTCACCCGACAGCGTGTGTGATCGCATGGGGTTCAGTAAGACGCGCCTGTATCGTGTGCTCGCAGAATCCCGATTTCGCATCGAGGCGCGCCTTCGAGCGCGTGGTATCAGTTCGGCCTGGTGCCTGGCGGCGTAATCACCACAGGCTGAGGTTTTGTGGGGCCCGAGCCGGTGGAGTGTTGCCCCTGTCTTCGATGGTGTCCCCGTCCTGTGTGATCTGGAGTACGCGGTAGCCCATCAGTACAACGACCGGCGCCAGCAGGTAATGCCGGTGGCACCCATGGAAGTCGCCTTCTGAGCACATCATGGCGGTCAGGGTCGTCGGTGGTAGCACGTAGCGCAGGAAGTCGCGCACGCCGGCCGGCGGCAGTGGATCTTTACCGCCGAGCTTTCCCATGTGCAGGTAGTCGATGTCCGCCGACTGGCAGGACAGCCTTAGTGCGTCTCTGTCGAACCAGGGGAATCGGTAGCTGCGTGGTGACGTGCGAACGTCCCAAAGCGCTTTGATCTCATGGCGCTTCAGGAGACCCAGAAACTTCTCGACCCGGTGGTTAGAGTGACCGATCATCCAGAGCGTCTTCCCCGGACTCCCCAGGATTTCCCCGTTTTGCGTTGACAGCGGGTGCATAACTTCAGTGTACACTACAACTGGTGTAGTGTCAATCAAATAGCCGCGATGGTTCAAGTGGGTTTTCTCTCGCGGCTCGGTTGTGTATTGAGACAACCGCGGTTATGGAAAACGGCGTTTCGGGCTCCGTCGGGTGATAATCGGTGGATAATGCACCCCAAGAATTTTATCAAGAATGTTTTGCTGAGCAGTGGTCGGTCTTGAGTCCCATCCGCGCGTCCTCGACCAAATGTTGGATGATCTGGGCGGTGATCATGCCGGGCGACGAAATCTTGTCGGCCCTGACGACTTCTTCGTAGCCGCACTCTCTCGCGGCCGGCTCGACGATGTGGTGCAGGAGTTGATCGGCCTGCTTGCGCGTGGGTGTCCCTTCGTCTCCAATTGGGCTGATAACGAAGCAGGTTTTCAAGTTTATCACCCCCAGGCGTTTATTCTACAACGAGTTTCGCGGTGAAGCACGTGGGTGCGCCCCGGCGTCCAACCGGGGAGGCCGGTTCGACTCCGGTAGCCGCTCCAACGATTCGTGAAATCCAGCCACGCCGAAGGTTTGGCGCTTGGATTGACGGGCGTCGCGAATCCAGCAATCACCATGCCGGAGTTTGGCACGTGAATTGACGGCGCCGTGCGCGAAAAAAATCTGTGGAAAAGTCAAAGCGATACAAAGACCTGGGCGTTTTCGGGTTTTTCGGCGCTAAGCTATTGAAAGTAAGGGGGCGTGGTCGGTGGGTGATTGTATTGACCAGTGCTCTGTAATCGCGCTACGGGGCAATACGCGAGAAATGCCCTAAGTGATTTGTGTTGAATTGGTTACGTGGCAACAGTTTGGCACTTGGCGTGATTACCTGTCATGTTCGTCGGCGCAATCGAGTCTGAGTTCCGCCAGTGGTTCGCGCTCAACCGCCAGGCCTTCGCTGGCCGGACGTTGTTCGTCGGCTGCTCGGGCAACTTCACTATTGAGCAGCTTCTGGGGCCGGTCGCCGGCGCCGTTCACTCGAACGATGTCTCGATCTACTCGCATTTCCTGGGCAACCACCTGGCCGGGCAGCCGTTCAACTGCCGGATCAAGGACCCGGCCTGGGAGTGGCTCTCGGTCTTCCTCGACGAGAACCCCGGCGCCTGCATCGTCCTGCTGTTCGAGCTTCTGAAGTGGGAGCGCCAGAAGACGCTCTTTGAGCAGCGCATCTATCGGGAGATCCTCGATACCTGGGAGTGCCGGTTTGAAAAGACCGCCGAGCGCGTCGAGCAGGCGAAGGCGCTGTGCCGGGTGAGCAGTTACCGTAGCTCGGACATCTTCGACTTCGCGGAGGCCGCCCGGGAGATCAACCCCGCCGGCGTGTTCCTGGCGTTCTTGCCGTTCTACAGGGGCGGGTACGAGCGGCTGTATAAACGCCTCGACCAAATCCTGGATTGGGACCGGCCGCGCTACGAGGTCATTGACGCGGTGCGCAAGGCCGCCATCGTCGAGCGCGTTCGGCGCTTCGATCACGTCGTTATCGACGACGTGGAACACGCTGGCGACCCGGCGGTCATGCTCAAGCGGAAGTCGCCGACGAAGTCGATGTGGCTGTACTCAAACCTAGATCTGGACCGGGTTCTGGTTCAGCGGCATGCCAACTCAGAGCCGACATACTATCCGATCCTGACGGACGACGACGCGGACCGGTTAACGCCGGAGTCGGTCGTCACGATCAAGCGAGTCAAGGCCGCTGAGATCAACTACTACCGCAACCGCTACCTGGCGAAGGGGATCGAGTTCGCGGACGGCCAGTGGAGCCTCCTGTTTTTCGCTGACGGCAAACTGTTCGGGTTCGCGATCGCGTCGCTATCAAAGTTTGGCGGCGCGGGGTTGTACGTCATGAGCGACTTCGTGGTTCCATTGACGAAGACGAAGCGCCTGTCGAAATTGCTGCTCCTGCTCATGCAGGGCTCGCACTTCCGCGACGTGTGCCAGGAGTTTACGTTGTCGCGCGTTCCGGTGCTCAGTACCACGGCGTTTACGGACAAACCGATCAGCATGAAGTACCGGGGCATCTGGGAGTTGGCGAAGCGCGGCAGTGACGCCTCGGGCAAGAAGTTCCTGAACTATCAGACGGCCACTGGCCTGCACGATGACGCGGAGGCGATTCGACGGTGGATGACGCAGTACCGACGGTAGGCGAGATCCAGGAGCGGCTGGAGGCCCTGAACGCGGCACTGGCCGGCGTTATGCCGTTCCGCCTGGCGCTGTTCGCGCCCGGCGACCTTACACTGCTGGAGAAGAACGCCCGGTTCATGCGGAACGACACCTTCGCGCAGCTCGTGTCGAACGTGAAGCGCGACGGCGCACTGGCGAGCGTCCCGCTGGTCTACGCGCCGCCCGGCGGGAAGCCCGTAGTGCTATCTGGCAATAACCGGGTCATGGCGGCCAAGTCAGCCGGGCTCGCTCAGATCCTGTGCCTGGTCGTCGACCGCGAGATGGACCCACAGGAGCTTGTGTCCGTGCAGCTCTCGCACAACTCCCTGGTGGGGCAGGACGATCTCCCGACCCTGAAGGAACTGTACGACTCAATCGACGACCTGGCGCTGAAGGCCTACAGCGGCCTCGACGAGGATGTTCGCAGACAGCTTGAGGCGATCAAGTTCGAGGCAATCGGGGAGCCGCGGCTCCTGTTCCGGAGGGTCACGTTCCTGTTTCTACCGGCCGAGGCGGACGAGATCCGCCGGCTGGTCAAGGAGGTTGAGAAAGCCCTCGATGACGAAGACGCCTTTCTGTTCCAACTGCGAGACTACGAGGAATTCTTCAACCTGGTCGCCGACTGTAAAGAGAAACTGAACATCAGGAACAGCGCCGTGGCTCTTCTGGAGTTGCTGCGTCGAGGCCGACAGACCTTGGGCGACGAGGCCGCGCCCGCCGGAGGAGAAGCAATGAAATGGCCCGCCCCTCCAAGCTCGACGAGCGACTGATACAGGAGTTTGTTCACCACGTTCGCCTGGGTACGGAGATCGACACTTGCTGCACGTTGGCCGGGATTGGACGCGAGACGTTCTACCGCTGGAAACGTCGAGTCGCCGCGGGCAAAGGCGACAACCTCCAGCGCAAACTATTCAGCGAGCTTGAACTCGCCATCGCAGACTACGAGGCGCTTCTTCAGCGCCTTATTCTCAAGGCCGGCGAGAAACAGTGGTATGCGCTGGCTTGGCTTGCCGAGAGGCGGTTCCCAAAGAAGTACGGCAGAAAACGGCCATACGCCGATGATCCTGACGGATCGCAGCAGCGCGTCGTGGGTGCCAGGTTCTCGCTGTTCGGTCAGCCCGCATGGGATACACCTACACGCCAACCCGATCCGGGCTCGTCTACGACCGATGGATTGACGGCTACAGACCGTACCCCGGCCAGCGACGATTCCACGAGCTCCGGTCCAGGTACAAGGGGCTGAGTGGACCAATCGGGACCGGGAAGACCAAGGCTGCCTGCTACGAGGGGATCAAGCTCTCTTACGCGAACTCCGGTTGCGTCGGTCTGATCGGTGCACGGACGTACCGGATGCTGGCCGACGTCACGAAGCGGACGTTCCTGGAGATTCTCCGGGAAGAGCAGATACCTTACGACGACCGGCCGTCCGACAACAAGGTGACCTTGACCGAGCCGGGGTCCGAAGTCGTCTTCCGGTCCCTTGAGAACCCGGACTCGCTGCGTGGTCCGAACCTGGCATGGTTCGGGTGCGACGAGCTCAGCTACGCCAGCAAGGACGCCTGGAGAGTGCTTGAGGGTCGCCTGAGAGAGCCGAAGGCGGTGTTGCTCTGCGGCTTCGGGGGGTGGACTCCGAAGGGCTTCAACTGGGTCTACGACAAGTTCGTCAGCCCAGAGAAGCCAGCCGGCTACGAAGCGGTGATTGCTTCGCCGGCCGAGAACCGGGCGATCCTCGACAAAGACCCGGACTTCTACGAGCGACTGAAGGGCTCGTACGACGAGCGGTTCTACCGCCAGGAGGTCCTGGGTGAGTACCTGTCGCTTACGAGCGGTACCGCGTATTACGCCTTCGAACGTACGGGCAACTGCGCCGAGGTAGGGTTTGATCGGCGAGCGCCGCTCTGCTGGTCCATGGACTTCAACGTCAACCCGATGTGCTCCGTGCTGTCCCAGGTTGTCGATGGCCGGGTGCTGGTTCTGGATGAGATCGTTCTGCCGGACTCCAACACACACGAGGCGTGCGAAGAGTTCCTGGTGCGCGCTGAGCAGTATCGCGTGATCCTGCGTGGCGATCAGTTCGGCAGCGTTAAGCTGACCGTCCACGTCTACGGCGATGCCAGCGGGTCTTCTCGGAGCACCGCGGGCCGGTCTGACTGGCAGATCGTGCGCGAGTTCTTCGGTCGGCACTCTGACAAGTTCCAGGCCGTGTTTCGCGTTACATCGTCGAATCCCATGGTGCGGGATCGTGTGAACGCGGTTAACGCGATGCTTCGGAACTACGCCGGTAAACGGCGGCTGCTGGTCGGGACCAGGTGCAAGGAGTTAGTCCGGGATCTGGAGCGCGTCCTGTGGCGGCAAGACACGAGCGGCAACGTGCTGTCACAGCTTGACAAGTCCGATCCGGCTCGAACCCACATATCGGACGGCTTGGGTTACATGATTGACCGCGAGTTCGGGCTGCGGGTTAAGGGCGGGCCGCGAACAGAAAGTTTGGGGGTGTGAGTCCATGCAAGCGAAGTCACTTGGCAAAATCACGCCGAAAAACGGTAGCATCACCGGAGCCACAAACGCCACTCCCATCGTCATCACGTCAACGGCCCACGGCCTGGCGACCGGCGACTACGTGGATGTGTCTAGTGTCGGCGGAAACACTGCCGCAAATGGCTTCTGGCCGATCACGGTCGTTGACGCAAACAGTTTCAGTCTGAACGGCTCGGTCGGGAACGGCGCGTACACGTCTGGCGGGACATTCATCCGCGTCGAGCGCATCACGACAGACGCCACGATCAAGGCTACCTCGATTCGCTTCCAGGTTGTGATAGGAGAAGCCGGACGCGCCTTCGTTGGTCTGGTCGGCATGAACAAGACCACCCATGCTGGCGTGCTGAAGCAGCTCTGGCCCACGGGTGGCGGTGGTGGAGTAGCGGACATGTTCGAGATCGACGACAGCGACGGCAACTCTCTAACCCTCGCCGACTTCTACGTTGCGGTGAACACCGCCTCCGAGGGCGTGATCGTGGCGTACATGCAACGGTGATATCATGGCGGCGCAGTGCCCGGCAGTTCCAAGAGTCACTCCGATCTGGCCTAAGGCTACTCCGGCCATTTCGGTTGGCTACAAACGTCAGACTCGGTGGTGGCCGAGAGGCGAGTTGGCCGTCAACGCCTTGCCTGCCTGCACCCGGTGCGACGGTCGCGGCGAACTTCGATACTCGCGTCCGTGTAATTGCGTCGCCAGATACTCATTCCGTAAGTGCCTGGAGCGGTTCAGGGAGGCCGCCTGGTCTGTAGAGTCACCTGATCGCAAAATCTCCCGGATACGCCCCGGCAGGGGGTGGGGCAGGCCAAACGAGGAATACAGTGCCGATTTTCTGTTGGTGGCACGTCGTCACCTTGACGACACGCACTACCAGGTGTTCCTGTTGCACTTCATCATGGAACTGCCGTGGAGCGTCTGTTGCCAGAAGGTTCTCCTGAGCAGGGGCCGGTTCTTCCACGCCATTTACAAGATTGAGCAGCTCCTCGGGCGAGCGTTTTTCGATCTTCGTCCCTATCGGGTCTACCCTGTCTGGGATTACTTCGGCTCGTCGAGGCCCGTTTCGTGAGCCACGTTCCGATTGTGCTCCAACTTGTCCTCTCAATCGGCGGGGCGGTGGCGGCCGTGTTATCCGCATTCTTGACCATGCGGGTCAAGCTGGAAATTGCGAGCCTGCGCGCGGATCTGGCCGAGCGCCGAGAGCGAGACCGAGAGGAGCTACGGAACTGGATCAACGGGTCGTTTCTTCGGTCAGCCGTTGCCGAGGCGCAACTTCAAGCCTTGGGGGAGCGCCTGAAAGCAGTGGAGGATTCCATTGCCTGATGTCTCTTTGCCCATCAATCAGCTCGACGCACGCCACCCGTCGCTCACCGAGGGCCTACTGGAAGCCTGGGACTCAATTGATCTTCTGGCGTCTGGCGGTCACCAGATCAAGGCGGCGGCATCGCGCTTTCTCTGGAAGCGTGAAAAGGAACTGTCCGAGGTCTACCAGGCACGTCTGTCGGCCTTCACGTACCAGGACATTCTCGGGACGGCGACCGGCTGGTATGAGGCCGCAATGTTTGCGGACGACCCGGATATATTCATCAAACCCGACACCGAAGAGTTCTACGTAGCTTTTCTCGAAAACTGCGACCGTGCCAGAACGAGCCTGGCGCACCTGTTCCGCAAGGTGTTCCTGGATCTTATGCGTTTCGGGTGCTCGTGGATTCTGACCGATCTGCCAAGGCCGGACGGGGCCCCCGTGACCTTGGCAGAGCAGAGGGCGGCGGGGGCGCTGGACCCGTACCTGGTGCTCTACGATCCGAGGCAAGTCATCAACTGGGACACGGACCAGCACGGCAACATCACATGGGTGGTTGCCGCTGCGTCTACCGAGCAGCGCGGCTTTGCCGCTGAGCCGGTTGTTGTGGATCGCTGGTACTACTTCGACCGTAACGAGTACAGGGTGTACGAGGCGCGGCGCGAGAAGCGAGACGAGAAGGCGACAACAGCAACGCTGGTTGATTCCGGTCGTCATGCCCTGTCCCGTGTTGGCCGAGTCCCGCTACGCCGGCTGTGTGTGCCATCAGAATTGTGGATCGGCAACCGAGCTCTGTTGCCGGCCGTGGCGCACCTGAATTTACAGAACGCTCACAACTGGGGGCTGCATCGGTCGTGCCTTCCGGTCTTGTACGTCAAGGGCGATTTCGAGCATCCGCCATCTATCTCGGAAGTGTCGTACCTGCACATCTCGGAGAAAGGCGAGATCGGATACGTCGAGCCGTCCGGTTCCACCTATCAGGTTGCGGCTGATGAGATTGGCCGGCTCCGCGAGGAAACCTACCGGCAGATGTACCTCCAGGCGCAGGGCCGTTCAACGGAGGCCACGCCTGCGGCGCAAAGCGGAGTGTCGAAGGAATTGGACATGGCGCCAGCCCGCGACATCCTGAACGGGTTCGGCGACATCCTTCTGGCCGGAATGCGGCAGGTGCTCGAAGACGTAGCCGCCGCCCGCGGCGATAACCTGACGTTCGACCTGCGCGGGTTCACGTTCGACGATCAGAACGTGGACACCGAGATTCGGAGCGCCCAACACGCCCTGGACCTGGCCATTCCGAGCGAGACGCTGGAGCGCGAGATCCAAAAACGGGCGGCGCGTTGCTTGCTCAAAGATGCCCGGCCCGAGCTCGTCGAGAAAGTGGAGGCCGAGATCGACGGTGCATTGACACGCCGGGAGACACAGATTGAGGACGAGGAGCGCCAAGCAGGGCGGTTCCGGGAATCGCTCGGACAAGGGGTGAACGAATGAAAGAAGCAGTTCTGTTTCTATTGCGGTACGTCGAGAGGTTTGGTGATACGCCACACAGCGCACAGGCCACAAGGTTTCTCGATGGCTTGGCCTTGGATGAAGGGCAGCCGGAAGAACCAGTGAGGTTCGGCGCCGGGGAGATCGGACCAAATGCCTGAGCCCAACCAGGATGACAAAGCGGCGGCGGAAGCCGCGTCGCAGGCCGCCATTCTGAAACTCATCACCGACACGGTCGCCACGGCCATAGGTGCCGCCGAAAAGCGCTACGCCAAACAGATAAAGGCTATCGAAGACAAGCTGCCGTTGCCAACTTCTGCGCCAGCGCCGGATCCCGAGTCTGGCGACAAGACCAAGCCAGACCCGCAGACGGCCAAGCTACTCAAGCAGGTCGAGGCACTGACGACAAAGCTGGAGGCGACCGAGAAGGCGCGCGTCGACACTGAGCTCAAGGCCGAAGAGAAAGACCGGCACTCGCAGATCCGCAGCGCCCTGTCGCGGTTCCAGTTTGCCGGCGAACGGGCAGCCGAGGCCGCGTTCCTGATCTTCCGGGATCAGGTCCGCCGCTCCGATGACGGTTCTCTTGTCGGCGGCGATGATGCTCCACTCTCACAGTTCTTCGACGAGGCGATGAAGTCGCACGAGTACCTTCTGGCTCCAAAGCAGACCGGTGGAGCCGGAGCTGTCGGCGGGTCTTCATCGAGAAGCAAGAGCATCACACTTGATGAGATCAAGCCTGGTATGACCAAGGAGCAAGAGGCGGCCGCCGTTGCTTCGATCAGCCATGTGCTCGGACGTTAATTAAGGCGGCCAAAAGGAGAAACTCATGGCGAATGAAATTACTTCCGCGAACGTCGCCCAGGCCATTGTCAAACTGGTCGCAGCGCGCGCGCTCCCCGCCCTTGTCAACAACCTGGTCATGGGCAACCTGGTCAATCGGGACTTCGAGGCGACACTGGCGCAGGCCGGCGACACCGTGAACGTGCCGATTGCTCCGGCGATGACCGCCAACAACATCGCCGAGGCGGGAACGGTCACAAACCAGAACCCAAGCTTGGGCAACGCGCAGATCGTGCTGAACACGCACGCCGAAGCGACGTTCCAGATTCCCGACGTGACAAAGATCCTGGCGCTCCCCGATCTGATGGCGATTTACATGCGCCCGGCGATCAACGCCTTGGCCGAGAAAGTCGAGGGTGACCTGCTCGGCTTGTACGCGAACCTGACGGCGAACGCGGCGGTCGGTACCGGCAATACGGCGCTGACCGAAGCCGTTATCGACAACGCGGAGACGGCCTTGTTCAAGGCCAAAGTTCCGGCGCCGGAACCAAAATTCCTGGTGCTGAGTTCGGACGCCTACGCACAGGTGCGTCAACTCGCGCGCTTCACCGAGTCGCAGACCCTCGGCAGTGGAGCCGCGATTGCCAGCGGCGCGGTCGGAACGCTGAAGGGCTTCAGCGTGTTCCGTTCTCAGGGGGTGAAGAAGGTTTCGACCACGACCTACAACCTGGCGTTCGCTCGTGACTCCTTTGGTTTGGTCATCCGGCGCCTGCCGCAGCCCCTTCCCGGAACTGGCGCCATCGCCGAGTATGCCGAAGAGGGCGGGTTTGGCGTGCGCGTCATCATGAGCTACCAGCCCAACACGTTGGCACAGCAGTTCACGGTGGACGTGCTTTATGGAGCCGCCGTGTTGCGTAACGTGTTCGGGGTCCAGGTTCTCAACTAGGCAGGGGGGCCCTCTGTGACCATATCTGAGTACTGGGCCGGCGTCCGCGAATCGGCCGTCGGCCTACCAGAAGAAACCTGGCTCATCTCGCTAGACAACAGGGAGAAAGGTTCCACGTCTGGTCGGGTCGTTCAAGCTACCCGCGACACGGCGGCGAAGCTCATCTTCGAGCGTACGCATCGTGTTGCAACCGAAAACGAGATCCGCGCGTACCTGTCCGAGCAGGAAAAGGTTCGCGAGGGGATCCTGGAGGCGGAATACCAGAGGAAGCAGCACTTCGCGCTTCCGAAGGAATTGGCCGGCTTGGTTGAGGCGGTGGTCCGCCAATCCCAGACCGAGAGAAAGAAATAGGGGCAAAAAAAACAAATGGCTGCCATCACAGCGGTTCAAGCCAAGGTCACCAAGACTGCGGCTTTCAATGGAGCGAGTTTGGACATCTCCGGCATCACCGGCGATTGGACGCTGGTCCTCAAAGTGGACAAGCTTACCGCCGGCAAGAAGGCGCGGTTCACGTTCGAGGATTCGGTCGATGCGTTCACCGCCAAGATCGCCGGCCCGTCGTTCAGCGTCAAGGGCGAGGTCGCACCCGAGGCGGACAGGACGTTCAGTGTCAAGAAGGCGGACTTCCCGTCGCTACGGTTCGGGACCGGTAGCGCCGTGCTGCGGTTGGCGTTGACCGAAATCGACGCGAGCTCGTCTGTCGATTACGAGGCTTGGCTGGAGCAGTAGACACGGCGGGACGACAAATCCCGCCCAAAAAGCTCACACGATGGCGCTTCAGTCTGTTACCGGGGCCTTCTACCCGGACTTCCCGAACCTGAACGTGACAATGGGAGCGGCGGCGTCCTCTTCTCTTCTTCTGGACGCCGCCGGCGAGAAGGTCGCCTTCATATTTCGTGCTCCCAAGACCGGCACGCTGAGTGCAGTTACGTTCTTGACTGGCACGGTTACCACCGGCCAGACAATGAAGGTGTCATTCCAGGACGTTAGCGCGGCGGACGGAAACCCGGACGGAGTTGTCGATCAGTTTCGCACCGTTTCCATTGCAGATACGGATGATGACGTCGCAAAGACCACCGGGATTATATCCAGCGACGGAACTGACGGCGGCACCAAGAGGAGCGTGACCAAGGGTGATCTCCTCGCCGTAGTAGTCGAGTTCGATTCCACGCCGGGGAACCTCAATCTTAAATTGTGGCGCACGGTTTCGACACAACAATACGATCTCCACCAATGCTACGTGCGCCACTTCACTGCATCATGGGCATCGGCGGGCGGGCTCCTGCCGGCATTCGCTGTCCAGTACGACGACAGCAGCTACGGCTACATCGCCGGGTCAATGCCCGCTGTTACCGTGGGAGATGCGTCGGCATTCCTCGTTAACACCGGCTCAAACCCTGACGAAATATCGCTCCTTTTCTCGCTCCCGTTTCCTTGTAAAGCGGACGGCGTGCGATGCTCCCTGGACGCGGACGGGGACGCGGACGTGGTGCTGTACGATTCAGACGGCTCAACCGTTCTTGCGAGCGTGACGCTAGACAAGGACATCCGGGCGTCTACGTCGGCCGATGTTTGTGTTGTCCCGTTTTCAGCGGAGGTCAGCCTGGCGAAGGATACCAACTACCGCTTGGCGATCAAGCCAACCACCACAACAAATGTCGGCATACCCAGGATTACCTTCTTCAGTAACGCTGCAATGGCGCAGGCCGGTGGAGGCGTGAACATCAACTGGTCGCAGCGTGTCGACGCAGGTTCCTGGTCCAACAACAACACCATTCGACCCTGTATCTCGCTGCGCATATCCGCGCTCGATGATGGCGTGGGCGGTGGCGGTGGCCTGCTGGTGCACCCCGGCATGGCCGGTGGCATGAGGGGGTGACGTGAAAGAGATCGTCAAGAAGGGGGCAACCTCTCATACGCTCCTGTTGTTCATTCAGGACAGTTCGTCTGCCACGGGAGCCGGCAAGACTGGGATTGTGTTCAATTCCGCTGGCCTGACTTGCTACTACGTGCGCCCGGCGGCTAACCCGGTAGCCGTGACCCTCGCCACGCAGACCGTTACTGGAGCGTACTCCTCGGGCGGGTTTGTCGAGATCGACGCAACGAACATGCCAGGGTTCTACAGATTCGACATTCCAGATGCGGCCGTGGCTGCCGGGGCCTCAAAGGTGGGCGTCTTGTTCAAGGGCGCAACCAACATGGCTCCGCTGCCCCTGGAGATTCAGCTTGTGGACTTCGACCCGAACGACGCTGCCGGGCTTGGGTTGAGCCGTCTGGATGCGGCAATCACGACCCGCAGCTCGCACTCAGCCGCTGACGTGTGGACATCAGCGACACGAACGCTCACGGCGTTCGGGTTCTCTGTGACAGTCGGTACAAACAACGACAAGACCGGCTACTCTCTAACGGCGGCGGAAGAGACGGCCATCGCCGACGCACTCTTGAAGCGGGATATGTCTGTTGTGTCGGGCGAGGCTTCGCGTTCGCCGCTGAATGCCCTGAGAGCCTTGCGGAACAAGGCCAGCATCTCCGGAACCACTTTGACGGTGACCAAAGAGGATGATACGGCGTCTGCGTGGACGGCGACAATAACAACTGACGCCGCCGCGCAACCGATCACCGCGGTTGACCCGGCATGAGGTTCTTCCGGTTCTTGTTCCGGTGGGGCAGCGTTCAAATTGTTGCCACATCGGAAGAGCGCACGGCGAGGGTGCCGGCCGAGTCGAGGGCTGCGTTCGTTTCCGTTGAATCGAGGACCGCGAAAGCATGAGCGTGCTTGCGAAATATTCCAAAGATCCGGACAGCACGCTCGATTTCTCGATTGACTGGGCTGATTGGATCGGGACAGACACGATCTCGCTCAGCAAGTGGATCATTCCTGGCGACCTGACCATCACCAATCAGTCCAACAGTTCGACCAAGGCCACGGTTTGGCTCAAAGGCGGCGTTGCCGGCAAGACCTACTACGTGGTGAACCGCATCACGACATCCGGCGGGCGCGTCGACGACCGGACTCTCGAAATCCGCGCGGAGCACAAATGAGCCTTTTCACGGATAACGACGTGGTAACTCGCGCCTCCCTGGTCACCATTGACCCAGAACTGCCTGACGTGTCGACCGCCGAGGACATCTCGATTGAGGGCGGCGCAATCAGTACAGCCTGGAACGAGGCCGCCAGCGCATTGTCTGCCGCTGTCCAGCGGTTCGGCGAACCAGCAGTGCCCGTGTACCCATACGCCTCGTTCGGCGTCAACCAGCCGCGCGTTCGGTTGTCGCAGCTCGTCACCACATCGTTCAATCGGGGGCGCGTGACTCCGCTGGTCTCGTGGATGCAGGCCGTCGCAATCGAGGCGTTCTATGCCGCGGCGGTGAACCGACGTGTGTCAGATCGGTACAGCGGAAAACTGTCGCATTTTTCCGTCCTTCGAAAACGTCGATGGCTGGACCTGTGGGCCGCCGGCCTGCCCGTGGTCGAGCGTCCGCTGCCGTGCCCCGGCGCAATTCACGAGCCGCTGCTCGGGACATTCTCGGCGTCCAACGTCTCTGACGTTTCCGGCGGCGCAACGGCCGAGACCGCCTACGACGTTGCGATTACCTGGGTGGACGGGTCAAAGTACGCCTCGGCGACATCAAAGGGAAACGCGGAGTCGGGGCCGGGTGCTGTTGTCAACTTCACGGTCCCATTAAACAGGCTTCTAAGTGTCAGCATCGCCGGATTGACCGCGCCGGATGGGACCCTGAAGGGCGGCACGGCAGAGGGGACATACTCGCCACTCAAAGCAACGGCATGGAACGTCTACGTGGGCACGCCAGGCGGCGTGCTCTACCTCCAGAACTCCTCGCCGGTGGCGGTCGCCACGACCAGCTACACGTTGACTGGGGCCCCGACTCTCAGCGGTGCCGCTCTTGAGCCGGGCCAGTATCCGGACAGCAACATCGCCCTCCAGGTCCACCTGAACCGTGCCTGATGAGCGCCGTGTAATCACAGAACAGATCGCGCGTATCGTTAACCTGACGGGCAAGTTCGAGCGGCAGGTTGAGGGGATACTCGCCTCCGCTCAGGCGCGCGTGGTAGGCCAACTACAGCGGCGACTGGTCATCGAGGACGGGCAGATCCAGCGCACGCCTGGCAACCAGCAGGTACTACGCCGGATCGACCGGATGTTCAGCGACTCCATGGAGCGGGCCGGCTACGGCCGGTTGACTGAAGAGTTCGTCCAGACGTTCGATGGGGCGCTACCGCAGTTCCAGGAGATGCTGGAGGCGATCAGCGTCCGGCTGAAGACGCCGCTTCAGGTTCAGTTCGCCCCTCGGGACATTGACCTGTTCACGACACAGAAGATCAGCGCAGCTTCGCAGCTCGAAACCGTGGTAGACGGCATAGCGGCGGCAGCCAAGAGAAGGGCGCTGTTCTCTGTCGGGGCGCTGGAGTTCGGCGACATGGTAGAGCAAATAGCGACGGCCTTCGGCCGAACTGTTTCCGAGGCGTCCGGCCTGGCGGCGACCTCTCAGTCGATGTTCTTTCGGACCGTGGCCGACAGGGGCTACCAACAGATCGAAAAGGGCCTGAAGCCCGGCTCGGTGAAGTACAGCTACGAGGGGCCGCGCGACAAGCTGACGCGTCCATTCTGCCGGCGGTTGCTTGAACGCACCAGCAAAGAGCCGATGACCCGCTCTCAGATCGACGCACTGGACAACGGCAGCCTGCCCAATGCGTTCATCACCGGTGGCGGGTGGAGCTGCCGCCACCAGTGGGTCGTTGCGGAGATGACGCAGGCGGGACAGGGATTGGCAACTTAATCGAATCGGCCTGCCCTGGAGGAAATGAACCGCCGCTGTTCGTGCTGCACGAGCGCCGGGTAACCGGCGAAAAGGAGGGTTTCCTAAAATGACCGACCTAAAGCTCACTCTCGGGGCGAAACTGCCAGGCGAAGACCTGGTTGTCGCGGTTCTCGGATTCGTTGCCCGCTTTCGGGAAACGATGGATCCGGACGTCCGCACCGAATGGGACCGGATTGCGTTGGCCGACTACAAGGCATGGCGCAAGCTCTGGGTGAACGCCGGGCTGCTTCCCGATGTGGACGTTCCGGACAAGTAAGGGCGGCGACCCGGCGGCGAACATTATCCGCCTGCGTGCTTCTGTCGAGCCGACACGCGAGGACAAACTTTACGCCGGCGAGCGCCAGAAGGCTCGAATCCTCGGGCGGACATCCATGGGAGTAGACGTGGACGGGAATGCGTTTGCTCCCTACTCCAAGAAGTACGCCGCGAAGAAGCGCGCTCTCGGCCGGCCTGGTGTTGTGGATCTCAGGGGGCGGAACGCTCCGCACCTGCTTCAGTCCATCGTGGCAAAAGCCCGTAGTGATGATCTCGTTCTTGGGGTCTATGGCGACAAGGCGCGCATCGGACAGATCCACAACGAGGGCGCCGGCCGGCTCCCGAAGAGGCGATGGTTCGCGGCTTCGCGGAGCGACTTGTCTGCAATGATCCGTGACGTTGGTGCTCGAATCAAAGCGAGGTTGAAGACTTGAGCCAGATATCCAAGAAAGTCCGCGACGCAGTGCGCTCTCGGCTGTCGGATTCTACTAACGGGTTCAACGCGAAGCTCTCTGCCGTAGCAAGCCAATACGGACTCACGCCGTTCACTGTTGACTGGACGACCAGCAGCAAGCAGCTTTTCGAGGCCCGCGCGCACCCGTCCGATCTGGAGAAGTCCACTCCTTCGAAGTACCCGCTGGTGACGCTGTACGTCTTGCGCGCGCGGAACACCCGCGAGAACAAGCCGCAACTTTTCAGCGGGTTTATCGACGTGGTGCTCGACTTCCACGTCACCGCCAGAGGCGTCGTGGCGTCAGCGTTGAAAACGCTCCAGGACACCGCCGACGCAATCGAGGACGCGGTGTTCGCGTCACTGGATCCGTTCAGCTGGACCGGGGCCTACACTCCGCCCGTGGCGCTGGTCGGCGGCCCGGACCTGGAGCGCGAGCCGGTCGAGATGGACGGCGAGAACTGGCGCCAGACGTTGAGTTTTATGTTGACCTTCCAGGTCGATACGAACTGAGGGTGTCCCCAATGGAATCTGCTGTTTATCGTTTTGTGGGTGTGTCAAGCGAGGTCGGCGCTCATCGTCTTGACCGCTTCGGCCAGCGCGTGACACTATCTGCGTCCGAAGCCGATAACGCCATCGCCGGCGGCGCGGCGCTGATCCCAGAGGGCGATTTCGAAGAGATCGGGCTCACCGATCAAGAGATCGACCTGTACGCCTATGTGGGCCAGCAGATGACGGCGCCGGAGGTCTTTCGGCGGAAGCTGGAGGCGGCCCGCGACGCCTTCCGACAGGCGCACTACGCGGGGAAGGAGTGACGCATGGCTTTCTCTCTCTCGCGCAATGAGCGCATCTTTCTTCAGATCCAGAGCGCCTTCGGAACAATCCCGAACACGAGCGGGACCGCGACTGTGGCGGGGGCGAACGCCTGCCGCTTCATTAAGGCCGGGCTGAACCCGGCCGTGGTGTTGTTGACTCGTCCCGACAAGACCGGCGTTCGGACGCCAACCCAGGGCATCGCCGGACGCAAAAACGGGTCATGGGCGGTCGAGATGTCCCTGGCAGCCAACGGCGCTGCCGGCGTGAAACCAGACTGCGACCCGATCCTTCAGGCGCTCATCGGCCAAGCGGCAACTATCGGATCGGGGACAATCCCGGCGATTACGGGCGCGTCAAACGCGACGCCGATTGTCGTCACGTCGACCGCGCACGGCCTGGCGAACGGCGACCTCATCACCATCACTGGCGTCGTAGGAAACACCGCGGCGAACGGTGTTTGGGTGGTCGCAAACGTCGCGGCCAACACGTTCGAGTTGGTGGGCTCGGTCGGGAACGGCGCGTACACGTCTGGCGGCACGGGTTCTAAGGTCAATGTCAAGTACGCCATCAGTGACGCCATTCTGAGCTTCTGCCTGTGGGCCTTCCGCACGCCAGCGGCACTACAGCAGCGCGTCGGCTTCGGCTGCGTCGCTCAAGAGGCGACCTTCAATCTCGGCCAGGATGTCGCAACGTGGACAGCAAACGGTGAGGGCCTGTGGGTGCTCGACTCCGACAACTTCTCCTCGGCCGATTCCACGCAGAAGGGTGGGCTGACGACGTTCCCGGTCGAGCCGGCGTCCCCGGTGACCAACGGCGGCATCATCGCAGGCTTCACCGGTCGAGCCGTTCTCGACGGCAAGACGCTGGCGAACATCAAGAACGCAACGTTGCGCATCCAGACCGGCAACGTGACCGTGAAGGACAGCTTCGGCAGCTACTACCCGGACTCGGCCGAGGGCGACGAGCGCAACGTCACGGTCGATTTCACGGTGGACGATCAGGACGACACGGCAACGAAGAACCTCTACACAAAGGCGCTGGACAAAACCGCTATCGAGATTATCCTCAACATCGGAACCGTTGTGGGAAGCGTGTTCGTGTTCTACCTGAAGGGCGTCCAGCTCCCCGTGGGCACTCTCGACGACGGACAACGCCGCTTCCAGCGGTCGTATTCAGGCGCGAAGGCGCACGGTTCCTCACTTACATCGCTTGACGAAGTCGCCCTCTGGGTGGCCTAAAAACTCTGCCTCCTGTGCAAATTGGTGGTGGTTTAACCTCCCGCTACCAACCCCTCGGGCCGCGCGTTGGCCACACTTCACGCGGCCCGCTTTTTTCCCAACGAAACAAAAGGAACCTCCATGAAAACCATGAAACGAATCGTCCTGTTTCTCGTAGTGATTTGCTGTGCCCTGCCGGCCGATCCTCTGGGTGGCCTAAAATTCTGCCCGAGCTGTGACGTGCCGATCATAATTTGGCCCATACCTCCGTCCTTCGGGTAAGCCTGCCTCCTGTGCAAATTGGTCCTTCGGGCCGCGCGTTGGCCACACTTCACGCGGCCCGCTTTTTTCCCAACGAAACAAAAGGAACCTCCATGAAAACCATGAAACGAATCGTCCTGTTTCTCGTAGTGATTTGCTGCGCCCTGGCACAAACCGATCAAGTGTTCGATGTTGCGTATTGGGCGAGCCACCCGCCGGAGGTTCGAGCCCTCAAGGACTCGGGCAGCGAGGCAGCCTGTCAGGATCTCGCAGTGCGCGGCTTCACCGTTGACGTACCAATCATGTGTTGGGGCTGGTCGCCGTATCTCGTCATGAAGATGCGCGATCTCTACGGCTACACATGGGTTCCGAGCGCACTTCAGCCGAACATCAAGATAGCACCTGGCCTGTCTATGCCTGGCGTCGAGCCTTATGACCCGCGCAACCCACCGCCAGGCTCGATCAAAGTCTCAACGCGCACCGAGGACTACCCGCCGTTTGATCCTCCCAAGCCGCCGGCCACGCCGATCGCTTCTGCGCCAGTGGGAGCGCATTCTTTCGGCAGCATCTACCTGGCGAACCGAGGCGACGACCTGCCGGACGGCTCCACGTGGAAGGACGAGCGCGGCGAGTTTCGTAAGCGGATAATTCAGACTCCGTTCGGTCGCAGCCAGTACTGGGAGAAGGTGCAGAACTGATGCTTCTTTGGGCCGTGATTCTCAACCCGCGGAGGCCGCTATGAAGTTTTTCTCACGTGTTCGGATCAATTCCGCCCTGCCCGGCTTCGAAGACGTGTTTTTCACGTTGAACAAGATGACAGAGGGGCGCCGGATTAACCTGCGCCTATCTGTGGCCGATGGCACGGCAGGAGTTCGGCAAATCCTTGCCGAGAAGCAGGCGCTCAACACAGAGTCGGACGTAGCCAAGATCGCCGACCTTCTGGATCGCCTGACGCGGATCATCGAAGACGAGATCAACCCTGCGTGGGTGCGGTGGGGCCTTCATGCCGTTGATGGCCTGGAGATCGACGGCGAGCCGGCCACGGTTGAGTCGCTGATCCAGACCGGGCCGCCGGAACTCTACGCCGAGATCCTGACAGCGATCCGACACGCGGCCGGCCTGTCGGAGGACGACCAGGGAAACTCCGCATCGCCTACCACTTCTGGCGCACGGGTGGATGGGCGAACGAGCGCTACCAGTGCACCACCTGCCGACGCTCCGGGTTCTACCTTGCCAGAAACTGCCGCAAGTACTACCCAGAACTCGTAGACGAGCGGCGCAAAATCTGCTGGAGCGCCGAGTACCGGACACACAAGGGTACGGTCTACAGCGTCGAGTCGGTTTCTTCGTCCGAGTGTCCGGTGTCGCTCATCACGCCGCGATCAATCGAGATCGTGCACGTCTTTTCTCGCGCGCGGCGCGCGCATGAAGCCTCGGGCGCGGCGCTGTTCGGTCCTGACCTGAGCCGGTGGCCGGGGTGGGCCGCTGACGCCGCGGTCGTGATCGAAGAGGAGAGGATCCGAGAGCATAATGCCAGAGTCGAAGCCGAGCTTGCCGAACTCGACGCCGCAAGATAAATCTGCCGGCTGCACCAGTGAATACTAATGCCAGGTAACTCATACGAGCTCGTCTTCAAGATCCAGACCACGGGCCAGAAAGAACTGGACCGCGTGGCGGGTGCGGTTTCACGCATCGGCTCCGAGGTCAAAAGTCAACTGCCTGGAGTCACTGGGCTGGAGGCGCAGTTCCGTAAAGTCTCCAGCGAGGCCAACAACACCAGCGCTGCCCTGTCGGGCGTCGGTGCGTCTGTGCGTAGATCGCTACAAGACCCGATTGGTGCGGCAACGGCATCCATCGAGGGCTTGCTGGCTGGCTTCGGTAAGGTCGGGATTGTTGGTGCCGCGCTCGGCATCGGTCTTGGCTTCATCGGAAAGAAGGCATTCGATCTCGTATCTGCGTTTGGGACAGCGGCAGAAGAGGCGGTCAACCTTGCCGACCGACTCGGTATTTCAGTCCGAGAGGCCGAGCAGCTTCATGCAGCCGCCCACATCGCCAACGTCAATATCGGTGTCCTGGAAAGCTCTACCAGGCTTCTCGCCGAGGCGCTGTCGGATACCGCTGGCGGTGGAGAGAAGACCAGCCGCGCACTTGAGCGGCTCGGTATCAGCACGACGACCGCGACCGGAGGGCAGCGCGAGATGGGCGCCGTTCTGCTGGAGGCGCTGTCTCGGTTGTCGCAGGTTGAGAACACCGCTGATCGCGTGCGCTTGGCGAACGAGTCCCTGGGGCGGGCAGCGAAAGAACTCCTGCCACTCATCAAAAACTACAAGGAACTCCGTGCGGCGGTTGCTTCTCTGGGTGTTGGGCTGGACGAAGACCTGACGCGTAGACTGGCCGGCCTTGACGACCAGATCGACAAACTCGAAATCGCCTGGGGGCAGTTCAAAAAATCGCTGGCCGGAAAGATTGCGCCTATCGTCCTTCCGGTAGTTGTCAGCATGACCGAGAGCCTGTCCGGGAAAAAGGGCCAGCCAACCAAGGGCCCGCCCCAGGGCCAGCTTAGCTCTGGTGAGGGGATGGGTCGTGCCGTTAACATCGGCGGCATTCTCCGTGCTCTTGCCGGCCAGCGAGGGGATGGGGGTGGTCGGGGCGCAATCGTATCTGGCGATATTGCGGCGCTTCGAGCCTGGGACGCGGCATCCGAGCTTGACACTAGCAGTATTCTGTCCTCCAGTATCAGCGCCGCAACTCGGCCTGCGTTAGACGCGGCGAACGCTCAGATCCGCGCAGACTTGGACCGCGGCAAGAAATTGGCCGCGGCGTTTAAGCTGGCGCGGGCCTCGACCGATGACGCGCTCAAGAAGCGTCTTGAGGTCGTCAAGGGCCAACTCGCAGAGCTCGATACTGTCCTCTCTGGGGATCTGGGCGCTTCGGCGTTCGGCAGGAAGAAGGCAGAGTTCGACCAGTTGACGGTAGAGGCCGCCAAGATCGAGGCCCAAATCAAGGCCGCCTCGGAGCGTCAGTCTCTCATTGCGCGCCTTCCTGACATGGTGAAGCAGTCGCGACAGGCCGGATTGACTGCCCTGGAGCGCCTGAACGATGAGCACCTGGCGCTCATCGAAAAGCTCGGTCCCGGCTTTGACAAGCGCGTTGCTGACATCTTCCGCAACATGCGACAGGTCGAGATCCAGAAGATTATCACGGACGGACGAAAACAACTCGCCAACACGGTAAAGGAGTCCGAGCAGGAGGCAAATAAACTCCTGGAGTGGAGCGCGAAGCAGTTCAGCGAGCGCCTCGGCAAGGGGGTTGAGGAAGACCTGCGGGCGGTTCAGTCTCTCTCCGCGACACTGGATGTTTTCGCCAATGCCGAGCGTGATCGGCTTACGCGGCGTGCGGGTCTGGCTATTCGCGCCGGTGAACTGACGGCGGCTCCCGGTGGAGAACAGGCGGCGGCAGAGCAGGTTTACCGCATCCGCCTTCAACTCGCCGAGGATCTGTACCAGGCGGCTAAACGGCAATCCGATCTTGAAGTAGACGCCGCGCAGCGCAACTTGGAATTGACGACCGCACGCGCGCAGTACGAGCAAAACATCGACGAGGCACGGATCGACAATGAGCTTAAGCTCCTGGAGATCAGGCGTAAGTATCTCGACGAGTACCGCGAAACCGCTGGTCGGGTATTCGACGCGTTGACGGCGCGCGGCGGTGGCGGGTTGCGCGACTTCCTTGGCGGCCAACTGAAGATCCTGGAGCGCCAGATCTTCGTCAACGCTTCTGCCGGCATCTTCCAAATGGCGGGCGGTGCGCTCGGCAAGATCGGCGCCGCAAGCGGTTTGGGCGGGCTTCTGTCGGGCACAATCTTCGACCCGAAGAACGCCGCGCCGGTGGACCGTAACACCGCGTCCCTGAACCGGAACCGCACCAGTCTGGACAAACTGACTGGTGTCATCGCCGGCTTCGGGATTCCCGGCCAGGCGTTCTCCGGCTCTGGTCCAGGCGGCCTGATCTTCGGTGACCTGCCGCTAAACTCCGGCCTGGCCGGAACAAACAACCGCAGGTTGATGGGGTTGCTCGGGATTACTCCATCCGGCGGGTCAACGCAGCGTGGCGCGTTCCAGCAATTCCTGGGCGGACTGTCTGCGCCTCTTGGTGGTAACCCTCTCGGAGCGATCTTCTCGCCAAGCGGAACGTCAGTTCAGACCGGGCCTGGCCGGGCGACCACATACACCGGGGCCGAGCGGGTTGGGGCGGCGGTCGGAACCGGAGCTACGGTAGCCGCTGGCACCTTAGGCGTGATCGGCGGTATCCGGCAGGGCGGCGCACGTGGAACCACCCAGGCCATCGGGAGCGCCGCGGCTACCGCCGCTGCTCTTGATCAAGAGCCAGTCAGCAAGGCCGTTCTCACGGCCGTTGCGTTTGGCGCGAGCCTCGTTAGCGCACTGCTCGGCGATCCGAAGCAGGAGCGCGACGAGGCAATCGCCATGGCGCTCCAGCGCGCCAGATTCCAGGACCCTACCACTATCAACAGGTTCGCTGACCTTTCCGGTGTCGAGCTTGACTACGATTACCGAGGCCGGCTTCGACCGATCGAGCGCCCGTTGGTGGTCAACATCTCGGCGATGGACGCCAAGAGTTTCATGGACCGCAGGGTTGATATTGCCGATGCCGTCAATGCGGCGGTGCGTGGCGGTGGTCACCCGATGCTGGACACGATGAAGGAAGTTGTCATAGGCGCGTGACGCCTTAAGGAGCACGGCAATGGTTATTGCACGAATCGTCTGTGTGCTGTTTGTTTCGGCGCTGGCATTCGGTCAGCAGACCCGCGTTCGAGAAGGCAACATCGAGGGCCGTCCGTCACAGCGCGGCAAGGTGTGGGTCGTAGTACCCAACGGCTTCGTGATGATGGCCGACCTCGACACCAGCTTGGTGTTGGACCTGTCGGGTCCGGTGCCGATTTTGCGCGCCACGTTGGGAAAACAGGCTCGGTTCGTGGCGCAGGCCTTCAGTCCGACTGCCGCGACCGCCAGCTTCACGCTGTCCGATACTGTGATCGCTGGCAGCCTGCACGTCTACCGCAACGGCCTACTCATGGCAGATGGGATCGACTACTCGGCGGCGGGCGCAGTGGTAACGTTCCTGCCTGTTCAGCTTCCGCAAGGTGGGGACGTGATTCAGTTTCGCTACTCAAGCCCGTAAGCCATGGCCAGCTTCCCGACTCTCCAGAGCGGCAAGGTAACGATGCTTCCCGCAGTGCGCGAGAAGCGCCACGGTACGGAGGTCGTGCGGTTCGTCAACGACACCGAACAGCGCTGGAAGCGCCACGTAGCGCTGTCATCGTTCGAGCTTCGCTTTCGGGACATCGACGGCTACGACCTGGGAAACATCCTGGACTTCTACAGGTCGATGAAGGGCCGCTTCGACTCTACCTGGGACTTGACCCTGGCCGCCGTCACGTACCAGTACATGGTGTTTGACCAGGACGAACTTGCCTGGACCGAGGCGAAGCCTGACAGGTTTTCGCTGACCGTGCGCTGCAAGCAGGTTCGCCAGAACTAACGGGGGTCCAATGAGACAACTTCTGTTGCTGTGCTCTGTTGCTGTGCTCTGTGGCGCGGCGCTGTCCGCGCAAGAAGCGTTTCGTTTCGCCGGTCCGATCATGTACGACCCGGAAAACTGCATCCTCACATGGAAGGTCGAGCGTGGGACGATGAGCGGCGAGAAGTTCAGGCGTGTCGGCAAGCCTGTCAAGCTGTCTGTGCGGTTGCACGACGCCACTATGACGGACGGCAAGCAAACCCACAGACTCAGCGATTCCGAACAACAGGAGAGGCACGCTATCCTGAAGCAGGTCCTTTCAGGGTACGCGGCCGAGTCCACGCAGTGGTTCTTCGACCCGAAGGTCCGCGAACGATACTGGGACCATGAGCGTGAGAAGGACGCGGCGCCTGCGGCCGTGAAGTCCGGCCGCGCGGACTGATGCCCTACTTCCCTCAACTGAACAGCACCGGTCTGATCGCGCAGCGGCCGTACGCGATCACCCAGGAAACGCTGACCACGCTTCAGGACCAGCCAACCGGCCGGCGCTACGCTAAGGCCTGGCGGACAAACCCGCTGGCGCGGTGGACGCTGAACAACTCCCACCTGACGGACGCCGAGCTTGTCACGCTTGAAGCGTTCTTCGACCAGCAGGCCGGGCGCTACGGCGAGTGGTCGTACCTGGACCCTGGTGGGAACCTGGTTCAGTACAGTGGGGACTTCGCGCAGGCAGCCTGGGTCAAGTCGAACGTCACCGTGGGGGCGGCGCAAACAGATCCATTTGGAGGCACCCGCGCCACGGCACTGACTGGATCAGTTGCCGGGGCCTACATCGACACAGCGCTAACACCAACTGCCGTCAACGGGTTTGTTATGTGCGCGTCCGTTTGGGTCAAAGCGCCAAGCGGCTCGCCGGTGGCAAGCATCGGCTTCGATGACGGTGGGAACATCTTCACGGAGTTTACGCTCACAGCGGGTGAGTGGCGGCGCATTCACCACCCCCGCACGATCACGTCAGCGGGCACGATCCGGGTCCGAATCGGTATTGGCGCAACCACGCTGCACGTCTTCGGTGCGCAGTGCGTCCCTATGCGCGGGCCGGGAGCGTATGCGCGGAGCCCGCAGAACTACGGCTATCACGCGAAGTGCCGGTTCGACATGGACTCGCTCGGTGTCCGATACCTTGGGCCGAACCAGAACGCCGTTGCGGTGTCCATCCTTGAGTACGCATGAACAAGATGGCCCGGTCGAGCATCTCGCGGGTGGCTGTCACGTATCGACGCTCGCCCGATTCGTGCCATCCATGGGGAAAGTGGTCTCCGGGTCTATAGTTCAGGCCAGCAGACAACAAGGCGGCCAGTTGGATCACACCTGTATCCATATCTAACCCTTTCGTTTTTAGGGAATCTACCGACCCCGCAAGACTGAGGGCCAACCGGAACCAACGGATCAACGCCCTGGCTCCGTTCTAAGCCTTTGAAAACTCTACCTTTTGGCGATCCCGTAGATCGTGAACGCCAGTATGAGCGTGAGCATGACTAATCCGATGCTGTACCAGACAGTCATGTACCTCATAGTACTACGGTAAACACCTTAGACGCAACCGAAAAATGCCAGTCGGAACAGTCAACACCGCAAAAGAGCTCGCTCAAACCTACCAACCCCTCCTGTTGGCCGTGTTCACCTTCACGGATGGGACCGTTCTGCGGCTCTCCACCCATGGCCTTCGCACGACTGACGGTGGCTTCCAGTACGCTGGCAACGACTACCTGCCTCGAATCCTCAATCACGACATCGCCGCGATCCAGGCACTATCTGACGGCGGTATCGACACCCCACCAACAGTCACACTCCGACTCAACGATGGCGATCAATTCCTCTGGACAAACTACGAGAAGACCGTCGGCTTCAAGGGCGCAAAGCTCACGCTGACGTTCGTGTTCTGGAATGTCGGGGCGAACGACTTCAGTAGCGATTCCGTCACGAAATTCCTTGGGACGTGTTCCGCTCCACAAATAGACGAGACAACAATCACTGTTGCCGCCGCATCGCTGATGCAGATGCAGCAGGTAATGCTGCCGACCGTCCGGGTGCAGAAGCGCTGCACCTGGGTGTACCCGACGAAGAAGGCCCAGAGGGTTGCCGGTGCCGTCGACGAGGACTCCTGGTTCTGGGAATGTGGACACTCTCCCGACGTGACCGACGCGGACGGTGCCGGCGGGACTGCCGCGGCGCGAGGCAACTACGACGGCGCCGCGAAGACAATCACCGGAGCCACAAACGCCTCACCCATCGTCATCACGTCAACGGCCCACGGCTACTCCACCGGCGATCAGGTTTATATCGCCGGCGTGACCGGGAACACCGCAGCAAATGGCACGTGGGTCATCACCGTGACAGCCGCGACAACCTTCACGCTCAACGGCTCTACGGGGAACGGGGCTTACATCAGCGGCGGGACATCCGACAAGCTGTTCGTCGCCTGCAACTACACGAAAGATCACTGCATCTCGCGCGGCATGTACGAGAAGGACTCTGCGCTACGCGTGACCGGGCGCTTCGGTGGCATCCAGTGGGACCCTCCTAAGAGCTTCAGAAGCCGGGGCTACGTCTCCGGCAAGTGGGAGGAGGGGTTCAACTCCTCGAATGAGGCCAAGTACAGCGATGTTGTTCCGTTTGTCTACGGGACCTCGTGGGTCGAGCCCATTGCTGCAAACGTCACTGGCGACGCCAACTCGACCAGGTTCGAGTGTGTTCTCTGCTACGGCGAGGTCGATGACGTTCTGCGGGTGGTCGTCAACGATGTCGAGATCCCGTCGGCAACCACGATGACCCACGGATCCCTGTCGGTCACCGACCCGCTCTTTGCATGGTATCTGGTGAATCGTGGGGACCGTGACGGAGCGCCCAACACTCTGCCGATGTACGACTCCAAGGGTGACCCATACGGCTCACTGGCAACCATCGTTTGTGTTGTCCCGCGGCGATTGTCTGATTCACAGAACGTCCCGCGTGTCAGGGTGTTGGTCAAGGGGCCCAAGATCCGCAAGTACACGGCTCCGAGCACGTATTCGAAGGTCGGCGCCCCGGACAACCTGAATCCCGCCTGGATTCTCATGGACGTTCTGATCTGGTCGGGCTGGACCTACGCGGACCTGGACATTCAGAGTTTCATCGACGCGGCGGCGAAGTGCGACGCCACGGTGACGTTCAAGGACCAGGACGCGGCGAACAACACCCACGCCCGCTATATGGCGTCCCTGGTGCTGCGTCAGCGCCGGCCAGCCGCCGAGCTCATCCGCGGCTTGCGGAATGCGATGAAAGGCGTGCTGGTGCCGAACTCCGACGCCAGCGGCAAGCTGAAGCTGGTCATCAAAGAGACACTGGCGAGCCAGCAGCCGGCGACCATCTCCGGCTCGAATTACAGCACGGCGGTTTCATCGAAACTGGTCACCGCCGGGGCAGCCAACGGCTACGTCGCCTACAAGTTCGACGAGTCGAACATCATCCGGCGCGACAGCCTCTCCACTCTCAAGGTTTCTCAGCGCCCAAACACAGACACGCCGAACCGTGTCGCGCTGACGTTCCAGGACTTCCATAACAACTTCGCCTTCGACTCGCTCACTGTAGTTGACACCGAGGCGTTGACCAGGGCCAACAACCAGGACATTTCTGGTAGCTTCCCGCTGGAGGGGATCAACAACTTCGACCAGGCGCGACGGGTGATCGGCACATGGCTTGCCGAGTCACTCAGGGGAAACGCGCGCAACAACCCCCTGGGGGACGCCGGCGGGACGCTGCATTTCGAGTTCGAGACGACTTTCAAGGCCGTGCATCTCCAGGTCGGGCAGCTCTGCCTGCTGGATTACCCGGCCTACGGGATCTCGAATCAACTGGTCCGCCTCCAGCGCCTTCAGCCGGCGGCCAACTTCGAGACTTGCCGCGTCACGGCCACATGGCACAGCGACGACTGGTATGTGGATACCTACGGCCAGGAGGATGCTCCGCGGTACTCTGGATTTCACCGCAACCGCCTTGCCCGGCCGCCCATGGCGCTACGCGGCCAGACCGGTACAGGTGGACTTGCAAAGACCGATCCGCTGTGGGGCCGCGAAAGGTTCTATGCGCTTGCGTCTTCCAAGGATGACGAAGGCGTCTTCCGCTTCACGGCTTCGGTGAACCCGCCGGTCAACGTGTTCCCGTCGTCGTTCCGCCCGCCTTTCGTTCCGAACGAAGGAACCAGCGCCAGCACGGGCGGGCAGCTTGCGGGCAACCAGGACTACTGGCTGGCCCTGTGCGCACTCAACTCCGGCGGTGAGATCACGGTGCCGTCCACCACCTGCCGGATTCGTGTTCCGGCAGGAACCAGCACGAACACGATCACCGTTTCCGATTTGGACTGGGATGCGGCCACGACGCAGTACGCGCTGTACGCCGGGACAGACCCGTACAGACTCCACTACCAGAGCACGATCGCCGGAACGCCGGCATCCATCACGTTCAACGGTCCCGTTGCGCTGGACCTTGGCAAGCCCATTCCCGACCCGGAGTTCGACACGCTGGTACTGAGAGTCAAGCGCGCTCGCAACCTGGGCGTGTTCGGAATCGAGATGACCGGGGCTGGCGCTGCGACAATCACCGTGGCAAACGCCTACTGGGACACGAACCAATGGGCGGGGTTCGACTGTTCCGTGATCGGTTACGATACCGGCTCGGGCGATGCGCCGCCGGTGTGGAATTTCCGCGTGTCATCGAACACGTCGGATACCCTGACGGTGGACACGACGAACTATGACCCGGCGCCCAACGCGGTGATGACGTTCGGAGCCGGGATGCGCTACTTGCTTGTAATGCGAACCAAGCCAGACACGTTCAGCGCGAACACCATCGGAGACTCCCGATTCGATAACTCCCTGGCGCTGTACGGAGCCTTCTATGTGACGGCCGCGACGAACGCCACGCCGATTCAGATCACCACGTCCGCCGCTCACGGATTCTCGACCAACGACAAGGTGAGAATCGACTACGTGGAGGGCAACGCTGCGGCCAATGGGGTTTGGACGGTCACTGTCGTAAACACGACCCAGTTCACCCTGAACGGTTCGGTTGGAAATGGCGCGTACACCGACTTTGGCACGGCGCGGAAGCTCACTCGTGGACTGGAAGCGAATGACGCTGTGGGCAAGTTGGCCCGAATTATTGCCGGCAAGGGTGCGGGCCAGATTCGAAAGATCGAATCTCACACGCCAACCGTTCTCACGATCGAGGGGACCTGGGATGTGACGCCGGATGCGACCTCGCGCTTCGTCACCGAGGAGCCGGACTGGTTGACAGAGGCGTACTCGACCGCCATGAACATTGACAATTTCTCGCCGGCCTCCGTCCCGTCTTTCCCAGTGGATCTGACCGGGTTCGGGGAAATCCCGCTGTTAATGCAGGTGTTACCGATTGACGGCGGCGGCAACGAGACGCCGGAGAGCGCCTGCCAGATCCGAGAATTCTACCTGTTCCGGCAGGTCGGCCTCGCAACCGACGATTTTCAAAGCGCGCTCAAGCTCGACGTTGAGGGCACACTGGCAATCGCCAGTGATGTAGCACCGCGACTGGAAATCAACACCGCATCGGTGGCCAGGAAGGTCAAGGCCATCGTGAAACAGGCACCCACAGGCGCCGCCCTGGTCGTCAAGATCCTGCTCGGATCAACCGAATGGATCAGCCTCACGATTCCAGCCGCGTCCTTGTCCGTGACCGCGACGGCGGGTCAACTGAGCTCATCGCCGGAGATCCCGGCCGGAACCAATGTCCGTTTGGATATCACGGCCGTTGGCACGACGTTCCCTGGTTCCGACCTCTCGGTAATGGTGTATCTGTGACGCGACGCAAGCTGATGTTGGCGCTTCCCGCCGTGGCCGCTGCCCGCGCAACCAACGAACGTGTCCCAATAGACGCTCGCGATCTTAACGACTTCAGCAAAGAGTACAACCTGTACATAACAGCCATGAACCGGTTCGTTGTAGACCAGCGCCAGTGGCGTCGTGTCGCGAGGGCCTGGCGGGTGCTTGTCGGTGGATGACTTTTCTTTAATAACGGCCTGATTCTTCAGGTTTTAGCCTAACCAAACGGAGATACACAAACAAAAATGAGACAAGTCCTTTCTGTTTTCCTCGCGCTTCTGGCCATGCCTGGGCTCGCCTTTGGCAGTACCACGTACGTCCAGAGCATCAACAACCAGTCCTCGGTGACCATCACCGGGAGCACGCACAACCTGGGGAGCGACAAATTCGGCGTCCGGGTGTACGACTCGAACGGCGTCCTCAAGGCGACCGACTTCTTCGAATACACGATCAATTCCTCGACGTACGATGTCTCGATCACCTTCGACTCGTCACACACTGGCGAAGTGAAGCTGACCGGAAACTTCGCTTCGGATACCAGCAACGTGTGGGACTGGAAGGTCACCAAGACCACCGGAAGCGGCGTTGACAAGGCGTTTGTGTGCGGAAGTTGCACCGATTCGGACTTCGCCCGACGCACGGTCAGCTCAAAGGCATACGTTGCCTTGGGCATGTACACCTACACACACAACTCCAGTACCGCGGAAGGCACACTACGTGTATACCTGCTGGACAACAAGCTGGTGTTCGGACTCAGCGGATCCTCGTCTCAAGTGGATGGCTCGACCAGCGGGGCACACGCGAAGGTCGAGTACAGCGTGAGCAGCTTCCCAACTGGCGCAGTTCAGTTGGCCTCCGTGACCTACGACGCGCAGAACCGCCTCGGCACAGTGACCGACCTGCGGCCCTGGTAACCTCTGCTTCGGGGCCCTCCCAAGCGAGGGCCCCACATTCGCGTGTCAGAGACGATCTACAAGCTCCAACCGCACCGCACGATCCAACTGCGCGGGTTCGACCGCCGGGGTGCGTCGGCAGCGATCTGCGAAGCCAGCGCGACCGGCTTCAAAACCTACGGCGTGTTCCGCGACATGGCCGATTTCGCCGTTGTTGTTCTCTGGGACGCCGACAATTTCTTCGAGCACTACTCGATGGAGTACCTGCCCGACTTCGACTTCGGCGGCATCGTGCTGGAGTTTGACCTGGCCTACGGGACCGGGCTTCAGCCAATCGACTCGCCGAAATACAACTGGATCGACTGGGCAACGTTGGATGTCATCAAGAGCGATGGCTCGACAGCACAGGTGAAGCTGTGGGACTACGCGACGCTCCAGGCAGGGACGTTCTCTGTTGCCTCTGGCACTATCACGGTTCAGGACAACGGCCTGGTGGCATTTGACCGGGTCACGCTGTGGCTTCAGAACATCGCCTTCGACTACATCGTGCCCGACCCGCCCACCGGAGTCACGGCGACCACGGTCGCCGAGAACATCCGTGACCAGATAAACACGGCGAACTGGCCGAGCCTGGGTCCGACGCTGGCGGTCATGGCGTCAACGTCGGGCGCGGCGATCACGCTGAAGGCCGCCCGGTACGGCACCGTCAACACCAGCGGGACCACGGTGACGTGGGTGAGCGGTGACAAGTTTACGGGGGTGGCGGCAAGCTCGACGATCTACATCAACGGAGTGGCGTACACCGTCTCGACGCTCGACTCGCAAACGCAGATCACGTTGACGGCAACCGCAGGCACGCAGACCGGGGTGAAGTATCTCGCCGAGCGCGGCGGCGACGACGGCAACATGGTCACGCTGTACGGGATATGGAAAAACAACAACCTCAAGTTCGACGCGGCGACGCTGGCGCTGGCCGGCGGAAGCTCAAACGTGACCTGGCGCGTCAAGATCGACTTCACGGCGCGGGGGATCGACTCTATCCGGCAGTGCTGGCTGACTCTTGCGCCGAGGCTCGCGGACTCAACCGTTTACGCCGACACCGAATGGACAGCCACGTTCTCCAACTGGAGCGTCACTGATCCCAACACAAAGCGGCCGCTGAAGGTCGCCGAGCCTGGCTCAACGTGGATCGGTAACCGAGACGCCTGGGCCGCCTACACGGGTTCGGGCTGGACGGAAGAGAGCGGGTTCTACTGGCGCGGCTTCTCGCGCCGGAGCAAGACTGCCAACGATAAAGTCACCGTGGAGTACCACTGCCAGTACTCACACGACCTGTACGTCGGAACCAGCCTGTACACGGATCGTGGAATTGTTGGCGTGAAGCTCGACGGTGACTCAGAGACGGATCTTGACTGCTACCTGAGCGCCGAGCCCGCTGTTGTGACGCGGCGCAAGGTGCGCTCAGCCGTGGCGGCCGGGAAGCACACGGTAGAGCTTCGTGTCAAGGGAACCAAGCACGCCTCCAGCACGGATTACTACTTCTACTTCGATCACCTGGTGGCGGCAAAGACCGGCGATGTCCCGGACCCGACGGCGACGACAACGACCGTTTCCCCGGCGACGGACTATGACACAGACCACAGCTACAAGCTGACGCCTCAGCGTTTGGTCTGGAACCTGGACCGCCTCGGACTACGCGGGACCGTGAACCACTACGTGGGCGTCTTCTGGTGGAATCAGCGGAAACGCGTCGGGGGTTCTTGGAACACATGGACAATCACGTTTGGTGGAACCTGGGTGGACGGGGATTCGGCCTTCGTGACCATCGGCGGAACCACGATGGGAAAGAGTGTCTTTCCGGCTGACACTATAGACACCATCGCCGACCATTTCGTTTACTTCATCAACGAGACGTTCATCGGTGTGTGGGCCGAGCGGGATGGTGCCGGGAAGCTCAAGGTCAACGTCCGCACGCCGATGTGGACATTCACGAAATCCACCAGTAAGACCAGCACGAACGGGACGATCAGCGAGTCGGGAAGCCTGGCGGCAGGGACCGAGGGAACGTGGGAGATCGACACGGCGGCGTCGAACCCGATCAACTTCCCGACGCGCAAGTGGCACGCTGACTTCTTCGCCGAGATCGACGTGAAAAACTGGGGCTGCGTGGCCGCGCTTTCGATGGAGCTTGTAGACCCGCCTGACTCTGCCGGCTCGCCGATGATCGCCAGATTCAATGATGGCACCCGTGTTCTCACGGCTACCGGGTTCGGTGGTCTGAACAGCGCGCACTGTGCGTTCATCTCGCGCGTGGCCGACTTTCAGAAGGCGGCCTACAAGGAACTGGCGAAGCTGATGAACGACGCGACGCTTACGCCGTGGCTTCAGTTTGGCGAGTTCGTCTGGTGGTTCTTCGCTGGTGGTTCGCCGGCGTCGATGGCCTTCTATGACGCGGACACGAAGGCGGCTGCAAACACCGCCCTGGGCCGGGACCTGTACGTGTTCGCGGCGCCGACCAGCGACCCGAGCGTGAACAGCTACGCGGACGCGAACTGGCTCCGCGGCCGAATCAAAACGCATATCGACACGATCAGGAACCACGTTCTGGCGACCTACTCGGGCGCGAAGTTCGAGTTGCTCTGGCCCTACGATGTCAACTACCCGACGCAGAACAGCTTCGGGATCGGCGGGCAACTGAACCGCTACGTCAATCTGCCGAGCGAGTTCGAGACAAAAAGCGGCTCCGGCCTGGACCGAATGAAGATGGAGGCCCTGAGCTTCGGCAGCCAGGAGCGCAACCACAACAAGACGCGGGAGACGGTGACGTTTCCTTACACGTCTCCTCTGACCTGGCCCAAGGCGGACACGGCGTTCCTGGTGGCGATCTTCAACGGCGGCTGTCCATGGGAGAGAGATTACCTGTATGCTGTGGCGCAGTCGGCGCCGCTCGTCAATCTGTGGGCGTTTGACCACACCTGCCTGATGTCCTGGCCGCTGCCGTTACCCGTGGCGTTGTCTCGGGCCACATTCATCTGATTCTGGGAGGAAGCCTTGCGCAAAGGAAAACAGACCTGTCCGGTGTGTGGAAAAGAAGGCGTCTGGAGGCTCGACTACCGTTGCTGTTCGAGCGAGTGCAGCCAGGTGCTCCGCTCGAGGCCTGCACGTGGCGCCAACCCGCACCCACGCCTCCGAACGCTCCTGGCCCGCGCGAAGCAACGTCTGACCGTGCGCAACATCTCCGAGCGCCTGGACTGCTCCGAGAAAACCGTCCGAAAAGATCTGGCAGCCCTGAAATCCGTGGGCTACAGCGTCAACGTCGCCGAAGACTTGGCCGAGTTCGCTCCTGTTCGGCCCGGAAGCTCCGAGCCGCTCATTGTCCACTCGATGGCCGACTACAAGACCGGGATGCGCGTCTTCGGCGCCTGTGGAGACAATCACCTGGGCAGCAAACACGAGCGCCGCGACGTGCTCAACGCGATCTACGACGTATACGCCGACGAGGGCGTGACAGAAGTCTTCAACACCGGCAACTGGATCGAAGGCGAAGCCGGAAGGCTGAACTTCCACGACATCAAAGTCTTCGGAATGGACGATCAGCTCGACTATTGGATCGAGAACTACCCTCAGCGGCCGGGTATCACAACGCACTTCGTTGCCGGTGACGATCATGAGGGCTGGTATCAGAAGCGCGAGCGCGTCGAGATCGGCCGGTACGCCATGCTCCGTGCTCGGGCCGCCGGCCGGAACGACCTGGTTTACCTCGGCTACATGGAGGCCGACGTAGAACTCAAAGCCAAGCGCGGCTCCCGAATGATGAAAGTCATGCACCCCGGAGGCGGGAGCGCCTACGCGCTCAGCTACGCACCGCAGAAGATCGTCGAAGCGCTCCAGGGGGGCGAGAAGCCGAACATAATCCTGATCGGGCACTATCACAAGTTCGACCTGTGCTTCCCGCGAGAGGTCTGGTGCCTTCAGACCGGCTGTACGGTCGACCAGAGCGTCTTCATGCGGAAGTGCAAGATCCAGGCGCACGTGGGCGGCTGCCTGGTGTGGATCAACCAGGCCGAAGACGGGCGGATCACCCGGTTCCGTGCGGAGTTCCTGCCGTTCTACGACCGCGGGTTCTACCGGACGCCGCAGCGCCGGGAGTTCACGCCTGTCGTGAGCCTGCCAGTGGCCGCCTGATGCGCTCTATTCGTGTCGAGGTCTCCCGAAAACTTCTCGACCAGTTCAAGCGGGAGGCGAAACTCGCCTTCCCGCGGGAGAAGTTTGCCTACCTGGTTGGGCACGACTGCTGCTCGGACGTCTATGTCGAGGATCTGTACTTCCCCGATGGTGTCGATGCCTGCTGCACAGAGGACACGGTCAACGTTAGGCCGCACTGGATCATCGAGGCCCGCGCCCATGCCAGCGACATCGAAGCCGAAGTCCTCGGCGACATCCACAGCCACCCCTTCAGGCACGGTACCGGGGATCCGGACCGCTCGCCGAGCGAGCACGACATCGACCGCGCCTGGGGGAGCATCTACGGAATCTGCCTGGTCCACCAGGACAGGAACAAGCGGCTGCGCTCCAGCATCAGGTTCTGGGCTGCGCAGCCGCCAGTTGAGGTGATGGTGAAATGAAGAAACCGAAAGCACGATTCCAGTTGAAAGATTAAGTAAACGCGGGGCCGGCAACTCCGGCCCCAACCCTCCGAACTATTCTCTCCTCATTACGAGTCCCCACAAAGCCGCCTTCATCACCGCGACGTATTCCGCCATTTCTAACAGCCTTCTTCTGCAATTCAGGCACGTGACCACGTGGCGCTCCAGCCTCTCCCCGTCATTCACCCGCACCCTCCCCAGGCAATATATCGCCATCTCGTCATCCGTGAAGTGGTCAGCGCTCCCCATGAAAAGAGCGGTGTTTAGATTCCAGAAAACCTCTCGTGGAAAAGGGAGTACCGCGAGTACCGTTTTTCATCCAGACCCGCCGATGATTTTGTCCATGTCGGAGCGCGTAACCCTCGCCATTTCGCCGTGGCGCGCCGTGGCGCGGTCTGGCGGCTTCGCGAGGATGTCGAGGGAGTTGGAACGTGGCTTGGCTTCGCCTGAACGATTTGCGCGCTGCTGGAAGTGGTTCTTCGCTACCGTGACGAACCAGGGCCAGCCCTTCGGACCGTTCGTCTTCCCCGGCTTGTAGCCGTCGAAGTACTTTCGCCGGAAGAGTTCGACGATTTCGCTCACTGGCGCTCCAGCCGCCGACGTTTCAATTGCGTGGAGGACTCCAGCAGGCGGATCTCCGAACTCTGAGTTCGAGAATTTCCGCAACGCTTCCGCCAATTCTTTCCGGTCAGAGTCAATCAATCCGGCCTCCCTCTCGCGCCCTGAAGTACCTAGCTTTACGTTGACTGATTGATCTACGCCTTCGACTACGCCTACGCCTTCGATTAGGGACTGACTTTGGCGCGCCGTGGCGGACTTTGGCGGGCTATGGCGCGCCGTGGTCTGACCAAGGACCGACGAGGTCTGTCCGTGGGCAGCCTCGGGACCGTCTTCGGACCGACCGTGGACATACTTCTGGCCGTCCTCGATCTCCGGCTGGCCTTCTGGTTGACCATGGATAGACGCCGGCGGCCTTTCGACGGACACCGGCCTGTCTCCGGGCGGCGGGAACTTGCTGCTGTACCTGGCCCGCTGGTTGAAGTCGGTGTATTCCAGGTATCGTTTCCCGTTGTGGGTGTAAACCAAGAGAAGCCCCTGCTGCGCGCACTCGTTCAGGAACTCCCCGATCTGTTCCCCGGAGTACAGGTCTGGCCGTAAGGGATAAACCTGCGTCCTGAGCAGGGTGGTGTTGGCGAAGTACCGCCCGTAGTCGTCGACCACCGACATCAGGCGGCGGTAGAACAGTTCCGCCTCCATCGAGAGCCCGTTGACGCGCTCCGATGTTAGGATCCCTTCCCTCAAAATTCTGTTCGGCATTAGTTAGTCTTCTCCAACTCTTCGGCGTAGACTCGTATAGGCGCCTTCAAAGCCGGTGTTCGCATCCGCGCACGTTGTTGACGCGGGTAGGCAAGCGTTGCCGTGCTGTTGAAGGCGCCAGGTAACCATCAAAACTCCTCCATCAAAACTCCTCGAAGTTCCACCCGCCGCCGTCGCGCTTCGGGCGTGGGCTGGCTGCAATGAACCGAAACGGGAACTGCTCGGCTGCGACCTTGATCTTCACCCTGGCGTCGTCTTCCCAAAAGCCCTTCACCTCGTGGACCTCCAGGGACCCATCCGCCGCCACTACCAGAAAATCGGGCGTGTAGAACGTCGCCTTCGCCAGCCGCAGCTTGATCCCCTCAAAGTCGAACCATTGGATCTCTCCACATCGGCGCCTGACCTCCAGGTGCTCGGCATACGCTCGCTCCGTCCCGTTCATCACGCCCGGCTCGTGTCGCGGACGGGCCTTGGCGATCAGCTTCCCGTTTCCGTCGAGAGCGAGGATCATGCGGCGTTCTCCGATCCGAACAGAACGCCTTGAGCCAAGCGCTTAACCGCAAGTTCGCAGTAACGCTCCTCAATCTCGACGCCGACGACGGGCACACCGAGAGCCTTGCAGGCGACCAGCGTAGTGCCGGACCCCGCGAAAGGATCGAGTACGGACGATCCGCCGAACCACTTTACAAGCCAGCGCACGTGCTCAAGTTTTCGCACCGATGGGTGCCGGAGCGCCCTTACGTTCTTCACGTTCTCGGTGCCCCTTAAGTGGCCGCGCTTAAAATCGGTGCGCGTGGCAATAACACGGCCAGGCATAACTCTGGCGCCCGGCAAGGACTTCGGCGGCTCTCCGAAGACGTAGGCGACATCGGCGTCGCGCAACACGCGGCCGGCGTAACCGACCAGCGCATACTCCAGGTAACAGGTGCGCAAGTATGGCCAGACCGACGGGACAGCACGAAGGAATCGCGGATCTGACATACACCCCAAGTGGACCACTGCGCGCTTCGCCTGGTGAAGTTGTTCGAGCACGCTGGCCAGTAGACCATGGGCGTCGATGCCTGGAAACACGTGCTCGCAGTTCGGCCAGACCGGATCGGTGATGATCGATTCGCACGGATCGAGTGCCGGGCAAACCTCCCGAGCATCCCCGTGGAACAGCGTAATTCCGGGCTCCCTGTAGTATGCCTGGATCATTTCAGCACATCCGGCATCTGCCGCCATGCGACGCCATCGAGCATGGCGCCTGATGCTTTCTTGCCGACGAACCGCCCGGTTTTGGGGTCGGTCTCTTTGTCCTGGTTGTGAAGCCGATTGTGCTCCGCTCTGGTTATGGCCTCAAGATTCTCCAGCCGGTTGTCACGCTTGTCTTCATTCTTGTGGTGAAGGACGTAGCCACTTGGAACTGTCCGGCCGGCAGCCCACCAGATCAAGCGGTGAAGATAGGTCCATCCATTGCGGTCGGATAGCGGGTGAAGTTTGCCGACGCGAACTTTCACGTAGCCCTCGCGGTGCTCGCCAACGCCTGAAGACCACCGATAGTGGAGCGATCCAGGGTTACCTTTGGGCACGCGGCATCTCCCTAACTTGCAGGTCGCCTGGCCATTGTCCGAACGGAAGCTTGCGACCGCGGTCTGTGATCTGTTTCATGAAGAACGCGGTCCCCGCCGTCTGGCAGGCATCGCGGGCAGCACGGAACCAATCGGGATGCGATGGCTTCGCCCCGGCCCCACTCTCGCCGCCGGCGATGAGCCAGCTCAGGTACGGCCACTCTACGCCTCCTTGGGCTAACGGTGATCCCGCCACCGGCAGCCACGGCCTGAAGTCCACCGGCCCCCACGCTGGCTCGTAGCTCACCCCGAGCACCCGCGCCCCGAGCGCCCGCAGCCTCAGAAGCTCACGGATGCGCCAGATATTCTCGATGCGCCCGATATTCTCGGGGCCGGTTACGCTGGTGAGAAGCCAGAAGTTGTTTGGAATCCACGTGTACCGACGCCAGAACTCAACCATACGCGCCGGACGCTTCGTCAGGATGATATAGACATGCGGGGAATCTATCATGCCTGGCAGGAACTCAGTGAGCCACATCAGCGGCAGGCTCGCCGTAAACGTGTCCCCCATGTCGTTCAGGAAGATCACGCGAGGGTAACCATTCAGCCACGGCTTGTCGGGGCGATCCGTGCCGGTGAGATCCGGCCAGCGAAGAGCTTCTTGTAAGCGCTCGGGGAAGACCGCGGGCTGCTCGAAGGTGACGGGCCAGCCCTTCTTTCCGCCCCATCGTTCAGTGAGTCTTCCGGCGTAGCAGCGCTTCACTCCGGCTTTCGGGTTCCACAACTCACAGCCGTCGCAGCCCATCTGGAGATTCAGCGTCGAGTCACACCATTCAATCTCAGTCTTGATTGCCATGTAGCTCCTCTTCCGGGCAGAGCACAGCCGCGCCGAAGATTCGACGGAAACACGCGCAGCAGACCGGAGCCGTGAAGTTGTGCCGGTCCAGGAAGACGCCTGGTCGCGGTTCGTCGGGTGGAATTTCCTCACCGACTTGGTGGGTCGCCCGCCCACCGCATATCGAGCATGGTCCGCCTGCTGATCTTGAAACGAAGTGGCCGTTCATTGGCCGCCCTTGTCTTGTAACGGCCTGCCTCCGTAACGCTCCTCTTTGACCATCGCTCGGAGGAACACCAGGTAGTTGATCGCGTCCGTGATCCGGCCCTCGATCGGTTCGCTGGTGACGACGCCCGTCCGACAGAACTTCTCGATCGCCATGCCGTGCTTGCGAAAGAACACGAGCCAAGCCTGGAACTTCGTGACGCCGGCGGTCTCGGCCGCGTTCTTGAAATTCCCGAGCGTGTCCCCGCTCTGGTCCTCGCCGGAGTAATCCGGCACCTTGCGCATCATCTCCGTCAAGCAGTCGGAGAACTGTCCATCGGCGACCTGCTGTAGTTGAAAGCTGTTCACGCCGCCTCCGTTCGCTTCGTCCACTGATCCTCGCGGCCGTCCTTGTGCGTCTCGACCCACCGAAGCATGTACTGCTGGAGACCCTTGAACCACAGCCTTTTGTCATCCGAGGTCAAGCCGTGCCGCTCGGCCTTGCTGACGTGCTCTTTCGTCTGCGAACGCTTCCCATTGCCCATGTACTCGTCGATTTCTCCGGTGAGTGTCACCATGGGAAGGTAGATCCACCAGGGCGTCAGGGCGATGGCCAGCTTGTCGGCGACGCAGAGCTTCGAGTAATGCGTGTTGTACTTCTTTGCCAGATAACGCGAATGGCACAGGGTGAACCAGAGCCACCCACGGCTGTCCGGGCACGTCTCAAAGCGCCGATCGAGCAGGCGGCCAATCCTTGTGCCGTCGAACAGCTTGTGCATGATCCTGGCGCCGGTCCAGGGGTGCTCTTCACCCTCCGGGCCGTCCATGTTGGGCTTGCCGAGGTAGCCGATATCGTGGACGAAGAACGCCACCCACAGCCGCGGGTCCGAGGGAAAGACGTACAGTTTCCACCACGCCCGCGCCACGAACCAGGGATGGATAGCGAACTGGTGCGCGCCAAACAGCACACTTCGGGTTCCCATCTTCATGGCTAACTCCGGTATCCCAACTTGTCGCCCTCGAACCGAGGGTCTTCTTTGGAGAAGACTGCGGCGAATAGCGCCGCCAGCAGGACGGCCAGGGACAGCAGGCCATAAGCGACGGTGTACGCCTGGAGAACCAGGTCAAGCAGGTCAAACATTGGAAGACTCCTTGTAACTGTCGGTGTAACTACCGGGACGCTAAGATCCGTTTAACCACACCACATCTGCTGTAGTGAAGTTGAGGACACGACAAAGGACGCTAACCTGCGGTAGTTCAGTTCCTGGATTGTGGTTCCAGTGGTCGAGGGTTCGAACCCCTCCAGCCACCCCAAAGATTCAATCACTTGCGCCGGTTCTAGCCACGCACCGCTAACCCCCCACCCGTCGCGGAAAGCCGTTCCGCCATCTATGGAATGCGTGTCGATTGATGGGCGGCCAACTGCCATTGCCCGTCGTTGTTCACCCAGACGTGAAGGAAGCGCAGGTGCGCCGGGCTGGGTCTGGCCGCGCGTAGTCACCTCGAGCCGCGCCGAAGCCGTCAGCACGGCAACCTTGCCATAGGCGCGCGCCTCCATGTTCTCGTAGTCGATCTTGAGATACTTTCGCACGCCGTTTTTCAGATTGTCGATAAACACCTGCTTGGTGTCGGTCTCGGCGTTGGAGTGGGTGTAGGTGAGATCGTCGGCCAGCATCTTCTTCAAAGCCGCCTCATCGCCCTGGATGGTCGCCTGAGCCCATGCCTTCTCGGCGTCCTTGATCGTCTGTTCGCGCCGGGCGGCCTTTTTGCCCTGCGCCCCGAGTGTCATCGCGGCCAATAGCATCAGAAGCAGAAGTTTCTTCATGAATCGTTCCTCGTCGGCAATATCACCAGCATTCCGCGGCCGGGCCGGGAAGTCAACTCCCCCGGACCTCTCCAGTCAACGGCGGTTTCACCGTTGACTGATTCCAGCGACGGGCCGCCGATCCGCCCGAGGGCGGAATGCGGTCGGCCCGCCGGCCGCTCGGCCCATGCGCCGTCCGTTCTATGATCGAACTTGGCGGCCTTGCCGGGCCGCTGGTCAACCCGGGTATCCGGGCAGGCAACCCCATGATCAGTCCGATTACCGTCGAAGTGTCCCGCCCTTTGCTCGAGCGATTCAAGCGCGAGGCCAAGACTGCTTTTCCGCGCGAGACGTTCGCCTACCTGCTCGGCCAGGATGCCGGCGATCAGGTGCACATCGAAGACCTTTGGTTTCCCGAGGACGTGCACGTGCATAGCAGCGAGGACATGGTCGACGTCCAGCCGCACTGGGAGTTCGAGGCCGGCGCGCACGCCCGGGAGGAGGGGCTCGAGGTGGTCGGCGATATTCACAGCCATCCCTTCCGCCGCCGGGAAACGCAGGGTACGGTTCCGGGACGGGAACCGAGCGAAGGCGACCTCGAGCGCGGCGTCCGGCGGCTCACCGGCATTTGCACCGTGGTCGAGAGCAAGCGCGGCCTGCGCGCCAGCATCCGCTTCTGGTGGGTGCCGACCCGGGTGCGTCTGCGCGTCACCAATGGCGGGCGCGGCGAGGTCGCCGGCAGTTGACGCTCGTGGCTTCCTCGATCCGTCGTATTGTGCTGGCGGTGGCAGCGGGCCTGCTGGGCGCCCAGGATCCATTTGTCGCCGCGCGCGAGCACATGGTCCGCGAACAGATCGAAAGCCGCGGCGTGCGCCACCGCGAGGTGCTGAAAGCCATGCGCGCCACCCCGCGCCACCTGTTCGTACCGGAATCGCTGCGCGCGCAGGCCTATGAGGACCACCCGCTGCCGATCGGGCTCGGCCAGACGATCTCGCAGCCCTACATCGTGGCCGTGATGACGGAGCTGCTCGATCCGCGCCCCGGCGACCAGGTGCTCGAAATCGGGACCGGCTCCGGCTACCAGGCGGCCGTACTGGCCCCACTGGTGCGGCACGTCTTTACGATCGAGATCGTGCCGGAATTGGCCCGCGCGGCCACCGACCGTCTGGCCGGACTCGGATACAGGAACCTGACGGTGCGCCACGGCGACGGCTACCAGGGATGGCCGGAGAAGGCGCCGTTCGATCGCATCATTCTGACCGCTGCGCCGCCCCATATCCCCCGCGCGCTCACCGACCAGCTCAAAAACGGCGGCAAGCTGGTGGCGCCGGTGGGCGCCAGTCCCTTCGACCAGGAGTTGGTGGTGATCGAAAAAACCGCCGACGGGAAGCTGAAGCGCCGCTCGATCTTCGGCGTGCGGTTCGTGCCGATGGTGCCCGGCCGCCAGTAGCCGCCCGCCGGCACGTTACAGTAAAGACACCATGGCTCGCGCCAGTCGCCGGACGTTTCTCTCGTCATTGGCCGCCACCGGCGCGGTGACCGCACCCGAGCAGGCGCCTTCGCCGGCGGCCGCCCGAAGACCGAACATCATTCTGATCACCGGCGATCATCTGCTGGAACCATGTCGGCATCAACGGCAATCCGGCGATCCACACCCCCCGGATGGACCGCCTCGCGCGCGAAGGCGTGACGTTCACGCTGGCGCATACCGTCGGCGTGGCGTGCTCGCCCAACCGGTGCTCGCTGATGACGGGCCGGTATCCGAACGCGCACGGCGTCTGGAGCAACGGCGTCAAGATGCCCGAGAACGAGGTCACGCTGACGCACGAGCTCGGCCACGCCGGCTATTACACGGGTCAGATGGGCAAGCTCCATTTCTGGCCGCACAGCCGGCGGAATCACCGCGAGTATCACCCGCCCTACGGCTTCCACCAGATGCGCCTGTCGGACGAACCGGGTTGCTACGACGATGCCTATGGCCGGTGGCTCGACGCGCAAGGGCGGGAGGTCCGCCGCCAGGCCCGCGTCAAGATGCCCGGCGAGCGCGGCCAGCTCGAATACTACACTTTCGAGGGAGACGAGAGGACCACGCACGCCCACTGGGTCGCCAGCGAGACCATCCGCTTTATCGAGGAGAGCGTCCGTGAGAATCGGGACCGGCCGTTCTTCGTGCACGCCGGATTCTATGCGCCCCATCCGCCGCTGAATCCGCCGGCCTCGATGCTGGCGCTCTACCGCGACGCCCGGCTCCCTCCGCGGCGCTTCCATCCCGACGAGGCGCGCCACGCTCCGCCCAACGTGGCCAAGGCGATCGCGAGGCTGGCGGGCACGCCGGAAGACACCTGGACGGCGTACCGGAAACATTTTTACGCGATGGTGTCGAACCTGGACCGCAATATCGGGAGGATTCTCGAGACAGTCGATCGTAATCAACTGGTCGATAACACCCTCGTCGCGGTGACCAGCGACCACGGCGATTACCTGGGCGACCATCATCTCACTGGAAAGAGCGCCCTGCCGTACGACGGCGCCATGCGCGTTCCGCTGATCTTCCGCGGTCCGGGCGTGCCGGCCGGAGCGCGCTCGAACGAGCCGGTCGAGATGGTGGATGTCATGCCGACGCTGCTCGATCTGGCCGGCCTGGCCAAACCCGCCGGCAACCAGGGCGTCTCGCTTCTCGCGGCCATGAAAGGCGGCCGGACCAAAGACGCCGCCTGGATGGAGAGCCGCGAGAACCGCATTCTCAGGACGCGCGGCGCCAAGTATTGTTATTGGTCCAGCGGCCCCGAGATTCTGTTCGATCTCGAAAAGGATCCGGACGAGTTTCGCAACCTGGCGGGGGAGCGCTCGGCCCGTCCGCTGCTGGAGGAAATGCGGCTGGCAATGCTGAAGCGGAGCCTGGAGATCATCGATCCGCTGCCGGAACGGGTGGCGCCGTATTGAGACGGGTCACTTCTTTTGCGTCGCACGCGCGGGCCGCACCGGCGCGGTCTCCCAATCGTCGGCGGCGCGGCCGTTGAGATCCCAGACCACGCGGCCGTCGCGAATGGTCATTTCGCACACGAGCTGCCGGGAGCCCGTCTTGCGCGCATTGCGCACATCGACGAAGCCGTAGCGGCCTTCGTCGAGCCGGAGCACGGCGACATCGGCCGCCGCGCCCGCGCCGAGGTGACCCAGCTCGGGCCGCTTGATCTGCCGCGCGGGGTTCGAGGTCGACATGCGAATCACGTCTTCGAGCGGTGCGCCGAGGTTCAGGATCTTCGACATCACGTTGAGCATGTCCTTCATGCCGGCATTCATGCTGCCGGTGTGGAGATCGGTCGAGATCGAATCGGGAAAGAAGCTCTCGCGCGCCGCCGGCACGGCCACGCGCCAGACAAAGCTGCCGCCGCCGTGTCCGACATCGAAGAAGATCCCGCGCTTGCGGCCGGCGATCATGGCGGGGTTGAGGCGGCCGTCGTCGCCCAATTCGTGGCGCAGCCCGGAATAGGCGTGCGTGTAGATGTCGCCCGGCCGCAGCCGGTCGAGCAGCAGCTCGCCGATCGGCCGCTCGGGGCGATTCGAGCCGAAATCGACCATCACCGGAATGCCGGCCATCGTGCCGGCCTTCACCGCGTTATCGACGGCGATCCATTCCGGCCCGGAATAATGCGCGGTCTTGACCCCGACGATAACGTCGGGATGCTGTTTGGCGAGCTTGGCGAGCGGCTCCGGCGCCATGTCGGCGGTGTCCTGCTCGTTCTTGCCGCCCATGCCGCCGCCGCAGATATTGAGCATGGCGAGGATGCGCGTGCGCGACCGGTCGATGACGCGGCGCTTGAGATCGGGGAAGTTGCGCCAGCCGGAGGTGCCCGCGTCGACCGCGGTCGTGACGCCGGCGCGGAAGGTGTATCCGTCCGGGTAGACGCTGTGGTCGCCGGTGAGCGCGCCGGGGATTCCGTTGCCGGCAAAGACGTGGACGTGAATGTCGACCAGCCCGGGCACGACGTAGAGGCCGGTCACGTCGACCACGCGGCGCGCCTCGGAGGCCGGAATTGCCGCCGCGATGCGGGCGACTCGGCCGCCCTGGATCGCGACGTCGAGCTTCCCGTTGATCGAGTTGCGCGGGTCGATGACCTGGCCGCCCTTGAGCAACAGCTCGTAGTTAGGCTGCGCGGCCAGCGCCAGCGGGAACAGAACTGTCAAAACGCAAGGCTGAATCGTCATCCAGCCGAGTATACCGCCTGCTCAGCGGGCCGGGAGCCGGGCGGCGACGAAACGCACCACCCGGGTCGCCGCCGGCGGATCGAGGTTGCTCATCGCCGCCACGACGTAACCGGAAGCGGGCATGATCATCAGCTCCGCGTTGATCCCCGGGGCGCCGCCGCCATGGCCGAAGCCGCGCACCCCGCCGGTCAGTGACTCACCGAATCCATAGCCGTAGCCGGCGCCGTCCTGACGATCGCCCTTGGCAGTCGTCAGCAGCGCGACGGTTTCCGGTTTGACCAGCCTGCCCGTCAGAACAGCGGCGGCGAAACGCTCCAGGTCCTCGACGGTCGAGTATCCGCCGCCGGCCGGTGAGCCGCGCATTGGCCGGCTGTCGTAGTTATCTTTGCGCTCGGGGCCGGTATAGCCTTTGGCGAGGTTGGGAGTGTCCTCGTTCTTCCAGAAAGAATCCGATCTCTTCATGCCGGCGGGAACGTAAACAAGCTCGCGTATCGCATCGTAGTAGCTCTTTCCGGTGACTTGCTCGATGATCGCTCCGAGAAGAACAAAGCCGTAGTTGCTGTAGGCGAAGCGGGCGCCGGGCTCGAAGGCCGGGGCGCGGGAGCCGTAGAGCGCGAGGTAGTCGGCCGGGTTCCTCAGCTTCTCGATGTTGGGCCCGAACTGCGGGCCGAAGATGTCGCCGGTGCCGCCGGTGTGCGTGAGCAGGTGGTGGATGGTCACCTTGGCGGCGACTTCTTTCTGCGGATAATCGCCCAGGTGCGCGCCCACCGTGTCGGTATAGCGCAGCTTGCCCTGCTCGGCCAGCCGTGCGACGGCGACGGCGGTGAACATCTTGTTCATCGAGCCGAGGTTGAATCGCGTGTCGAGCTTCAGCGGCAGCTTCTTCTCCCGATCGGCCAGACCCCACGCGCCGGTGAAGACGATCTTTCCACTGCGGGCCACCAGCACGGCTCCGGCAAAGGCGTCTCGCGCCGCCGCCGCGGCCGCGTGCCGGCCTAGAGCGTCGATCGCCTCTTTCTCGCCCAGCCGGGTGATCTCGAGACCGGGCGGAGGCGGCACGGCAAGGACGCCAAAACGGGTGACACGGTGCGGGGGAGCGGCCTCGACGGCGAGGGTCAACCGGCCGAACTGGTCGGAATCCCGCTCCTTGACAATGGCCGCGATGTCGGTCGCGGTCGCCGACTCGATCTTCTTGAGCTCGAAGCCGCCGGTCATCCCACGGAAACGCATCAGGCCATCGACGTCCGGTCGCCGCTCGGCCGCGAACTGCTCGCGCAGGTGGCGATCCAGCGCGTCGCGGTCGCCACGGTTGAACACCTCGAGGAAGGCGGCCGCCTGGCGGCCGGCCGCCGTATCGGGGATCTCCTGGCCGGTGGCGAGATGGGCGGTGAGGACGAAAAAAAAGGCTTTGCGCATGGATAGAACGATTATCGCCCTATGCTGACCTGCCGGAAAACCCGCAGCAGATTGCCGCCGAGGAACTTGCGGATGCGCGACTCGCTCCAGCCGCGGCGGAGCATCGCCTCGGTCAGCAGCGGCAGGTCGCTGATGTCGCTCATGCCGCGCGGAGGCGTCGCCCGCCGTCGAAGTCGGTGCCGAGGGCGACGTGGTCCTCGCCGGCGATCGCGATGGCTCGCTCGACAACCGCGACCCATTCCTCGGGCGTCATCCTGATCTCATCGGGCGCCGGCAATCCCACCATCGGGTGCCGCCGTCCCACCCGGCGGTCGATCTCCTCGATCGACAGAGCCGCCTCCGCCGTGCCGATGGCGCTCGTGTCCCAGAAGAACTTGCCGGTTTGCCGGGTCCGCCATTCAAAGAAAGGGCGGCTGTGGAAATCGCAGCCGATGTGGAAGCCGAGGACGCCGCCGCGGGCCGCCAGGCCGTCGCGGCCGTCAGGACAAGCGTGACTCTCACCGCCCGGCGCATCACGACAATAGTAGCGCCTGGATCTGCTAGACTGAGCGCCGATGGGCCAAGGAGCGCCGACACTGTTCGAGATCGATTTCCGGACCGCGCGGCCGCCCAACCCGGTCTACTGTCACCAGGAGTTTCTCGAAAAGCTGGCGGCCCACGGCCGCAATGGCATCGGCAAGCGCGCCATGCTGCTGTTGCAGCGGCTGGCGGTCGACGAGCGCCTGTTGCACTATAAGGCCACCCACGGGGTCAATCGGGGCTGGCGCCGGTCGCGGCTGGGCGGCAACTCGGGGAGCCATTTCTACGCCTGGTGGGCGCCCAGGGGCGCGCCCCCGATCAAGGGATCCGGCCGGTTTACCGAGGCGCCGGAAGGGGCGCTGTTTCTCCGCGACATCCGCCACCATGACGATCACTCGCCGCTCGACTCGCAGTCGCTCGCCGATCAGTACTTGCCTCTCTCGGTTCCCGAGCTCCGAAGGGAAGAGTACGGGCCGGCGCCGTGGACCCCGCAGCAGGCCCGGTTCGCCTCCGCGCGGGCGCCGGTTCGCATTCTGAAGGGTCATCCGGGCTCGGGCAAGACCACCGCGTTGTGGCACGCCGCCGACGCGGCCGGCGCGCCGAAGACTCTGTATGTCACCTATTCCCGAGAGCTGGCGGCGCTGGCGAAGGAGTACTTCGACCGCTATTGTTCCGCCGAAAAGCAGTTTCGGGTTGTGACTTTCCCCGCGCTGGTGCGCGAGATCCTGGGCCCGGACGCGCCCCGTGTGAGCGAGCGCGACTCGCGCAAGCGATTCTCCCAGGACCTGGCGCCGTTCGCGCGCTCTCTCGGCGTCTGGCAGGACCAGCAGGAGGCGCTCTACGACGAGATGCACGCGCACCTGGCGGGAGACGCCTTGCCGGAGGCGGTGGGACGGTTCGCGGCCTCGAAATCTCCGCGCGTGGCCGACCCGGTCTTTCGCGAGCGCCGCAGCCGCCTCCTGGGAACGGCCGCGACGGCCACGGTTCTGGATATGGCCGGCCGGCTCGAGCGCGACGCCAGGCTGGCGGAGCGGTACTTCCCGGAGCTGGAGCTGGCCTGGCGCGCCGTCGAGAAACTGGGAGCCGGCGAGGCGAGCGAGGATTGGGCGACCTACGACGTGATCGCCGTCGACGAGTGTCAGGATTTGACCCCGATCGAGTCGATGGTGATCCTCGAGATCGCCAGCTGGATCGACACCAAGCGCCACCGGCGCGCGCAATTGCTGATGGCCGGCGATGAAGCACAGACCGTGCGGCCCACCGATTTCGAATGGGGCTGGATGAACGACCTGCTGCACAGCCGGCTCGGGACGCCGCAAGAGTTCAAGCTGTCCACCAATCTGCGCAGTCCGCGGCGGATCGCCAACCTCGTCAACCACGCCTGGGACCTCTACGGCCACCTGGTGAAACAGGACCGGCCCAGCGGCTCCGGCTACGCCGAGATTGATGA
>Ga0247727_10000835_pt1 | contig 74902 bp, 65 predicted proteins | sample WisWelCaveWW1625_FD_202498 | JGI IMG/M metagenome (GOLD analysis project Ga0247727, IMG submission 202498) | Biofilm microbial communities from Wishing Well Cave, Virginia, United States - WW16-25 | ecosystem: Environmental > Aquatic > Deep subsurface > Groundwater > Cave microbial mat | place...
TCCATTGCTTATCCTCGACCGATTTAACTCCCTTGCGATAAAAGTTGTCCCCCAGCAGAAGAATAAAGGAGACATTTTCCCGCTGCGATATTTCTCCCATCGCATTCCCGACAAATTTCTGGCGCTCACTGCCGCTACCCGTATCCCCGACCGCAATGACATTAAGGGTTTCAGCCGAAAACACGGCATAAGGCAAGCTTGCCAGGAAATAACCGGTAAGGAAAAAAACTGTCAAAATTTTCTTGAGCGATTTAATCATATTATAAATTGGATCTTTAGGTTCCTTGCTGACCGGCCTTCACAATCGAATATTTGTAAAGCAATTCTACGTTTTTTCCATTGATCAATTCCACATCGATCTTCTCTTTTGAAATCCTCAACAAGGCAAACCCCAAAGCAGATTTAGCAAACAAATCCTTGGAACTTTGTTTAATGCGAGTGGGCCCCGAGCCTGTCCCGCTGACAAGATAATGAACTCCGGAAACAGGTTTCAGGGCCTCAAGAACATGTTCGTGTCCTGACACATAAAGGTCGACCTTATAATCGATAAGCAGGGGTTCAAGCCACTTTTCGAATCCCTCCGTATCCCCATGCTTGCCGCCGGCATAAACGGGATGGTGTGCAAAAACAATTTTCCAATGTGCTTTTGAATCAGCGAGCGCTTGCTTAAACCATTTAAGCTGTATTTTCCTTTTGCTCTTTCTTTTCACCATGATGTGGGTATCCAAACCAAAAAACTGAATTTCCTTTCCATCCTCAATCTTTTGGTTAAAAGTGTAATATTTAGCAGGCATTTTCCAGCGCGGGCTTTTCCCGGTGTACTTGACCTGAGCCTCAGGATTTTTTCCATAATCATGATTGCCCAACACCGCATAAAAAGGAATCTGAAGGGAGGGATGGTGGTATACCTTTTCGAATTTTCTTTTCCACTGTTCGTCCCTTACAGATTTAACCCCTGCAATGTAAAAATTATCCCCTAGCAAGAGAATAAACGAAACGGATTCCCGTTCTGCAATCTTCGCCATGGCATCCGCTACGATTTGCTGGTTTTTATTGCCGCCTCCCGTATCCCCGACCGCAATGACATTAAGGGTCTCGGCTGAAAATGCAACCGGAGACAAACCTGTCAGGAGGTAACTGGCTAGGAAAAAAATAGAAAAACTTTTTCTAACTGTTTTAAACATAAGGGGTTTTAAACTTTAACCTGCCTTTCAATGGGGGCTTTTCGAAGTAATTCCTGATCAATCATATACCGCAACGCGGCCCAAATCAAAATATTAATAAACAGTCCGGCAAGGGCTGAGAACTGCTCCTTATAAAACGCGAAGAATTGGGTTAAAAAAATAGCCACTAACATAGAGCGTTCAAACATCCGGTAAGCCGCAAGCCTTGATTTGCGGATACGGATAATCCCCCAAAACACAAAAAGAGTCGAAAACCAGGAAGAAGCCAGGTGGGCCCAATCGATAAAGGAAAGGTTGGTTAATTTCTGCGCGACTTTCCCAATGATCCGTGCATCCAGAATCTGCTCCATCCCAAGGCCGCGAAAAAAGATGAGAATAATGGCGGTCGCAAGCGTAACCATTAATTGAGCAAGAAATAGCAAAATAATCCCTGTCGAAAAACCGGGAAGCCGGATCATGCGCGAATACAACACGCGGAGTTTTTGCTTTGCTTTGACAAAAGCATTGGGTTTGCGGACTGGCGCCGGACTCATTCTTTCAAAATAACGAATCAACGCACCGGCAAAAGGGTCTTTGGGATTACATTTCGAAAGGTACTGAAGCGTCCGTTTTTTGCCTTCAAGATCCAAATCATTTAAAGCGGCTTCTTCTAGCTCCTCAAGAGCGTTAATCAAGTATTCTTTTTCTGAAAATTCCTCTTTCACCACCAGGGCGCGAACCGTAAGGAAAATAAGGATAAAGATGAAATAGATCAGCGCTATCGTGGGCTGGAAAAAATAATTATTATCATGCGTAATAAATTTGCCGAGCTCGTCAATGAAGGCCCCGAACCCAATCCCGCCAAGGACGGCCACCCACTGAAGAGGCCCGCGGCCCACAAAAGAAAAAGCGATCACAATGGCGGCAAGCATCAAAAGCCCTCCCCAAAGCATGTGGGCAATATGAAGTCCTGCGGCGCCTCCAAGCTGGGGGTAACCGGTTATTTTTAAAAAAAGGCGGATAATAAAGATGGTGGTAATGGCAGCGATAAGAAAAACGGACAGATAATTTTCAGCGCCGATTTTGCGGATCACTCTAAACAAAATCAAGGCGGACCGGGTGCGGCAAAATCCCTTTTGAGACACTTTCCTCAAAAAGTTTTCTCAGGCCGGCTTCTCCGTGCGGACCCAGTTCGACCGTATAGTCATTGACATACATCCCGACAAACTGATCCCCTAGTTTGTGGTGAATTCCCCGGCCGTATTGGAGGGCATATTCGAGAGCTTCCTGGCGGTGTTGAAGGGCGTATTCAATACTTGCTTTGAAAAGGCGGGAAAAAGATTGAATGGTTTCGTTTCCAAGATCACGGCGGATGATATCGACTCCAAGAGGAAGCGGGAGCCCGGTTTTTTTGTGCCACCATTTTCCAAGGTCCAGGATATTAGAGAGTCCCTTTTCTTCGTAAGTAATCTGTCCTTCATGGATCACAAGACCCAGTTCAGCCTTGCCTGAAAGCACGGCATCAAAAATTTTGTCAAACGGAATAAAGACAGGTTCAAAATCACGTTCATATAATTGCAGGGCCAGATAAGCGGTGGTGAGTTTGCCGGGCACGGCAATTTTTTTTCCCTTGAACCTGTCCCCTGCTTGGGGACTGTCCCCTTTTGATTTTGCGACCAGAATCGGCCCATATTGATCCCCGACGCTTGCGCCTGAACGCATCACAAGGTATTTATCCGAAAGATACGCATAGGCGTGGCAAGACACCGCGGTCACTTCAAGTTCAGCGCGCAGGGCCCGCTGATTCAAACTCTCAATATCTTCAATGACATGCTCCACGCGGAACCCCTGCATCGGGATCTTTTCCTTAGCCAGGGCATAAAACATAAAAGCGTCGTCAGGATCCGGGCTGTGGCCGACGCGGATGAGTTGAGTGGAAGCAGTGGTCATAAGTTGCACACTAGTACAGCATTACGATTGAAATTGCCAGTTGGCGATTTCAATCATGTACAGTACCGTATACCCATAAAATTAAATGAAACACGGTACTAGGATAGGCAAAGCCGGCATTCTGTCAAATTGTTTTAATATATTTCATGACGTACAGATAATATTTCTCTGACGAGGACAAACCGTTTGTGAATTGCTCGAGTTTCGTCACGGAATCGGGCATTGTATCAAGCTTTTCACTTAAGATAATCAACACATCTTTTTTTGAATGGCGTGCTATCTTTCCAGCCTTATGCAATATTTCCTGCTTCGCTATTTTCCCCCGCCTTCGGTCCGGTCCCCAAATCACGAAGGAACCAAAACGGTCTCCTCTCAGGGAATAAATTTTCTTCCTGAAATAAGCCGTTAAAGGGAAAGCCACGACATCCTCATGCCCCACCCAGACCATTTGATCCAATTGATTCTCTTTAATGAATTTTGCGACTTCCTGGTTGGGTGAATAGGGAAGTTTCCAATCCTTAAAATACGCCTGAATTCCGGCTGCAAAATGGACAGATAACACCAGGAAAAGCAAAGGAGTTTGGCATTTCCCAAAAAAACAGGACAGGGAATTGAGCCACTGAGGCTTTAAAGGGATTCGTTTGAAATAATGCGCAATCCACAGGCACGCAATCCACAAAATAAATAAATTCCCGTGATGCCGCGTTTGGCCTTTGTACAAAGTAAAAAAAAACAGCAAAATGACGAACGTCCCCAAACCATACCAGGAAAGCACAAAGGGTTTCCCCAGGAATAAGAAAATGGAGAAAACGAGCAACGCGCAAGCCAGATAAAAATCCTGCGTTTTGGAAATTCCAAGAATAGGTTTAATTTTAGGGGGGGCCCCGCCCGGCAAATAGCTTTGACTGACTTTCCGGACAGCCGAAACCGCGGATCCCTCATGTATTCCCTTGCCGCTTGCCATGAAAGACCAGTCCTCAGACGTGGGCCTGATTTGAAAAGTAGAAATCATGACTCCGGCCAGAAAAATTAAAAGGCTTAAAGCAATATAGCCTTTCTTTTGAGATAACTCTCTTCGCAAGCTTGCGTCAAAACAAACTTCGGCGATCAAAATACACCCTAAGGCAAACGCGAGCACCAGACCAAAGACATTGGTTTGACACAGTAAGAATAGGAGTCCAGCCATCAGAATATATTTTTTTCTCCGCTCCGGAATGAATGCACACAATAAAAAAACAAAAAGAACACCCAGGGCGTAATTGCGGCTCTTCACGGCATATTCATAAAAAGGAAAGTACCCGAAGGAAAATAAAAACTTCTGAAGTTTCGTGAAGGGTGAGAAAAATAAAAACACAGCGAGCGCGGAAGCCGCAATGGCTAAATGAAGCACCTGCATCGAAAAAGGATTGTCCGTCAGGCGCGTTAAGCCGTAGAGCATCAGATACCAAAGGAAGGGATGTTTTTCATACCTGATATTTTCGAATAACTGGGGAATGGTATGGCTGTCTCGGGCAATCAGCCAGGCCTGCAATTCATCTCGCCACATTTCGTGATGCAAAATCCCGAGAAAACCAAAGACAAGAAAAAGTGACAGGATCAAAAGGTTCGTAGTGCGGTCATTGATCATTGGGATTTTCATAAATTTAAACTTCAACTAAATTTGGGGTGAGTTCTTGAGTCCCCTGCTTAGGAAGACGGACTTCTTCAATTAATTTGAGATAACGTTCCAGGTACGCTTCTTCCGTCCAAAGGGAGCGGTACGTGCGATACCCTGCTTCGCCTAGACGTTTACGCAACGCAGGATCGTTGCGAAGGCGTTCCATGGCGTCCAGAAGATCTTCGTGATTGTGAAAAACCAGCCCTCCCCCGCTTTCGGCCACAGCTTCAGGAAGGGAACCAAGGTCTCGCACAATCACAGGCGTTTTTGCCGCGTGCGCTTCCATGATGACATTGGGAAATACTTCAAACGTGATTGAAGGGACTAAAACTGCAATAGCTTGGGCGTAAACACCGTGAAGCTTGGCGCGCGCAACTTTCCCCAGGAAATGAATTCCGGGAGATTCCTTTGCCAGTTTTTTTAGTTCTTGAGAATACTCCCCCTCCCCTGCAATCACCAGGTCCGCTTTGCGGTAATGTTTAAAGAGCGGAATGATGGTTTGAAGTCCTTTCAATTTTTCAAGGCGTCCCACAAAAAGAAAAAAAGGCCGGTCGGGAAGGGGTAAATCCCTGCGCGCGGCAACGCGAGGTTCCTCGGCAGGCTCGGTAACAAAATTGGGGATCCTCACGATCGGCATGCCGGGTCTCTCTGCAATGTGACGCTTCAACGTAAACTCACTTTGAGCAATAAACGCATCCACATGCTTAAGCGCCTGGTCAAGCATCGGGGTATAACGCCATAATTGAGGGGGCCGGCGGTAGGCGAGCTGGCAGCGAAAACATGCTTTTTTGATACACGCTTCGCGCTTGAATTTGAAAAGGACATTCGTGGGGCAGATAAGCCAATGTTCCCGCATGGTGTAGAGCTTGATCGCTTCTCCATATTGAAGAATCTTAGGCCCGCCGATCAGGGATATATTATGAAAGTGAATCACGTCAAAGCGTTTCGAAGCGAGAATGCTGCGGATTTTTTTGCCTTTAAAAAAAGGATACCCTGTCAGGTAAGTGGCTAGCGGAGACAACATTCCAACACCGCTCGCCAGGCTGTGCACTGTCACGCCCGGCTCATTTTGAGATAAAACCGGCGGCAAACGGCGGTTTGTGAGAGTGTTAAAACTATCCACACAGTGAATGACATCCACCTCGTGCCCCTGGCGCGCAAGCATGCGGACAAGCCGCTCAATCGAGATCCCATCCCCCCCAAAGTTATAAGGCGGATAAAACGTCGTGATCATGCAAAAGCGCATCAGCGATTTACCTTTTCTTGTTCAAAGGGTATTTCTTCTGAAGGAGCAGATTCTCCGCTTGAAATCGCCTCACGGCCTTCGATAACAGCTAAATGTTCATCCGCTAATTTCTGAATATCATAAGGTGTTAGATCCATATTTTCGATGAACTCCTCAAATCGCGAACGGGAAAGAGTGTCGGTCGCGTATTTAAGAATCAAACCCGCCAATTCCTCCTCGTTACGGGGATCAAAAAGGACCCCATTTTTTCCCTCTTCAATAATTTCCGTAATGCCTTTGACCCGGCTTCCAATCACCATTTTGCCCGCACCCAAGGCCTCCAGCACCACAATCGGAAAGCCTTCGGCGTAGGACGGCAGCAAAACAAACGCCGCCTCTTTCATCATAGAAAAGATTGGGCCTCTTTCTAAGGCCCCGAGGAAAAAAATCCTTTTTCCCAAGCCGAGCGCTGAAACGATTCTTTTCAATTCATTTTCTTGTGTCCCGTCTCCTATAATCCATAAAGGGTTATCAGGTATTTCATGACAAACCCGGGCAAAAGCACGAATCATAGTTTCAATATTTTTCACAGGTTCAAGGCGCCCCACGCAGAGAAGGTTCTTTCCGGAATAAGCGTGAGGCGCCTGTTTAATCTTTAAAAAATCAATCCCATTAGGAATCACCCGGACTTTTTTTTCAACAAAAGGGGCAAATTGGATCACTTCCCGTTTCAGGGCTTGAGAGACGGCAATCACCGCGTCGCAGCGCTTTAAACAAAGGGAAAATACAAGCCGGTATAATTTTGAATCCCGGATTCCCTTTCTCAACTCTCCCCCGTGTAAATAAATGATAAGTTTGAATTTCATCACAAAGCTTAAAAGCAAAAGGTAAAGGACTCCCAGATCAAAAAGCCCCACACAAACAGCCTGGGTTTGATTTTTTTTAAGAAGACTCACAGCTTTCTTTAAAAACAGGAGAGAACGCTTTAAAAAGGCAAAACAACACCGGAAGTCCATATAGTAAAAAGGATAGTCTGCCCGGACAATGTGAATGCCATTTCTTTTTTCATCCGCGGCCAAGTTTGCCCGGGAGCGTGTGAGGACCGTCACCTGATGCCCTCTTTGAGAAAAAATAGAGGCAAGATCCTCAAACAGGGATTCCGCCCCTCCAGTATAGGGATAAAAGGTGGAACAAAAAATCAGAAGATTCATAAAAGGGTATTAATTAAAATCCGTTTTGAATAAGTCATGGTATTTTTCGGCGCGCTTTTCCCACGTGTGGCTAGATAAAATGTATTGGATCGCGTGTTGTTTATCCCAATTCGAGCGCACGGCTTCTTCGATTTTCTCGGCCATTAAATCAAGATTTCCATTTTCAACCACGAAACCAAGGCCGGCCTCTTCGATCACATTTTCATTAGGAAACCCTGACTCACATATCACGGGCAGGCCGGCGCGCAGGTAATGATAAATTTTCGTGGACTCATTTTGATTGGGATGCTCTCCTAAGGCAAGAACAATTCCCGCATGGGCAAAATAAAAATAATCCCACGTTTTTTCATAAGGAACAGGCCCAAGATAAGTGACCCATTTTGAGTTCAACCGGTTTGCATCCCCGCCCGCCATGACAAATAAACGAATCTTCCGGTTCCAAAGGAGTTGTCCAAGCCGGTTGATTTTTTCCTGCAAGACTTGGTTGGCCTCTGCTTGAGAGGGCCTCGTATAAAGATTCCCGGAAAAAAGGCATTTCCATTTGAAGCTTTGAGGATAAGGGTCTCGCAAAAGAGGCGGGGTGACGGAATCCGCCGCTCCCGGAACGAGCAACGTGTTTCCTTTTTCCCCAAAACAGGATTCCCACAACTTTTGAGATTCACGGGTCAAGACCGTGATACGCCGGCTCACCTTATTGATTTTTTCCTGAATCGCATAGAGCCACTTCCTGACTTCTCCATAAAAATAAATGCCGTCCCGATCCTGTTTATCCACCACGGATCCCAGCTTGGAGATGATGTAAGGATGGCGAGTACCGCCGTATTTTTCTAAGGTTTCAAACCCACGGTGAAATAAGGTTTTAACCACGTCATACTGCTCCCACTTCACTTTGGACAAAGGGACCCGCTTGAGATTTTTTCCCATAGAAACAGGCGATTGCCGGCCCAAAAGGCCGCCTTCATTTGTCGCCAGGTCCACCTGGTGCCCCCACTTGGCTAATGCCTCAGATATTTTTAGCCACCGAATATAGGACATATCCGTCAGCACAAACCTTCTTTTTTCACTTCGATAGACCGTGACTATTTTTGCCATTAGGGTTTTCACCCCTCCGCACTATTGACCGCTGCACAAGATAACTTCAGCCGAAACTTCATCCAGTGTTTTAAAATTTCCCAAAGGAATTATCTTTTTAAGGAAGGACTCATAATGAGGTAACCAATAGTCCGCATAACAATCATGTAAACTCAATGCGACAAAATCATTGCCTTGAATCTTATTGATCGCTTCCTCTTCCCAGGCTTGATAACTCATGTGATTTTTATAGAGGGCGAAATCATCAAAAAGAATAGGAATTTTGACAATTCCGTTTTCAGACTTCGGGACTTTACTGTTTAAAGATCCGGCAGAGCTGGCAAACCATTCGAAGTTATGAAAACCCAGATTTTCTTCGGTGAATTCGGGAGTTATTTTCGATTGTGCAGGGCGGTACCCTTTGACCCGGTAGTCGATCGCCCGGCATTTCGATAACTGGTCACTGCCGTTTGCATCAGGTTTTACCCCCTTTAAAATTCCAGTGATAAAATTTGAAATCTTTTTGGCGGTCCGCGGAGGTTTACTTTCCAAAGGAACTTTATGATCATAAGAATGAAAAGCACATGCATGGCCATCCTTTTCTATTTTTCCCCTGACTTCCTCAAACAAAAGACCCAAAACGTGGTAAGTGGCTTTAAGGTCTAACTTTTTTTCTATACTCAGCATTTTTTCGAGCGCTTCGATAGAGGATGTGTGAATAGAAGCTGCAAAGGGAGTATCCACACCAAAATGTCCATACCCTCGTTCAATATCATGGCAAATGCAAATGGTTTTACTTCTTTCGACAATATCGATTCTCTTTTGGGGAACAATAATTTGATTTTTGTTTTTCGAGACATTCACACGCCACCAGGGGCCGGACTTATCCACATCAAAATATTGACACAGGGTTCTATCGTAAATTCGGTCAAAGAGTTCCTTTTTCACTTTTCTGTTTCGGTCGGTATGTTCGCGTGCAAGATCCGCAGTGGGCGAATAAAACATTTTGATCTTTTTTTCGAGGGCAAAGGCCATAATCGCGTTTAACAGCATCCGGTTCCATCCTTTTAACCGATTTTCAATTCTTGTCTTGGCCTCCCTTCGGTACGAAGAAATCCTCTGTACCAAATCCGATTGATACACATACCCAAAAAGACGCCCGCGATCGATCACGAGATTTGCAGTTGCCACGTGGCCGGGTTTCCCAAAATGCTGCTCGTGCCAAATTAATTCCTTATCAAAAAATAATTCGAGAGGGAACTCATCAATCATCGGAGGCATTGCATACAAACAAATCTCCCATAACTTTTGAGGATTGCTTATCTTACAAAGACGGGAAGCCAGCTTAAGCCCGTCGGGCCCGCCTTTAGGGAGATAATAAATTTGGTGCGGGAAAAAATATCGCGAGGCATATCCTTTGGACAAAAACTCTTCTTTTCTATCCTCTTTCATTTCCCGATAGTTAGAAATATCCACAAGATAACTTTTTTGATTTTCAAAATTTAACGTTTTGTCTGTTATCAGGTATCCGTTAAGAGCATTTTCAAGGTAGGCTGTGATTTCCGGTTCACTTACCTTGTGTTTTCGGAACATGGCTTTTAGGCACTCAACCTGTCTTGCGAGAGAAACATGCGTCGTCAAACGATGAAAATCATGATGAATCCTGTAATAATATAAACATTCTTTGATCGCTTTAAACCGGCATCCCGCTTCGGCCATCCGCCAGGGAAAATCATAATCATCACATCCGTGATCGCTCAGAGTTTCATCCATTCCGCCGATTTCAAGGCCCTTTACCCGCCGCCAGCATAAAAGGTGCTTCACCGGAGACCCTTTTTTCGCAAAATCGTCGATATTAAATTTTCTTTTGCGTTTCATAAGTGGGGTCTTAATTTGCCCTTGGGCATCGATATACTTTCGGGAAGAATAAAAAAAGTCGGTTTCCGGGAACCTTTGAATGTACTTTTGTATGATTTCAATCGCTTTTGGATCAAGCTTGTCGTCACTTAATAAAATACAAAGATACTCGGTGTTTGAGCCTCTCATCCCGATGTTTAACGCTCCGCCGAGACCACCCCCCTGATTTATCAGTATCTGAATCCGGTGGTCATTGAGTCCATTGATGATCTCCGTAATTTTTGCGGGGCTGTCTGAATGCACAATCACCTTTAATTTCCAAAAAGGGGAGGATTGTTCTATGACGGATTTTAAGGCCTCGACCAAGAATTCTTTCTTCTGATCTTTACAGGGCATCAAAATAGTCAAGGGACCTCGCTCCGCTCGGCCACCTGCCCGCGGCCTGTTACCACGGGCAGGTACATTGCCGTAGGGAAACATCCAGTTTCCCACGGCAAGTACTGGCCCATAAAGGGCCTGTACTGCTCCAGAAACCCCGGGCAAGCCCGGGACATCTTCCGCTGTAATTTCGTTTTGAATTTTCATTTCAGAATATGCTTCATTTCCGGCATGCGGGCTAACACCGTATAAGCCCAGCGGTTATTATCGTGAACATTCGCCCGGCGAAGAAATGGAATCCGCTTCCAAGCCTCAAATTCCTTTGATTCGCACAGCCATTTCCCCAGCGGCACCGAAAAACCTGTTTTAGGATGCGTTAGCACTTTTTGAGGTAATCCTTTCGATACCATTTTAGAGAGAATAGCTTTTGCTTTTCCCAAGCGGCCTGTGGCGGCTAAACCCGCGATTTTTTCAGTCACCTGAGTATCAACGAAGGGAATCCGGATTTCAAGAGAATGCGCCATCCCCGCCCAATCAATGTCGCGGAGCAGCTGATTCCTCATGTAATAGGAAGATTCAAGCAGCATCACTTTTGCAAAAGGGTTTAACCTTCCATTAGAAGGGAGACTTTGATCCGTGTCGAGACGGCAAAGACGCAATAACCCCTGCTTTGCAAAATCGGGGTCAAGAACGTGGGTAAGCTCCCACGGCATATAGATTCCCCGCTCCAGATAATAAGCCCCCTCGTAGGTTCCGCCATAGGCCAACAACCCTGCATTTTTAGCACCCAATCGCTTATAAAACATCGCGCAGAAGGAGTAAAGATTTCGAAATACAAAACCGGATAAAGGAATACGGCTGGGAATGGCCAATCGGCGGACTCTCTCCGGAATTCGATCAAACGTCGGATATCCTCCGAGCAGCTCATCACCTCCCAAACCGGATAAAATCACTTTTAACCCATTTTGTTTCGCAGCGCTACTGATAAACCAGGTATTCAAGGCATCCACCGTGGGTTGATCCATTGCGGCAAAAAAGCGCGGTAAATCTTTTTCCACTTCCCGCACCGTGAATGCTCTCACCTCATGTTTCACACCCAAATGTTGAGCGGTTGATCTTGCAAGAGGCGCTTCGTCGAACATTCCGCCTTCAAAATCAGTAAAAGTAAGCGTAAGTGCTTCTAAAAAATTTCCGCTTGCCTCCTTGGCAAGCCCCACAAGAGTACTCGAATCCAAGCCGCCTGAAAGAAACGCACCTACCGGAACATCCGCCACGAGATGCGTCTTGACGGAATCGAACAAAACATTGCGAACATACTCGGGCTCCTCTCCTCGCGGAATTTTTTCTGCCTCTTCACAGGCTTGTTCCAGGGTATGCGCAAGTGACCAGTAACTTTTAGAAGGAGTGGCTCCATTTCGACTGATTTTGACGGTATGTCCGGCAGGGAGGCTCTGGATCTGCTGATAGATAGTCCCCGGCTCAGGCACACTACCCCATTGTAAAAATCCGACCACACCCGCCGGATCCGGTTCCCGAGAGATGGCGCCCCCCGCAATTAAGGCTTTCACCTGGGAGGCAAAACGAAAAGTATGGCCGTCGTCTGAGTAATACAGGGGCTTGATCCCGTAAGGATCGCGAGCAAGAAAAAGTTCATTTTTAAGTTCATCCCAAATAGCAAAAGCAAACATTCCCCGCAGATGGTAGACCATCGCTTCGCCATACTTTTGATAAAGATGGAGCAAAACTTCGGTATCCGATTGTGAACGAAATATCACCCCATAAGCCGAAAGGTGTTTACGCAATTCTTTGTAATTATAGATTTCTCCATTAAAGGTGATTTGCAATGATCCATTTGTGAGGGACATCGGTTGAGCCGCCCTTTCGCTAAGATCAATAATGGCCAGGCGTCTGTGACCCAAGCCGACACACTGATTTTGAGAAATCCACAAGCCGCAACCGTCAGGACCCCTGGCAGCCATATGATCGCGGGTCCGGATTAATTCTTCCGAATCAATCAAAGGTCCTGAAGGGTTATAAGCAAACAGCCCGTTTATGCCGCACATAAGAAGCTAACGAGTTTAAGTTTTTTCATGGAAAAACCGCGTCTGATAAATAACGGCATTTTTATTTTCTGAGATCAAAACAAAGTCGCTTTTGTGTTTGTGGATGACACCCATAAGAGATGAAAATAGAAAATTCCTTTTTTTATCCATATAAAGATAGTCAGCTTCCCTTTTGATCAAATCAGCGTAGAGCTTTTCCTCATCTACCGTCAGTAGAAAATTTCTTACCTTCGCGACTTCCGGAACGAAATATTTAACAATCTTTTTATGCCGGGTGACAATGATGTCTCCTTTTTTTACGTTAACGTTATTCGCTTGAATCAATTCATAAAAGTCTTTGTAACCAAAATAAAGAATGTGATTGGGAACGCTCCGGCTGATGCTCTTTCTGATCGTTTGAGCGTTCGAATAGCCATGAAGAGGATACTTATTTAAAAAAAGTATAACGGTGAAGATGACGGCGAGTGAAATGTTTTTGGGCGGGATCCTTATTAAAATAAACAATCGATTCAAACCTTCGAAGACAAAAATTAAACTAAATGGAATCAAAGGGATCATATGGCGAATGCTAAAATCCTCAATGGCGATGAAAAGCTGCATAAAATGGAATGCCGCGAATAATAAATAGAGGCGAAAACGCTTATCACGGAGGCTTGAAATCACACCCGCCGTCATTAAGCCGATCAAAAGTATTCCGCTTATATTCGCCGCAGATTGATTGGAAAACAGGAAATTAAAATCTCCAAAAATCCTTATGAGATTGTTTCCGAAACGTTCAGCCAGATCGGATATCCCGGCTGTTCCCGAATCTGCAAACCATGCTTTTTTAAGAAACAGCAAATCAAAATAAGAAAACGGCGTTTCAGCCTTTGAATTTCGGATCCTGAGCAGAAAAAAGGATGCCAAAAATATCAGCGAATAAAGGGATAAGGTTCTCACCCGATGTTTCTTTGTCAAAAGAACAAGATAAAAGAAATACCCTAAAAAAATAAATAACCCGGCGGTTCTGAGGTAATAGCACACGACGGTCAGGATTCCTAACCCCAGAACTTGCTGGATTTTTAATCCTTCAAGCTTCTCGGCGGGAAACAAATAAACGGTCAGCATGAAAAAAAAGGAAAAGAGAAAGTCGGATAAGACAAATACACTCTGGTTGATCACGATACAAGAAAAAGTTAAAAAAAAGAGCGAAACCAAAGCAAGTGAAACGCCATATCTTTTTTTGATGAATAAATAGCTGACGAAGAAAAAGCCTAAGGTAAAAGCCAGGGTTAAGGCGTTAAATTGATAATAATCATCCCTTGGGAATAAAGCGGCAAGCGAATAAATCAGGGATGTCCCCGGCGGGAAAAAGCTCAAGAATCGGCCTTGGGCATCTACATACCCCTTTCCTTGGGCAATCGACCGGGCGCCTTCTAGATAGTCGGCCGAATCAGGAGTGATAAGCCATAAACCCGTTAACAGTTGAAGATAAAAAATAACGACCCCGAAAAATAGAATGGGAAAGAGGATGCTTTCGAACGATTTTTTGGAATAATTCATCATTGTCTTTGAAGGAACCGGCTTAACAGCAAAGCAGGATTTTTCTTTTGATGTTGCTTGATATCAGAATATTTGCGCAGCCAATCTTCGGATTGGGCATCCGATTGTCTGACAAGCCGGCACTCTGGAATGACAAATTTTTCGGGGATGGGAACGCCGAGAAATTTCAACACGGTAAGCAATGTCTCGTCATAGCGATGAATGAAATCTTCATACACAATTTTAAGCGGTTCAATATTGTGCTTCTTAAAAAATTGACGCCAATGCGCATCCGCACGGGTAAGCTCCTTCGCTAGATTATCAATCTGTTGGAAATCGAATACAGGGATTCGGTCATTCCCGGAGAGATCTTCCTTCAACTTTCTAGAAACACCTGTTTGGATCATTCTCGAAAAGGATATAGCTTGACGGCGTTTATTGATTCTCGTTATCCAGACATACTTCAGGGGGGGGAAGTACTTTTTTAGTCGCCAGACTGTGACATCTTTATATTGTTTATTATTTTTTTGTACCCGGTTAACAAACTCTTCCAAAGCCCACCACATCGCTTTAACTCCAGAAACACCGTTGGAACCTAATCCAAGTTCAAAAATCTTTCGACAATGGGCCGACAAATCTCCGTTTGGAATGCCTATTTTATCGAGATAATCGGGGTTAAAATACTCATCAGGCTGGCCTGCGATCTTTGTATTCCATAAACCGTCGCAAAGAAGCGCACTCCCGCTCCGGGGTGTCGCACAAACTAAATAGGTAATATTCAATTCTCCGCTCATCTTATTTCCCACTCATCGAGCTGTGCAAGACATCATTCTGATCTTTCAAAAAAGAGGATAAAACATCCACTAATTCAAAGATTCGTTTTTTCGAATTAAACTGGTCCAGAACAAATTGTCTTCCCCTCTCCCCTGTACTTTTTCTTAAGGCTTCGTTGTGAATAAGGTCCATTAAATATTGCTTCAGCGTGACGGCGTCATTTTCTTCGGCTAAAAAGCCCGTTTCACGGTGAATCACTGATTCCGGCACTCCTCCGACCCGGGTGGATACCACCGGCAGCCTGTGAAGCTGGGCTTCAAGCATTGAATTTGCAATCACTTCCGTACCCCCATACCGGTCAACACGCGTCGGCTGGAAATATATATCCGCAGCCGCCATGAACCGGCTCACCCCCTTCATGTTTTTCGCTCCGTGTAAGAAGCAAACATTGTCTAATCCTAGTGTTTTAATTTTTTCAGACAACGTTTCAAATAAGGGCCCCTCCCCCAGGATGTCATATTGCAAGGAGGGGTAATCTTTCACACAGCCGTGGATCACATCAAGGGCCAGGGAAAAGTCTTTAAACTCGACCAAACGCCCAACGCCAAGAATCTTAATCTTTTTGCCGTTACTAGGCCGCTCGGCATCCTTGTATTCATAATGATCCGGATTAATCCCGTAAGGAATCACAGTCACTTTAGAGAACGGGCAGCCAAGCTCCAGTATTTTTTGATACGCATAGCGGTTCTTCACCAGGAAATGATCCGCTAACTGAAAGCTCTCTTGATATTGATGATACCGGCGTGATTGGGTCACCTCAAATTCATGACCGTGAAAAAAAACGACAAAGGGAATGCCAAACTCTTTTTTAAGCCACAAAAATTTTTCTCCAAGTGCCCCGAAATGAACTAGAAATAGATCCGGCTTTTCTTTTCTTACAAGCGCGCGAAGGCGATTGACCCCGAAATAATGGAAATGGTTATTGATCAGGTTGAGGCCTAAGCTTTTTATGCCATAGGAGATATTAAGAGGAGGAAAAAAAGATGTTTTATAAAAAAGATCATATCGCGAGAGGTAATTAATTTGTTTTGTCCTGATTTGTTTTAAAAGGGGGTGGTCGATAAATCTTTCTTTAAAAAGAGAGATGATTCTTACTTGATGCCCCAAGCGCTCTAAAGAAACTATTTCATCAAAATTAAATGTTTGAGACCAGGTGGGAAAAGGGTCTAAAAAAAGATAAATATTCATAGCGTCGCTATTTTAAAGGTACAAAAATCCATACCGCAGGGATCCGCACAATAGACCTAGTTTTCTAGCCGATAAAACGACAATATCACGCAAGAGCTGCCCTTTACCTTGAGTTTTAGGCAAAATTAAATGAATAACGTTTTTGATCAATGTCTTGTATTGATGAATCCCGACCCTCACAAGTTTGCCACGGGATTTTACATAAGAAAGATTTTTTTTAATCACGCGCGGGGCATAGAAACTTTGGAGAAATGTTTTTTTAAAGAGCCTCCACCGAGTTTTAACATTTTTGTGATAGACAACGGCTTCCGGCTGGTAGTGAATCAAATAGCCCGCGTGCGCGAGCCGCCAGGAATAGTCCACATCCGAGGTAGCCAGAAATTTTTCTTCAAAAAAACCGACCTCCTTAAACACCGACTTCCGGAAAGCAACGTTTGCGGTTACGGCATAAGGGCGTGCGTATGAAAGATTGGCTTTTTGAGCCATTAATTTTTCATAATGAAGCTCAATCGTTGTGGTGGGCTGATAAGCTTCGATTTCTCCGGCAACGGCAAAAACGTTTTCTGGCTCAAACGCCTTGGCCAGATTGGCAAGCCACATGGGCGCTGCTACGCAATCGGAGTCTGTAAAGGCGAACACGTTTCCCTTTGCGGCTCGTACCGCTCGATTCCTCGCCGCCGCACATCCCGGCTTTTTTTCTTTAAGCAGAACCAGGTTTGGGGGTTTTTTTAAAAGATCGCCGCCGCCGTCCGTGGAGTCATTATCCACCAGAATGATTTCATACCGGTCTTTAGGGAAATTCTGATCCATCAAGGATTGAACGCATTCCTTGATATTTTCCCGCGCGTTCCGGAAGGGCACAATCACACTGATAAATAAAGGATTATTCACTGGCGCTGCCTATCTTTTCACCCTTTTCCAAAACAGGCCGGCCGCTTTCAAGAGGTGTCACATTCCACTCTCCCATCCATTGAACCGGAGCCCATCCCACGAAATCGCCGGTCACGCGTAACTGCTTAACCGCATGGTGCTGCGCCAAAACTTCCTGACTCAACTCATCCGACACACTGACGGTAAGTGTGTAAACACCGGGATTAAGGTTAACCCTGGGAAATTTGACCGTCATCCGGAGAGGTTGACCGGCGTTAAGAATCTTAGTCCCATTAAATTGCGAGTGACAGGCAGCCACGACCTGCTGCTCCAAGTTGAGAAATGTGAAACTGAGATAGACCGATTCCACCGAGGGGTGAAATTTAACCGTGGCATCAATATAAAGATCCTCAAGGTAACGAATCTGACCTGTGCTTTGGCGATCCGCATTTTGAAACTCAAGGGCATGAATCACGGCCTTCCCATTTCCGGCAACGACACTTTTCTCGACCTTAAATTTTGAATAATAACATTGAATTCCTTCCGCGACATTCTTGCCTTGATGAATCGGCCGCCCCTGATCCATGACAAGAACGTCCGTACAAATCCTTCCGATCTGGGGCATCAGATGTGAAACAAAAATAACGGCCGATCTTTTCAAAATTTCAATCATCGCGTTAAAACATTTGGCTCTAAATCCGGCGTCTCCCACGGCCAGTATCTCGTCCAGAAAAAACACGTCAGGTTCCATCTGGGCGGCCACGGCAAACCCCAACCGGACTTTCATTCCAGAACTGTAACTTTGAACCGGGCTGTTGATAAAATTCCCGATTTCCGAAAACTCAACAATGGCGTCAAATTTTCTGTCGATTTCTCTTTTAGAAAAGCCCAAAATGGATCCGTTGATATAAACATTTTCCCGGCCGGTCAGAAGGGGGTTAAAGCCGGCGCCTAACTCAATCAGCGCACCCACACGGCCGCGAATCTCCACCCGGCCGCGGTCAGGACGAATGAGCCCGTTTAAAATTTTCAAAAGGGTTGATTTTCCCGCTCCATTCGGGCCGATCAGTCCCAGGCATTCTCCTCTTTTGAGTTCAAAACTCAAATCTTTCACGGCCCAAAATTCACCAGGCCTAAGATTTTTATGATGACGGCTTCGGCCAATAAGCTCTGTGCCCAAGTCCTGCATGGCATACCGGAGAGCATCTTTGAAATGGGTGCTGTATTTCTTGGAAAGATTTTCAACTCGAAGAAGAGTTTCAGACATTTATGCGTTTGGCATCCTTTCAACCATAATAGGAATGGCAACCCGGTAAAGAACCCAAGCCATGAAAAACCCAAAAAAGGTCAGCAGGAAAACGAACAAGCAAGGCACTGCATTCGGTAAACCGGCGCCCGTCATCAGGGCTCTTGTTCCTTCAAGGATCGGGGTCACAGGATTCAAAATGTTAACCAGCGAAAAAGGAAAGGATGCCGGCGGCGGGTAAATCACGGGGGTGAAAAAAAACCACAGGGAACTTACCAGATTGAGGAGGGCGATGAAATCCGAGTAAACCATCCCAAGGATCGCAAAGTAAACGCCAATCGTCATGCCAAGGAAAACAAGCATCAAAAGCCCTAACGGAACCGTTAACAAGCCGGGACCTACCGGAACTTTAAAAAAGACGAAAACGCCTATGAGCACCAAAATTTTGAATAGCAGATTGAAGATCGTGTCATAAAAAGCCGCTAACATGAGGGCTTCCCAGGGAAAATAAATTTTGGCGAGCAAAGATTTTGAATTTTCGATCGACCTTAAAGGGGCATTAAGGCTAACAACAAAAACCTGCCAAAGGGTGGTCCCGATTAACACAAACACAGGATAAGGCATATGCGTCTCGTTAAAATTCACAATCTTTTGCGAATGCAAAAGGATAAAAACAAGCCCCATAATAATCGGAGGGAAAAAAGCCCAGAAAATACCGAAAAAACTTTGGCGGTATTGGGCCGTAATATCACGAACAAAAAGCCGCCATCCCAAGTCCCGGGAGTGAAGGAATCCCTGCCACATGGAAGACAAAAGTCGGTGGGGCGTCCTTAATTGAGATTCCGGCGAGTAAACCGTGAGGGGCAAATGTTTATTGTCGGGCATCGGCATGGATTATAATCACTTGGCATCAAAAATCAATGGTGCCGGGCCACATCTTGCGGCATTTTTACTCTGACATGACATTGTTGCTGCCTTGCTGGAAACTTTCCCAAAAGAAGCCCGCGGCATTTGCCATCTGTGAAATCACAAAGAGAAACGAAAGTAAAAGGGCTTGGTTGAAACTGGCTTTTAAAAAAGGGAAATGGATTAAATCAAGATAAAATTTCAGCGGTTCCATCTGAACGGATTTTTGAAAATGCCTTTTGCGGATCCTATGAAAGTGAAATGCGCCCCGGCCATAATTAAATTGCTGCTTTAAAAATTTCAAGCCGGTAAGTGATTGCTTATGATAAACCTTCATCTCCTCATCATAAACCATGGAAAATCCATGATGCTGCCAGCGGGCGCACAGCTCCCGATCCTCCCCGGCTGCAAAAGGAAAACTGGGGTCGAATCCTCCGATTTGGCGGAAAAGATCCGCAGGAAAGGCGAAATTATTCGAACAAAAAAAACGGAGTTCTTTAGACTCGCCTTCATGATAATAATCATAAAGATAATCAATCAGGAATTGAGACGCCGTTGAGAAAATATTACCGGGATCCGCATTCAGGGTCTTTCCCCCTACGGCCGTTTGGGGGCAGACCGCATGATGTTTAGCCATTTTTTCAAGCCAGTCTGCCATGACTTCACAATCATCATCCGTGAAAGCAAGCAACTCTCCCTTCGCTTGGCCCGCTGCCAAATTCCGGGCTGTTGCCGGACCTGCGTTGGATTGTCTGAACATTTTTAAATCTAGCGACTGGGAAAAAGGTGCTATTTTTTCTTCCAAAGGCACATTTCCTCCGTCATCCATCACAATCACTTCAAAAGAATCCCGCGGGTAGTCAAGCTGCGCGACGGCCTCAAGGCACCGGCGCAAAGACTCGGGCCTTGAATAGGTGGGAATAATCACAGAAATAAAGGGAAGGCCGTTTCTCATGAAATTTCTACTGCCTCTTGTTCGGAAATATCAGGCTGTTGAAAAAGAGAACGGATAAGATTGATTTCAGAAGGACCGAACTCTCCAAGCCTCCAATACGTGAGCACAATGACGGCACCAAACAAAAACATTTTGATAAACACGATCAAACCGGACACGGGCCATAAAAAACTTAGCCCGTAAATGAGGGCGGAGATAAAAATACTTTTCCACAAGGTCCCCCACGGCAAAAAAATTTCCCAGATTTTATAAACTGCCAAAGTAGAAGCCAGCGCCCCTGCCAGGGCAAAGAAAGTGGTGGTCAAACAAGCCCCCTGAATTCCCAAGCGTGGAATCAGCACCCCGTACCCCAGGCCCGCCAAAAAAACCATCGGCCCAGCCAGAGCAAACGTCCAAGCCGATTTTCCCGCAGAAATTAAAATGGCTGTTGTCACCGATATCATTAAAAGTCCCCAGGCTCCGAAAATAAGCTGGCTGAAAATGGGGGCCGCCGGGGCAAAAGTTTCGCTGAAAATGATCGGGATAAAACCCTCGGCCGAGGTGCTTGCCAAAACAATCCAGGGAAGCCACAAAAGCGTGAGCCGCAGGGCTTGACGCGCCATACGCTTGGCTGAAGAAACATCCTGGGTCCTCAAGGTTTTGCTAAGACCTGCAATCAGAATAGGGGAAAATGAAAGCGCAAAGATCCCTAACCCTTGGGATAAGCTCTGCGCCACGCCGTAATAGCCCGCTTGAATTTTTGTTCCACCGAGGATTTTGAGCATAAAAAGATCCATTTTGCTGTAAAAGCGCATGCTTATTGCGAACAAAAAAAGAGGGATGGAATCAACCAGTAATTGACGCAGTGAACCGCGGGAAGGAGAAAGCAAAAGCGAAGGCACGCAAAAGAAGTGAATCACCGCAAGGTCAAGGAGCGCGGCTATGATATGGGCCGCAATCACTCCGGGAATAGAAAACCCAAGCTGGACAAAGAGAACGATTAAAAGAAATCTTCCGATGAAATGGACCGCAGTACACAGCGCCCGTTGGGAAAAATATCCGGCTCCAACCATAATACTTCGGTAAGCCCGGCCTAAACAAAATAACGGGATTTCCAAAGCAAAAAACCGTACATAACCTGAGATGCCAGGTTCTTTGAATAAAACCCCGATTCCATCTGCTGCTATCCACAAAAGGCATGCTGCACAAACCCCAAAAGAAAAATCAACTTTGACAATCCGCGCTGCAACAGGACGCCAATCTTCCGTCTCTCCAATCAACTTCACGACAGAGCGCGAGAAAATAGAGTGCATACTCCACTCCACCCAGTTAATCAAAGTAGAAACGAGCACAAAAAGGCCGTAATGCTCAGGCCCCAGACGCCGGGTGAGAAAAATGACGGTCGCAAGCGCTATCGGGAAAGCAAGCGCCTCCCCAAAAAAAACAAGCGCTGTGCCGTGAATTAATTTTTTCCATTTGTGGGTATACGATTCCACCATTGGAACCCCTTTTTATCGAATACTGCTAGTTTGTATCATTTCTTTCATGATACTCCCAGACAATCGGGAAGGTACCGGTTGTCCCAATAGCGAAAGAAATGTCGGGGCAAGATCCAATAACTCTATATCCTCTAACGCTCCGCATCCCTGAATGGAGGGCCCGGCGGCAGCGATAAAACCGTTCGTGGAATGGTCGCTCTGGCGGTAAAAATCAGGTTTTTCTTGTGTCAAAACGGCCCTGGGATGCAAAACCTGTTTCATAAAACGTCCCGGCTTCCATTCCACAAACATATCCGGCAAAGACCACGGGGGTTCACAGTTAAATAATTGGACGGTTTTATAAACACCGGTGACGGCAGGTTCTCTGGTTTCGATATCGACAAGCTGTTTCAAATCAGCTTCAATCTGCTCAAGCAATTTGTCATATTCCGCGCCGGACTCCACAATGCCTTCAGGTTCCCGGCCGCGCAGATTGACTCGAATGTAGCTTGTGTAAGAAGCCGGGATGGCAAAAGCTTTTGTTCGGCTCCAGTCGATCCCCCTGCGAAACTGATCTGCAAGTAACCGTTCCCTCGTTTCTCTCGGGAAATACCGGCTTAGCCCAACGCGCCACCTTTCAGGCAAAAGCTGACGAAACACTTGCCGAGGGCTGAAAAAAACTTTTGGGTTTGGCAGAGGCGGTTTTTGATAACCCAATTGCTGGAAAAAGGCCTGCACAAGACCCGTGGTGGGAAACTCATCTTCCATCCCCACGGAGGAAACGATAAAAATGTTTGCATCTTGAGGCAAACCGGCGAGCAAAAGACCTATTTGATCGTCAATCGCTTGGTAGACATTGCGTATGGCATGGGTGAGTTCATGATCGGAATTTTTCCCCGTTTGAATTTCTTCACGGTACTTCCAAAACTGATGATTGGCCGCATGCGATGCGGAAAACACCGTAACGATCAAATCAAAAAAGTCAGACTCCAAAAGTTTCCGGCATAGTTTACCCTTTATTTGTGTTTGCTCCATTAACTGGCGGTAAAGCCGGACATCTTCCTCGAAATGACTTTGATTGTTCTCAACGGTAACAAGCCTTGCACCAAATTCTCGCCTCACCTTTTGGAGAAGCTCGGGGGGTTCGGAGGCCGTTCGAAAATGATGGGGATCCCAATTATTATGCGTGGCCCAATTGGCCAGCTGAATGCCCGGCAATCCGGCCATAGGATCAAAATCCGGTGCATCGATAATGGCTACCTTTTTATTCTGCCCTTTTAAGTATCCCCAAAAAGGCAAAACATCCAAATCCCTTGCGGTGACTGTTTCCAAATCACAGGTCCCGGGTTTTAATTGACGAAAATAATAGTAACCGTGCTCAGAACGGGAAATTCCGCTCAGAAGAGAGACCCACGCCCCATGTTCACTGATAAGATCCGGGCCTGCCGTTTTTCCCGATAAACCTCTTTTCATAATGGATGCAATGGCTGGGAGATACCCTTCTTCAGCCCATTTTTGAATAAAATCAGGATCTCCGGCATCAAGACCGATGATCACTAAAGGAGGTGATTTCGCAGACGGATCTATATTTAATGCTGACATGTATTTTTATCTCTGGGCTGAATCAGCCCTCGCTTTCCGGCTAATATAAGATCGCAGTTCAAAATAAGGAAGAAGATATTTTTTGATTCTCTAGGTCAATGATTTCCCCTTGTAACGGCAAAGCTGCCGGTTCTCCCATTAAAGATAGAAATGTCGGGGCAAGATTGAGCAATGGAATATCATCAACAACCCCTCGTCCTTGAATCGAAGGACCGGCTGCCGCGATAAAACCGGAAAGCTTTTCCTGGCTGATGGGGCAATACTGGGGCTTGGGCTGAACCAACACTGCCTTTGGATGAATCACACGATCTAAAAGCCTTGGCCCAGGCTCCCATTCCACAAAAAGATCGGGCAATGAAACCGGCGGATTAATGTGAAAAATTTCTGCCGTACGCGCAATCCGTTTAACGGCGGGTTTACCTGTTTGTGGATCAATGAGTAGTTTTAAATCCTGCTCTAATTGGTCGAGAACTTTTTCATAGGCCTCGCCTGGTTCTACAATTCCCTGCGGTTCACGGCCGCGCAAATTGATCCTCACAAAACTGGTAAAAAGCGACGGGATCGCGAAGGCTTTTGTTTTACTCCAGTCCGTACCTCTTTCTAACGTGTCTTCCAACAAATGTTCCTGGGCCGCGGCAGGCAAATGCTGGCTAAGCGCAAAACGCCAGGCATCAGGAGTGAACTTTCGAATTAAATCCAGAAAAGAACTTTTTGTGGCATTGCTTTTTTCCGGTGAAGCCTGATATCCGAGCTGACGCAAAAAGGATTCGATCAAAGTGGAAGTCGGATATTCATCCTGACTGCCGTATAAAGAACACACAACCACATTGGCCTCTTCCGGCAGTTGTTTCAATAGAAGTCCCATTTCTCTGTCAATCGCTTGATAAATATCGCGAATCGCAAAAGTCAATCCATTTTCCTTGCCTGGGCCTTCCGATCTTTGAGCTTCCGTGCGGTATTTCCAAAAATAATGGCTCGCCGGATCCGTTTCAGAGAAAAACATAACCGCCAGGTCAAAGGAATCACGCGAAAGCAAATGGCGGCATAATTTTCCTTTTTTTTCGATGCGCTTAAGCAGCTGGCGATAAATTTTACAATCTTTTTGAAAACTGCCATGCGGATCTCCAGGAATCACCCTTCGTGGGCCAAACACACGACGGACTTCCTCAAGCAATTCCGCCGGTTCTGCCGCGGGAGGAGAAAAAGAATGATGCATCGCCCAATTCGAAAGCTGAAGACCGGCGAGTCCCCTTACGGGTGCGATATCAGGGACATCCACGATAAGAATTTTCTGATTCCCTTCGCGCAAATGACTCCAGAAGGGCGGCGCCTTGATATGAGTGGGAGCCACTGTCTGAAGCTTGTAAGTCCCCGGCTTCAATTGCCGGAAATAATAATAGCCGTGATCCTTGCGCGAGATGCCGCTAAAAAGCGTAAGTCCCATCCCATACTCGCAAATGGTTTCAGGGCCCGTTGTCTTTCCCCAGCACCCGCGTTCCATCATCGAGGCAATCGTAGGTAAATAGCCTTCTTTGGCCCAATGCTGGATGCAATCAAAATCGCCCGTATCCAATCCCAAAATTATTAAAGGAGATGTTTTTTTCTTATTCATCGGCATCCGTTCTTAATGAGCTTTTCATACAAAGCGAGGAAATGGTCTGCAAAAGTAGAGGGATTAAAGTGAGTTAAAGCGAATTCACGGCCAGCCCTGCCCATCTTTTCCGCTAAACTTTTATTTTGGAGAAGACGCAGCAAGGCTTCTGCCAATCGATCTACGTCCGAAGGAGGAACAAGTAAACCGGTTTTTTCATGCTGAACAATTTCAACCAATCCGCCTGCGCGGCTTGCAATCACAGCCGTTCCCCGCATCATGGCTTCGGCAGCAGTAATCCCAAACGGTTCCGGAAAAATCGAGGGCACTGCCTGAACCCAAACTGAACCAAGCTGTTTTCCTAACTCGGATTGCGGCACATAACCCAGCATCAAAACATTGCAAGAAAGTTGAAGCTCAATTATTAAATTCTTTATTTTTTTATCTTCATATCCCTCTCCGGCAATGACCAGTTTAGCGTTTGGCATTTTTTTCACAACCTTGACAAAGGCTTGAAGCAAAATATCTAAACCTTTTTCGCTGACCAACCGGCCCGCAAATCCAATGGTCGGAGGGTCAGAAAGAGCCGGACGTGCACATTCAATAGGAACACCGTTCCAAATAACTTCGACGGGTTCAATACCATGGGCCACAAGTTGATCCTTAACCGCTCCACTATTGGCAACCACCCATTTAAAAACATGACGCCATTTTTTCAAAAGCGTCATCTGGAACATCAAAGGAAGCCAATCCCTCAAAGGCAGGCAGCGGTTTTGATAGCAGGCCACACCCGCTTGAACCTGGCAGGCATTTCCATTCGGCAGTGTTTTCGTGCCCACAGGACAAATGGACCGGTACCAAACTGCATGATAAAGAGCCGGAATTTTTTCAAGCAAAGGAAGAATCAAAGGCGAAAGCTGGGTTAAAAATAATTTTACATGAACGATATCCGGTTTAAATTGATTGAGGACGCGGCGGAGATTCCAGAAAGCGGATACATTAAATGTCTGAAGGAGGGTGCGGAAAGGAGACGTGGTACCGAAACACTCATCATCCGCAATGCTTACACCTGGGGCGGGGCGGGCCGAACTTGAAAAAATCCGGACATCATGCCCGCGTTTTCTCAATCCGTCGCGCAAGGTAAGAAAAGCGACTTCAGCGCCGCCGGTTAAGGTCGCGTAATCATTGACAAGCAAAATTTTCATGGGTTTCTCGCAATGAAACAGCTTTTCCCGTTTTTGCAGATTCCTCGGCTGCCGCAATCACCTGAAGGCTTCGAAAGCCGTCCGTAAAATCAGGCGCTGCCTGGCGGCCGGATTGAATGGCCTCGATAAAATACGTTAAGGCCGCTTGATAAGAAGGTTCATAAGTGGGCCAGATCATTTTCTTTAAAAAATTTTGGCGGTCAAATGACCGGTAACGGTCCATTGTGAATTTCTTTTTGGCGGTGTCAATTTCAAAGCGGTCCTCAGGGGTGGCCGCATTCATAGAAAACAAAGATTGAATTAAAAGACCACTCGCAAGCCGTAAACGAAGCGTCGCATAATCTCCTTCGCTTTGGCGGGACTCGATCTGGGCAAGAATTTCCACAATCTTTTCTTCAAACAAAAAGTGAATCAGGTCCATATGATGAGAAGCCAAATCCAGCAAAACCCCGCCCCCCGTATCACGGAATTTCTTCCAGGCGGGCAGATTTCTTTCGGCTTGAGACATGACCGAACGCACACTTAAGACTTTCCCTATTTTTCCTGATTGGATGTTTCTTTTAAAATCCCTTATCACGGGATGAAAGCGCTGGTTAAATCCCATCATGCCAATCCGGCCCGACCCGCGCCAGATTGATAATATCTCGCCCGCATCTTCGAGATTCGTGGCAAACGGCTTTTCCAAATAAACATGCTTCCCTTTTTGCAAGGCCCTAATGGCGGCTTCAGCATGAAGGACATTCGGTAAGCAAATCACGACCGCCTGAATTTCAGGCAGCTCCAAAACCTCCCGGTAATCGGCGAATGCCAGGGCGTTGGGAGCAAAACGCTTGGCAAGCTGGCGCGAGACCGTATCGCTTTCGGCAAAAGCAACAAGCTCTGCCTTGGGAAGCGAAGTGAGAATTTTAAGGTGTACGAGCTGCGCAATCCGCCCGCAGCCTAGAATTCCAATTTTAAGTTTTGACATATGCTTTTCTAAAACCCATCACTGAGAAACAAAGAGAGGGGTGTTCCATGAATCCTTTTTATCTTTCTCCGATAAAAATTGGGGGCGGCCAAATTCATAGTTCGTTATTTTTTCACCTGAATTCCCCGAGCCCAGCAGGTACCCGGCCCCTTGTCCGAGTCCGTCCATGATCAAGCCAATAATAAGCAAAAAAAAGATTTTAGCGTTTAAATATTTTCTTCTTCCGGGACGGTTTAACTGCCGAAGGATTTTTATAAGTCGGATTCCGGGTATCAAGGGAAACCCCAGGATGTAAAAAAGTCGGACCGCGGGAGAAAGGCTTCGGTTTCGTGAACCCGCGAAAAGCCTTCCGACGTGAAACTGCAAGGACATCCAGGAAAACGGCGACGAAAAATTCAGGTGGTAAATTTTTGCTTTTGATTCCAGATAAAGTTTTTTCCCTTGGGCTCGAAGATCCCAATGAAGAATGCTTTCCGCTTCAAGCATCGCTTCAAGACGGTCACCATAACTTAGGAGAATCCCTCGCCGATAACTTCCGTTGTTGCCGGGTAAATGAGAAACCGCTCCGGAAACCGCCGGATGCATCCATTCATTGTATTCGATGAGAAAATTGGCCCAGCTGACGGCACTTTTGGGATTGGCATTGCCGACAGCAGGCCCCACCACGTCGGCTTTCGATTCCCGGTAAGCCTGGATCAAGGCCTCTGCCCACCGGTGGTCAGGATAAACGTGATCTTCCATGAAGGCCACAAGAGGAGCCTTGCAATGCCTTACTCCAATGGCCTTTGCGCAAGCATAGGATTTTATTTCTCCTGCTTCAATCACCTGGTAATCAAAAAAAATATTAGTTTCTATCGGATCTAATTCCAGTTTTTCTCGTGAGGAAGCTACAATGACGATCTCAAGCTGGCTGCACACCGTTTGCTTTCGAAGACCATCGAGGGTCTTACGCAAAGTTTCAAAACCTTCGCGGGTAATAAGAATAACCGACATTGCAGGCAAATTAGGGACATTCATACGCTTGACGGCACAGAAACGTTAAGGTTTTGCAGTGTTTTGTCTTCTTCCCGCACATGCTGAAATCGATCGAGCTCATAGCTAACCCTTTGAAGCGCTGCATCCCCTGATCCCACAGCATACCCTAACACCTCTCCAACGGTATGCATGACCAGACCCAGAAATACCCTCCCCCACAAACTCAGAAAGTTCAAGTTAGGCATCGGATGGCTTTTCATTTCATGACGAAGACGCCAGAGCCGTACGAAAGGAATCAGCACAGAGCCCGCAATATAAAGTAACCGCTTCCACACGGACCAGTGTCCAAATTCAGCCCGAATTGCACCGTAAAGCCGCCCGCCGCAGAGTTCGCCCTTCAAATAAGAAGAAAATTGCGACATTTGAACATGATGTGCTTCAGCCCGCGGCTCCCAAAAAAGTTTATAACCTTTCGCGATGAGATCCCCCTGAAGAACGGATTCCGCTTCAAGTAAATTTCCAAGTTTTGACCCGTAGGTCAAAAGCAGCTCGCGTTTATAAGAAGTATGATGGGAGGGCAAGCGAGGCATTTCTCCTTGCCTTGCGTACAGACCCCAAGGGCCAAAATCTGTAACAATATTTGTCCAGCTAACGATACTTTCGGGGTTGTGGTTAATTATTTTCGCACCGACAGCCGCGCACGGTTTTTGATGCGCCTGAATCAAGGCCTCGGCCCACTCGGGTTGGGGATAAGAATGCTCCTCGGCGTAAGCCACGATGGGGGCCGATGCGCGGTGTATGCCGCAGGCAATTGCGTGACCCGTGGATTGAATCGTTCCCACTTCGACCAGCTGGACGCCGAAGAAATCACTTGTAAATGAAGGATCCAAATCAAGATTTTTCTTAGACGGCACGACAATAATAAGTTCTAACTGCCGGCGGGCCGTCTGCAAGCGCAAACATTCAAGGGTGTTGCGAATCACGTCGTAGCCACTTGGAGTCACTGTGATCACTGACATCTCAGGGCAGTTAGCCTTTAGCATGCTGGAGTACTCTTTCAGGGATCCGGTCCCGCACTCGAACGAGGGTTTTGGTTCTTGCGGATTCTTCAGCGGCGTCCACCACCGCCAGGCTTTGATAACCCTCCCATAAATTGGGCTGGCCCGCGGTATGATTTTTAATGGAATCAATAAAATGAATCAATGCTTTTTTATAGGATGGCTCGTGGTAGCCAGGGGAAAACTGCTTTTCAATCAGATACGGCGAATGCTCGAGCGATTGAAAGAACCGCCCTATTTTTTTAAACCGCGCGCCTTGCCGGCTGGCATCCTCTTTTTCCACATCGAGCGACGCATAACGATCCACCCACAACTTTCCGTATCTTCCGTAGATTTCAACACGGTCCTCCTCCACGGTTTGGGTTGAAAAAAAAGATTGCACAGTTAAACCGTTCGCAAGCTTCAGATAGAGCGTCGCACTGTCATGGTCACTTTCTTGCGGCGCGAGCTCGGCAAAAACCTCTTCGACTTCCTGATCAAAAAAGAAACGGACAAGGTCAATATGATGGGAAGCCAGGCGCAGTAAGACGTGGCTTGGCTTCCAGGAATTCTGCCGTTCCTGGTTTTTCATGTGCGTCGAAAAGACGGTCCGGACATGCCTCAAAGGACCGATTTCGCCGGATTGCACTCTTCTTTTCAATTCCTGATAGAGGCGGTTAAAACGGTAATTAAACCCAATCATCCCGATGAGTCCGCTTCGCTGCCAGGCCGTGAGAATGCGTTGCCCTTCCTCCACATTTCGAGCAAGGGGTTTTTCCAGGTAAATATGTTTTCCTTTTTCTAAAGCGGCAATGGCGGCTTCTGCGTGAAGGGCGTCCGGCAGGCAAATCAAAACGGCTTCGATTTCAGGCATTTCCAAAACCTCATGGTAATCGGCTAATGCTGCGGCCTTGGGAGCCATGCGCTGAACGCGCCGACGCGCGTTTAAATCGGATTCGGCAAAAGCAAGAAGCTCCACATCCGGCAATGAAGTCAAAAGAGGAATATGAACTAATTGCGCGATCCGGCCTGCGCCAAGAAGTCCGGCCTTAAGCGTGCGCTGCATTTTCATAAATTTTATTTCCTAAAGTTTCATTGCTCTGGGCATGAATTCGCATTTTGATTCCATTCCCGGAACGCAAAGTCACCTTGGGTTCTGGAATGACCTTTTGATCCGGAAGAAGGGTGAAACGAAACCGCTGAGTAATGGAAGCGAGCACCAGCACCCCTTCCATCATCGCAAGTCCCTGGCCGATGCAGACCCGGGGACCACCCCCAAAAGGAAAATAAGCAAACTTGGGCCGGTTTCTTTTGGCCGCATCGCTAAACCTTCCGGGATCAAATCGATCAGGTTCTGGAAAATAACGGGGATGACGGTGCATCACATAAGGACACAGATAGAGTTTTGAGCCCTGAGGGATAGTCACCCCGCTTGGCAAACGATCCGCTTCACGGGCTATCCGAATAAATATCCATGTGGGGGGATAAAGCCGCATGGATTCGGCAAGCACCATTTCTGTGTAACGTAATTTTGGCAGATCCTCGGTATGAGGCGGCCGGCCATCCAAAACATTTTTCACTTCGGCCTGAAGCTCGCGTTCGGCTTCGGGATGTTGAGAAAGTAAATACCACGTCCAGGCTAACGCCTCTCCCAGGGTTTCGTAACCTGTGACAGAAATCGTAAGCGCTTCATCCCGGATCTGTTTGTCACTTATCAAAACGCCGTTTTGATCCCGCATTTGCATCAAGAGGGATAAGAGGTCATGAGAAGGATTTAAAGAGTGGCGCCGTTCACGGATCAATTCATTCAAAGCATGGTCGATCCTTTTCATGGCACGCCGGTAGCTTCGGTTAAGAGGGGTCGGAAAAAAATCCGGAAACGGAAAAAAACTTTCAAAGCTATGGTGAATATATTTCCGCCGAAGGCTAAACGCTTCCCCAAGCTCTTTGGCTTCGTTCATAAAATCCAGACTGAAAAGCATTTTCCCCAGGATACGATGCGCTAGCGTCATCATCTCAGAGGCGATATCACGAGATTCCCCTTCTTTCCATGAAGACAGCATCTCTTGCGTGCACTGAACCATCACTTCAGCGAAAGAGGAAAATGCGGGTTTAAGAAAAAGCGGCTGAAGCATTTGGCGGTTTTCACGGTGAGTGGCCGCCGATGAAGTCAGCAATCCGTCACCCGATAAACGTCTGCCGCTTTGACTTGCCAATCGCGGTGTTTTCTCGTATTTCTGGTAATTCGTTTCAAGGACATGTTTGATATCTTCCGGATGATTCAGCAAATACGTGGGCTCCCCTATTTTGAGTTTGACCACATCGCCATAATCCGCGGCACATTTCATAAGAAAACCAATTTTATCCGACAAAAAATCAACCGTATGGCCCAGAACAGGATAAGCAGGCGGCCCGGACGGAATCCTTTTTTTAGTTTTTTGCTCGCGGATTTCTTCGATCAAATGGAGATATTGTTCTAAATGCTTGTCGGCTGTCCACCGGGAGGAGCAAGTCCTGTAACCGGATTCCCCAAGTTGATTCCTTAAAACAGGGTCCGTTCGCAGCCGTTCCATGGCTTCCAAAAGTTCCTGATCATTTTGAAACACCAGCCCGCCGCCGCTTTCCTCTATGATTTCCGGAAGAGAGCCAAGGCCTCGGACAATGACCGGCGTACGCATTTTGAAAGCCTCGCCTATCACCATAGGTGAAACGTCGAATGAGACGGAGGGAACCAGGAGTGCGATTGAACGGCGGTAAGCCTCCTCAAGTTCCGCGTAGTTTAAGCGGCCCAAAAAATGAATACGGTCACAGCCGGCGGCTTGTTTTCTGAGTTCTTCGGCATAACTGCCGTCACCGGCAACCACCAAATCTGCAGCAGGATAACTTTTAAATAAGGGAAGAACCGTTTGAAGGCCTTTGAGTTTTTCAAGACGGCCGGCAAAAAGAAAAAAGGGCCGGGAAGGAAATCTGATTCTGCCGGATGAAAATGAAACAGCGGGAGTTGTCCCGTTTTCTTCAAAAAAATAAGGAAGGTAGGCGGGCTCAATCGGAAGGCCCTCGGCAAGGTGCCTTTCGAGAGTAAACCTGCTTGGAGCAATAAATGAATCGACATGCCGAAGAGCTTTCTCGAGCATTCCTGTATAACGCCAAAGCTGCGGAGGCCGGCGGTAGCTTAATTGACAGCGAAAGCATTCTTTTTTTGTGCATATTTCTTTATTGAACTTATAAAGGACATGCGTGGGACAAATCAGCCAATGTTCATGCATGGTATAAAGCTTAATGCCTTTCCCAAACGCAAGAATCTTGGGTCCTCCAATAAGAGAAATATTATGAAAATGGATCACATCAAAGGACTTGGATGCCAGAATGCGTTGAATTTTTCGGCGCTTTAAAAAAGGGTATCCCGTCAAATAAGTGGTAAGCGGGGAAAGAGTGCCCCAACGGCTGTTCAGACCATGCAAAGTGACACCCGGTTCATTGCGATACCCGGAAGGCAACGGCCCTTTGGCCAATGCGTTGTAACTATCCAGGCAGTGAATGACATCCACTTCATGTCCGCGGCGCGCAAGCAGATTGCTGAGACGATAGATAAAAACAGCATCGCCACCGAAGGCATAGGGCGGATAAAAGGTTGTGATCATGCAAAAGCGCATAGCGGTTTACCTGAGGGATGCACTAACTTTTTTTCTGTTCGGTGGCGAATTCTTCGTAGTAAGAGCGTTCCGTATTCACATTCCAGAGATCATGATCTTCGCCAAAAAGATTCCTTACGGCAAAGATCCCCGTCAGCATGGAGTGGTCTTGGTTATTGTAGCGGTACATACCGTTACGGCCAATGGTCTGGAGGTTATCCACGGTGCTGAGAAACCCCTGAATAATATGTAAGCACTTCTGATAATGACTGTCATAGATGGGATACGCCTTTGACTGCCGGATCACGACCCCGTCTTCAACATCTTCTGCCTTGGCAAGCCCAAGCTTTTCAAGTTCAGAGGCCGCCAGCCGGATAAGTTCCCGGTCGGATAAAATCCAGGTATCATCATCTTCGGTACAAAAATATTCCATACCAAGGCTGGTTTTACCGGGGTCCGGGACCATCGCCAGACTCCAGTTTTTAAAATTCTGGATCCGGCCAACCTTAACATTCGGGCTGTGAACATAAATCCAGTTATCCGGAAAAAGATGCTTCTGGTTTATGATTAATCCCACCAGAATGAACGCCCTATAATGAAGTTCGCTTGCAGCCGTAAGCACTTCAGAGGAGGGAGGCGGATCAAACCGAAGGACAAGCTGCGTGAGCGGCATACTTGAAATAAAATAATGCCCGGGGATATCTAAAATTTCTTCGCCCTGACGAACCGTAACGCTTTTGACCCGCCGTCCTTCACGGTTAATCCGTATCACCGAGGTATTAAATTGAACTTCCCCGCCTTGGGCTTCGATCACCTGCTGGAATCTTTCCCACATCATCCCCGGCCCAAGGACAGGGTAACGAAATTCTTTAATCAATGTTTTGGTGTTATGGGCTCCGAAAAGGGCATTGAAGACAGCCGTTTTCAAAGAAAGCCCTTTGATTCGCTGGGCCGCCCAATCCGCACGAATCCTGTGGCAGGGAATACCCCAGACTTTTTCGGTGTAGGTTTGAAAAAATGTCTGATAAAGCCGTTTCCCGAAACGGTTCGTGACCCATTGTTCAAAAGTTTCTTCTTCGCGCTCTCTCCAAATTTGAGCTTTAAGATAGCTTAGAAGAATACGCGCGCTTTCGATGAGTCCAAGACTCGATAAGGCATTTAAAAATTCCAGCGGATAACTGAAAAATTTACCCCGGTAGAAGATGCGCGAAAGGCGCGGCACTTTAATAAAGTCCTCCCCCAGCATTTCCTGCCAAAGACGATTGACTTCATCCACCTTCGTGAAAAAACGGTGCCCGCCGATATCAAAGCGATATCCCTTATAAACCTCGGTTCGCGCAATGCCGCCTACCATATTTGATTTTTCTAACACAAGGGGCTTCCTATTTCGTTTCACAAGCTCATAAGCGGCGGTCAGTCCCGCAGGTCCTGCGCCAATAATGACAACGTCTTGATCCAGCATCATGATTCTTGTAAGCTTTCTGTTAAAACAAATTCTTCGGACGGTTTCCTTAAATGAGATTGAAACGGAGCGGGTTTTTTAAAAAGATAGTAAAGTACGCCCGCAATAAATCCAAAACCACTATATAAAAAATAAAACCAGTGCCACAAAACGCCTTTAAGGGTAAAGGCCGCGCCGCGTTTCGCCTTCAAAAAGCGGTAAAAGGTCCTGTGTAATATCAATAAAAGAATGCCTGAAAAGATAGCAAAGAATAAAAGTTGGGGAAACCAGAAAGTAAAAACGACGGCGCCCCAAAAAAAGCCTGCCAATGCCACGCTCAAACGCTCGCTCCAGCCTAAATTGAGATCATTAATAAAATGGCGGTCCCGCAAAATCAACTGTGTCCACGGAACCGCACGATAAAAAATGTCCGCTTTTAAAAGCGATGCCGCTTCCCACCGTTTGAGATGCTTCACTTGAAGGCCTTTGCAAAGGTGGATCTCGTAGCCCGCCTGCTTAAGCCGGTACCCAAGTTCAATATCTTCGACTGAGGGTTTCCGGTAGGATTCGTCAAAGCCGCTGAGTTTAAAAAAAACCTCCTTACGAATAGCGCCACAGGCACCCCAAAAAGTAGATGCGTCTTCTTTTGATATCTGATGCACATAGTGGTGCGAAAGATTTTTATACTGGGATAGAAAATTCGGCTCGTAAGGGGCCTCATCATAAGAGCCAAAAAGTGCGGCAGCTTCGGGATGCTCTTCAAAAAAATCCGCAACACGATCAAACACATCTTCCGAAACAGTCACATCCGCGTCGACAAAAAAAAGAATGTTTTCATCTGCAACGCTGGCACCCGCGTTGCGGGCTTGGGCAGGTCCCACGGCTTCCGGCAGTGTGACGATTTTGACTCCCAAATCACGAGCAAAATCCAGGCAATCTTCTGAAGCGCCATTAAAAACCGTAATCACTTCGCGCGGCCTGGGCCAAGCATTGAAAATACTTGTCAAACACTGTTGAAACACACCGCTCCCCTGGCACACAGGGATAATCACTGAGATAGGTTGGGTTTCATTCACGGGCTTAAATCTTCAGATTTTTAAAAATTAATAGATTATGCAAATTATAGCAATTATTTAAGTTATAAAAAGACATTTAATTTCATTCTTCTTAAACTCGCGTTTGGCACTTTTCAGGAAGAACTGGATGTTCTTCTCCGAAAATGTGTCGGGGATCCAAGCTTGGATCCCTGCTTTTCCGCCACACACAAGGACAGACCCTCGCCACTGATTCTTCGGCGAGTCCGTCCGAGAATTTTGGCGGACGCCGCGAAGTTTGGCGGGCGTGGGGATGACAACGGGTTGAAATTAAAAGAGTTACAAACACCCAACAACAAAAGATGCTAAACTCAAGTTCTTACATCTGCTCTTATTTTTGCTTTGTTTCACTTCTTAAGGTATACTTACGCGTGATGAAACCGCTTATGAAATCTCCATTTTGGATCCTTTTATTAAGTTTTTCTTTTCTTTTTTGTTCTCCTGCTCAAGCCCAACTTGAGAAAGTTGAGGAGCCTAAAGCAGCATCTCCCGAGGAATCCTATTCCGTTCCTTCCTTTCTGAATATTAAAGACCTCGCCGTCCCTAAAACTCTCGGGAAAATTGAAGATCGCTTCACAGGCAAAAGTCCGCGCTGGGTGATTCATATACAGGATGTTCACGCCCACTTCACAGCGCAGGAAAATATCGCCGCCATTGTAGATCATTTAAACGCGGTTTACGGAATCAAAACCGTAGCGCTTGAAGGCGGCTGGGGTCAAACAAGTTTTCCACTAAGCTGGGGGCTCCCTAATTCCAAGGAAAAGCAAATGCTAGCCCGGGCTCTTTTAGAAGAAGATTATCTGACAGGGCCGGCTCATGCCGCGCTTTTTTCACAGACACCGATTTCATTGGTAGGAATCGAAGACGCTAACCTCTATGAAGAAAACCGGGAAATTTATGTGCGGCACCTCGCGGAACGTGAAAATGTCTCAGCAAAAGTCGAGGCCTCTCAAAAAAAGATTTCCCAGAGCAAAACGGCGGTTTTTCAGCCGGAACTTTTAAGTTTCGATAAATCCCTCATCGATTTCCGGGAAGGCAAAAAAGCGGATAAATTTCTCCCCTCCCTGTTTCAGACAGCGGAAGTAAAAGGGGTTGATCTCTCCAGCCTGGATCAAGTGATGCTTTTTAAAGAAGTGATTGCAAAAGAAAAAGCCCTTTCCAAGGAAAAACTTGATTCTGAAGCCGCGCGGCTCATGCAGGGGTTTAAGCGTACGCGCCTGAGTTTCGAAGAACTTCTCCGGAGCGGAAAAATCGCAGCGGACAAGCTTGAGCTTTATCCGGAAGCTAAAAAATACCTGGAAGTCATGAAACTTCAGGACGGGATTTTTCACCGGGAATTTTTTCATCAGATCGATGAAGCCGTCCTGCGGCTTAAAGAAAAACTTTTCTCCTCTGAAGAAGAAAAAATATTGGACGCAAAATCGGAACGCTTTCTTTTAGCCAAACGAATTATTCTCTTTCAAGCCACGCCCGATGATTTAAACGCCTATGAATCTCAAAAAACTGAAATTGACGCGGATATGGATGCGGAAGGGCTTGGCGAATCTTTAAACCTCGCTTTAAGTTTTTATGAAATTGCCAAAAAAAGAGACGAGATTTTCTTTCAAAAAGTCACCTCCGATGAACGACTCCAGGGAGATGTTGCGATTGTCACGGGCGGATTTCACACCGAAGCCTTAAGTGAGCAAATGAAACAGGCCGGCATTTCCTATATCGTCGTAACACCGGATCTCGCCAATGAAGCGCCCAATGATCAACTTTATTTTCAACGGCTTCAAGAAAATATGGTTTCGATGCAAACCCTTTCGGCCTTGAGAAACCTCATTTTTATCACAACCCCTGAGGACCCAGAGACCACGGTGTTTGATATCGCCTTTCCCCAGGCCGTGAACCGGGTCAAGGAAACGAAAAATATCCTGGAAGGCGTGGATATGATTAAAAGTCCCTTCTACGGAGAAGGCGCTCAGTTGATGGCACCGGCCGGGCGTACAGCGGGGCTGACTGGCGCGGCAAAAAGCATCAGTGAAGAAGAGTTTACGAACCTGGATCCTGCCAAACGGCTTGAAACCTTTAAGGCGTGGCTTGATTCCGATGAGAAAAGCGACCTACCGATCCTCCTTGTGCTTGCGGGCAAGGATCTAACGTATTCCCTTCAAGACGAATTGAACCGCCAAACCGTGGAGGCCTTTAAACAGAACCCGAACAACTCGGCCGTTGTGCTGGGTACGGATTTCCCGACCGATATTTTAGGAGGGAAAGCACGAATTTTTATTGAGTCAGGCGCTGAAACCATTGAGGCATATATGGAGCTACCCGCGGCCATAAGGCGGCTCAAGCAGGTTGAGAACCGTGCCGCCGGGATTGAGGGTGAGACATTAAAAAAGCAACCGATCCTTGTCTTCCCCGTCAAAGTAAAGGGGGAATTGCTTCGTGGTATCCTGATTGTCGCGGCGGCGGCGGCTAGAGGAGAAATTCGATTTTCTGAAAACCCGGCAGCGCATGACCGGTTTTGGTCCGCCGTTCAGGAACTCTTGGCTCAGTTCCCCACCCTGGAAGCTATAAGAACCGCTGCCTAAAACACACCGTAACCCCTTTCTTATCAACAAGAAAAGTTTTTTTCCATTTGCTTGCTATTTTCTAAATAGCGTGGTATATTTTTTGCAAGTCTTTCGTAGAAAAAATCCCTCGTTGCCCTTTTCATCTCTCTCGGGTTGCAGCAACTTGGGGTCTTTCTGCTTTGAGAAACGGACTTTTTTAGTCTTAATTCGTATAATTTCTGCTGATTTTCCCAATAAGGAAAGGAACTTATGAGCGAAAAATCCAATGCGTTTACGCAAGATCATGAAAAGAAAGCGGGTACTATGACCGACACTAAAAAGAAGAAATCCCCCAAATATCCCGGCATCCGGGTCACTACCAACGGAAATCAATTGGTCTCTTATTTCACTGAAGCCCGCTTAGCTGATGCGGGCGTTTTTTATCCTATTACTCCCTCCACAGAAATGGGCGAAATGTTTGAACAATCTTTTGCCAAGGGGGAATTGAATGTCTTCGGGAACGCCAAGATTGCCATTGAAACCGAGGGAGAGCACGCGGCCCAGGGAGGTGCGATTGCTTATTCCGTCACTGGAAAACGCGTGGTCAATTTCACTTCGGGTCAGGGCGTTGTCTATGCCTTAGAACAGTATTATCATGCCCCCGCGAAACTCTCCACAATGGTCCTCGAACTTGCCGCTCGTCCTTTTACAAAACACGCGCTGAATGTTCACTGCGGTCATGATGACGTTTACTGCGCGATGGATACAGGATGGATCATCCTTTTTGCCAAAGACGCCCAGCAGGCGGCCGATCAGTCTTTGATTTTACGCAAAGTCACCGAACTTTCACTCACTCCCGGCATTAACGGCCAGGACGGTTTTCTCACTTCTCATTTGGAAAGAACATTTCTCAGGCCCGAGGCGGATTTAATCCGTGAGTTTCTCGGCCGGGCTGATGACACCATCGAATGCCCGACTCCTGCGCAAAAAGAACTTTTTGGTCCTACAAGACGCCGGATTCCGGAAAACTATGATTTAAAAAGTCCCGCGCTTCTGGGCCCTGTCCAAAATCAGGAACATTATATGGGCGGCCACGCGGCCCGGCGCCAGCATTTTGCGGAACCCATTCTTGGATTTCTAGAGCAGGCTTACAAGGAATTTGAAGAGCTGACGGGCCGTTATTACGGTTTGATTTCCGAATACAACACGAAAAATGCAGATACGGTTTTTGTCTGTATAGGAAGCTCGGCGGAAAATATCGAAGCTTCGATTGACTATATCAAGAAACGCGACAAAGTCGAAGTGGGTGTCATTCATGTCAATGTTCTGCGCCCTTTCCCCGAAGCGGCGATTGCCAAAGCCCTTCAAGGAAAAAAGAATGTCGTTATTCTTGAAAGAACAGACGACCAGCTTGCCGGGGACAATCCTCTGACAAGAGATATCCGTAATGTTTTGGCAAAGGCCTTGGCCAATGTCGGGAAAAAATCCTACGATCACCTGCCGGTGTTCGATAAGTACCCTATGCCGGATGTTTTTTCCGGAGTTTACGGTCTTGGTTCGCGCGATTTCCGCCCCGAGCACATTCTCGGAGCCTATGAATATGTTGCTAAGGACCGGAAACGCCAGGACGGAAAATCAGCCAAAGACGGGGAACGGTTCTTTTATCTTGGCATTAACCATCCCTACGCCGTTGTCTCGGAGGATGCGCCTTCGCTTCTTCCCAAAAAAGCCATTGCGATCCGTTTTCATTCGATCGGCGGGTGGGGCGCCATTACCACCGGAAAAAACCTCTCCGAAATCCTCGGCGAACTTGGCATTTATATTTCCAAACGGGATTTCCCAGACGAAAACCGGGAAGTCGTTCATATTTCCGCTAATCCCAAATACGGTTCTGAAAAAAAAGGGGCTCCGACGAATTACTTTTTGATCGTGGCTCCGGAACGCGTGCGTGTGAATTGCGATCTCAGGCACGTGAGCGTTGTGATCTGCTGCGACCCCAAAGCCTTCACGCATACCAATCCCCTGGAAGGACTTCAGCCGGGCGGCGCGTTTCTCTGGGAAAATAGCGAGGAGGACCCGGCCAAGGCGTGGGAAAGAATCCCGAAAAAATACCGCAAAGAAATTATTGAGAAAAAAATCCGTCTCTATACCTTGAAAGGTTTTGATATCGCCAAAAAGAGCACTCCCCGCCCGGAACTTCAGTTCCGCATGCAAGGGAATACCTTTTTAGGCGCTTTCTTTCACGTCTCCCCTTTCCTTACGGATAACAACATCCCTAAAGAAGAGTTCCTGAAAGTCGTGGAAGCCCAGTACAATAAAAAGTTCGGCAAATTGGGCGACGCGGTCGTCAAGTCCAACATGTCGGTCATGACCCAGGGCTTTGAAACCGTCCGCGAAATCCCTTGCGGCGACATCAATGCCCCGGATCATTCTTCAATGCGCGGAACCCCGCTTCTTCCCTGCCGTTCGGGAAATATGCCGGAGCTTGAAATGGAAGCGCCTGAGAGTGAATCCGATTTTGATGAATCCGATTTTCGTCAGCCGGAAATTGTCCCGGTTCACTCCCGAAAGCTTTTTGATAAGGAATATTTATCCCACTACGGGTATGACCAACCAGCCACTCCTTTAGCTTCAACCGGAGTGATCCCTGCCGCAACAGGACGTGAGATGAGCAAATTTGTCGCGCGGCGTGTCGTTCCCAAATTTAATCCGGAAAATTGCACGCAATGTATGAAGTGCATTGTCGCCTGCCCGGATACCGCACTTCCCAATACGGCTCAGGATGTAAAAACGTTTATCCGCGCTGCGATTGTTAATTATGTCACTGATCTTCACGCCAAAACGATCCTTTACAATATGATTGAAAAGCTTGAGCCTTTGATTCGCACAACCATGAATGAAGAAGCCAAAAAGCGTGAGAATGCGGAGCCCTTTCCTTCTGTTGTCATGCGGTATTTCCGCGAAGCGGTTCAGCAGGATCCTGAAGCAGCTAAATTAAACGGAAGCCTTACCCGTGGATTGGAAGAACTTGCAGTCATTCTTCAGAAAATGCCGGCAGCTTATTCCCAAACTTCGGCCATTTTCGGCGTCAAGGAAAAACAAAAACCCGGAACAGGCGGTATTTTCTCGATTCTTGTGAGCGACCTTTGCAAGGGATGCGGTCAGTGCGCTGTCGAGTGCGGGGACCACAACGCGCTTGTCATGGTGGATGAAACCGAAGAAGTCAATTCCGACATGATCACGACTATTAAATTTCTTGAAAAACTTCCGGATACTCCAAGGGAGTACCTCGGCCTTTATGATCCCGAACACCCTGAAGATTCGAAAGCCGCAGTCCTTCATTATCACTTGATGCAGCAGTCCAAATACCATTCTCTTGTTTCAGGGGATGGCGCCTGCGCGGGCTGCGGTGAGAAAACCATACTTCACCTGCTCGCCACGCTGACAGAAGCCTATATGCGCCCGCTTTTTTATAAAAAAGCAGACCGGCTTCGCCAAAAAGCCAAAGAGATCCGGGAAAAAGGACCCGCCGCTCTTCAATCGCTTAAAGAGCAGAATCCAAAAGGTTATGAAATTTTCAAACGCACCGTCCGTCACATGCTGATGGGGCAAGGCGGAGAGAGTCTTGACGATACGCTTAAAATCCAATCTTCTAAACCCGAACCGACGGATCAGGAACTGGTTGAAAGCCTTGCTGTTGTCCTGGAACAAGATGCCTTTAACCACAAAGACTTAAGGACCATCGAAGGCATGCCTGCACGGGGAATGTCCGTTATGGGAATGACGGTCAACACGGGCTGCTCTACGGTTTATGGTTCCACGTCCCCCAGCAACCCGCATCCTTATCCCTGGATGAACTCGCTCTTTCAGGACGGTACCACGATCGGGTGGCTTGTGGCTGAAAGCTTCATTATTAATCATGCAAGACGGTCTGTGCTGCCTGAGCGTTTTGCCGATAGCATTCTTTCGGATTTTATAAGCAAATCGAGTCCTTTATCCGAAGAAGATTATTTTGTGTACACGCACTTCACGGATACTCAGATGACGGATGATGAAATTCACGAGCTTCCCAAAGTTTGGGCCATTGGCGGTGACGGCGGAATGGGTGATATCGGTTATCAGAATTTATCCAAAACCATTCTGCAGAACCGGCCCAATTATAAAGCGTTGATGCTGGATACACAGGTCTACTCCAATACCGGAGGACAAAATTCCGACAGTTCTGTGATGGCCGGCGGCATTGACATGAACCAGTTTGGGAAAGCCTCTCAAGGGAAACTCACGGAGAAAAAAGAAGTGGCCCAAACCATGACCACAGGCCACGGAAGCGCTTTTGTGGCCCAGGTCTCGATGGCCAATGCCCCCAATCTCATGAAGGCCATGCTCGATGCCCTGGAATACCGGGGATCTTCTTTTATCCAGGCCTTCACCACCTGTCAGCCCGAACACGGCGTGGGCGATTCTGAATCAACCATCCAGGCCCAGCGCGTACGGGACAGCCGCGGCGTCATTGAATTTGTCTATAACCCCACACTGGGTGAAAGCGAGAAAGATTGCCTAAGCATCAAAGGCAACCCGAACGTCACCCGTGACTGGTGGCTTAAAATGAACAAGGCCTCAAAGGAATACTTTAATTATACGGTCGCTCACTGGGCCTTGACCGAAGGACGTTTCAGGAATCACGTGACCACCAAGATACCTGAAAATTACAAAACGACCTGCCTCTTTCTGGATGATGTCCTTTTGCGCGTCACCCAGCAGGATATTGTTCAAAGAAGAGTTTTTGACGCGGACCACCGTTCCTATATTCCGCCCTTTAATGTCTATGCCTTCTTTGAGGCTCCGGACGGCACGATGAAACCTTTTCTCATGAGCCGCCAAATGGTGCTCTTTTGCGTCGAACGCCGCAAGAACTGGCGCTTCCTGCAATCCCGCGCAGGTGTCATCAATGAAGATTATGAAGCGCAAAAGAAAGTCCTCGCCAAATACGAGAAGGGCGAACTCACCAAGGAAGACCTTTTCACCCGAATCCGCGAGCTAATTAACGCGGAACTTAACGCCCCAAAAAAATAATCCTAAAAATATAAAAATAGGGGACGGTTCTATTATCTGTTAAGCTTGGATAATAGAATCGTTCCCTATTTTCTTCTCTTGTATCTTCAGGTAGACTTTAGATAGACTGTTAATAGAAGTTGTTCTTTTGGCTCATCAACCTTGGCATTTAAAACGAACCGAGGGAACGATGGCAATAGAAGTTAAACCAAATGATGTTTCCTGGATGATCGGCGGGCCCCAAGGAACGGGCGTGGATTCTTCGGCCACCCTTTTCGCCCGTGCCTGTGTCGCAGGCGGCCTGTGGATTTTCGGTAAACGCGAATACCACTCCAATATTATGGGCGAGCACAGTTACTTTCATGTCCGTGTCTCGGATAAGGAAGTAAGGTCCGCGGTCGACCCGGTTCATCTTCTTGCCACGTTTGAAAATACCACGGCTGAAATCCACGCTGCTGAAATTCATCCCGGCGGAGCCTTGATTTACGACCCCACGGTCACCCACCCCGAAAATTTGAACCTTGGTAAAGACGTCCTTCTTATTCCTTTTGATTACGGCGAGGTCTTACGCCAAGTCGCCGAAGAAACGAAGGAAACCTTCAGCAAGCTTGTGATCATGAAAAATACTGTGGCCGTGGCGGCTTCTTTTGCTCTCCTTGAGTTTGCTGAGGAAAATGTTGAAAAAGCACTGGCGGGCATTTTTACCGGAAAGAAAGCGAAACTTGTTCCTGTGAATATGGTCGCCGCCCGCAAAGCGTACGCGGCAATTTCTAAAGAACTCATCAAAAAATTTCCCTATAAATTGAAAGCCAATCCTGCGGCTCCCAAACGTCTGGTCCTGACAGGAACCACCGCTGTCGCTATGGGAAAACTAAAGGCAGGATGCCGGTTTCAAACCTATTACCCAATCACCCCGGCAAGTGATGAAAGTGTCTATCTTGAGGGGCTCTCCGAATATGGGATGCTTGTCATGCAATGTGAAGATGAGATCGCTTCCGTCGAACAAGCGATTAGCGCTTCGATTATGGGGGCACGGGCATCCACTTCCACTTCCGGCCCGGGATTCTCCCTCATGGCCGAAGGGATCGGCTGGGCTGGCATGAATGAAGTCCCGCTTGTGGTTGTGAATTATCAGCGCGGAGGGCCCGCCACCGGGCTTCCCACGCGGCACGAGCAGGGGGACCTTTTTTTCACGATTCATTTTGCCCACGGAGAATTTCCCCGCATCGTGATCGCTTCGGGTGACCACGCCGAATATTTTTATGATACTTTTGAAGCCTTCAACTATGCCGACCGTTACCAAACGCCGGTGATATTACTCACTGACAAACACATCGGAAATAATACCCAGTCCGTCCTCCCTTTTGATGAAAGCAAGCTTAAAATTGACCGGGGCAAACTTGCAAACGAAGCAGATATGAAAAAACTTTCACTCAACGGGACCTTTAAGCGCTTTGCGTTTTCCGAAGACGGTATTTCAGCCCGCACCCTCCCCGGCCAGAAAGACGGCATTTTCTGGATGACAGGGGATGAGCATAATGAACTCGGCAATATTGATGAAAGTTCTGCCAACCGGGTGAAGATGCACGACAAACGTATGCGAAAGCTTCTCACAGCGGCTCGTGAAATTCCGGAAAGCGAAAAAATCCGTTTTTTTGGCGATGAAAAGGCTGATGTGACAATCGTCTCGTGGGGGTCCACAAAAGGAGCTATCCTGGATGCCCTGCCCAAATTGACGGAACAAAGTCTTAAAGTAAATTTTCTGCAGATTCATATGGTTTGGCCTTTTCCCTCTGAAGCCGTCACGAAAATCTTAAGCCGTGCCAAAATGGTGATCGGGATTGAAATGAATTACACAGGGCAAATGTGCGACCTCATCCGCCGCGAGACCGGGATTGAAATCAAACATCGTATTCTTAAATGGAATGGCCGTCCGATTTCTGAAACAGAAATTATCAATGGCGTTTCTGAAATTGTGAAGAAAAAAACAGAAAAGGTGGTCCTTACAAGTGGCCTCTAATATCCCTGCTAAAAATTTATCGGATAAACCCTTAACCGCCCAGGACTTTAAAACCGAAGTCCACATCGACTGGTGCCCGGGCTGCGGGGATTTCGGGATCACGGCTTCCGTCCAGCAGGCCTTGGCCGAAATGAAACTGGCCCCTTGGCGCGTGGCGCTTTTTTCAGGCGTGGGCTGCTCATCTAAAACGCCTCATTTTATAAAAACCTACGGTATTCATACGCTGCACGGGAGGGTCCTTCCTTTTGCTTTGGGGGCAAAAATGGCGAACCCTGAAATGGAAGTCGTCGCAGTTGGCGGCGACGGAGACGGCTACGGCATTGGTATGGGACATTTCGTGCATGCCGGCCGCCGTAATGTGGATATGGCTTATATTGTTTTTAATAACGAGGTTTACGGTTTGACCAAAGGCCAGGCTTCACCCACGCTCGGACGGGGCCAGCAGCCCAAATCGCTTCCGCTTCCGAATCCCAATGAAGGCATTAACCCCTTGGCAATGGCCTTAAGCGCCGGTTACACCTTCATTGCCAGAAGTTATTCCTTTGCCGGGACGCATCTTAAGCAAACGATTATCAAGGCGATTGAGCATAAAGGAATGGCGCTTGTGGATGTCTTACAGCCGTGCCCCACTTATAATAATTTGCACAATAAAGAATGGTTTTCGGAAATGGTGGAAGTGGGCAGCGAAAAACGCCCCCGAACTTTTGTGATTGAAACACAAGGTTACGACGGGGTTGTGAAAGATCCTGCGAATCAGGATGAAATCGATGAGAAGAAAAAAAAGGCCTTTGAAATGGCTCACTACCGCGGCGCCCAGGTTCCGTTGGGCATTTTTTATCAGGTTGATCTTCCCACCTATTACGAACGCATTGCCGCCACGGCCCCGATGTTAAATCAATACACGCCTGCCCAAGCTCCTATTGCCGACGGCCAGGGAAAACCCTCCACAAATCTTGGTAAAATTTACGAAACCTTGCTGGTTTGAGGGGCAGGGCTTCAAGGCTTTTCTGCTTGGGCTTTCCAATGAGCTGCGGTTAAATCAAAACTTTTTTCCATCATGTGATGAAGTTTTTCTTCACCGATCATGCCCCCCACAAAACCGAGATCCCACTCCACCGTCAGAGTTACTTCCGTACCGCCAGAAGCCTCGCGGAAATCAGTCGACGTTTCCATCGTCCCGCCCATCGGAAGGCCGGTCCGGGCAAAGGTACGCTTCATCGGTTCCCACTCCTTCATTTCATGCTCCATCTGGATAACCTGTTTCCCGAACAGGCATTTTTCCTTCCATTCAAGACCTTTCCCTTCGCGCACGTCGCTTGTAATTTTGCTTTCCTGAACGCCTTCGACCCATTGGGGCGTCTTTTCGACATCCGTCCAAATTTTCCAGACTTTATCTACCGGAGCGTTAAAAAATAATTGCTTTTGAATTTGGCCCATCCTGAATCTCCTTTTTGAGGTTTTTAATCCCGCGTAGCCTTCGCTTTAACTGTCTCGTCGGAAGAAGACCAGACGTCCGAAATAATAAAAGACGGGCGCCGTTTAACTTCATCATAAATTCTTGCCAGGTATTCCCCTAAAATACCAATGGCAATCAATTGGACCCCGCCCAAAAACATAATGGTCACGGTGGGGGTCGTAAAACCCTTCACAAAATCAATGTTAAAAATCCTGTTGATAATCAGCACCAGGGCATACATAAAAAAAAGAAAACTGACGATAAGCCCCAGGTAAAAACTTAAGCGGAGCGGTTTGTAACTAAAACTAAAAACTGCATTCATCCCGTACCGAAGCAGCCGTTTCAGGGTTTGTTTGGGCTTTCCCGCAACGCGGTCGCTCCGGTCATACATGACCGAGGTTTTACGAAATCCCACCCAGTTTCTAAGGCCGGGAAGAAAGCGGTTATGCTCCGGAAGACGGTTAAGATGATCCACCACAGTCCTGTCCATGAGGCTAAAAACCCCTGCTTTTTCCGTCATCGGAAAATCGGCGAGAAAGTCAAAAAACCGGTAAAACAAATCAAAAGCCCAGCGCCGGATTCCTTTTTCCTGGCGTGATCTGCGTTCGGCAAGCACCACCTGAAAACCGTTTTGGTAAGCCTTTAACATTTCCGGGATCAGTTCCGGGGGATCCTGTAAATCGGCATCCATCACCACCACAACATCCCCGCTTGCAACGGATAAACCGGCCGAGATGGCTTCCGTATGCCCGAAATTCCGAGAAAGGTTGACGACAACGCAACGCGGGTCTTTGTGCATTTGCTGTTTAAGCAGCTCAAGGGAGCTATCCGTGCTTCCGTCGTTAACGAAAATGACTTCACCGGCGGCGGTATTGTCCAGCTTTTCAAGCACGTCACGAAGCCTTGTGGTCAGAAGCGGCAGTACAGACTCTTCGTTATAGACAGGAATAACAAGGGACAGTTTTATTTTCGCATCAGGGTTCATTGCTTACTGCTTTCTCTTATTAAAATATAAGCCGGAAGGCACCTGCAATAATCTCAAAAGGGAAGGCCAGAACTTCTCCGATTAAGTCAAAGGTAGTCCCAATTACGCCGCCTCCCTTGTTTCCTTCGGCATAGGCATAACTAAAAAAGCAAATCATCCATACACTCAAAAATAAAAAAAGACGTAACGTCTTTTGCTGAATGGTGTTCATCTCGATTCCCTCCCTTTCAAAGGTTAGACCGTTGATCCATAATTTAACCAATCCTTGGATGAAATGCCAGTAGTTTGAACAGGAATTAGGTCAGCTGTTAATTCCTAATTTCCGAAGTGAGGATATTGCAGAATTTCCCAAGCCTTGTTGACGCGAATCGCGGAGACTTTGTGCAAAACTTGCTTGGAGCGGATGAGGAGACCGACGCGAACCAAGAGGGTTCCTGCCGTGGAGGCTGTTCTGCATGGGCCCCTCCGCCCGGTGTGGATCCTCCCATTTCGAACACCTCCACGTCCCCCCTCTTGGTTCGACGACGGAGGAGCCCTCGGCCGATCCAAGCGTAGTCTTTGCCAAAGCCGGAGCGCTGAAGCGGCACAAGGTCTTGGGAAATTCTGTGTGCACTCGTCTAGAAAATGTAGGAATTACAAGATTAAGTCCGGGGTTGATTTTTTCGCAAAGTTTGTTAGTGTACTGCTTATGCGTCGCTCATTATCTGCGTTTTTTTTTAAAATTACCTGCCTTTCCCTTGCCGCACAACTGGTGTTCGCTTATCCCCTAGCTTCTGAAACACCGTCTCTTAACCCTCTTGATATGGCTGCAAATGCCGTCAATCAAAAATATACTCGATACCAGGAGCCGGCCTTTTTCACCTACGAAGAACTGAAATCCCTTTCCGCCAATCCAAGCCCTGGCGGCGCGCTGAGCAAAAAATTAGAAAAATTCTGGGTAACCCCCATCATCAGCAATGAAGCCTATTACCAGGGTGTAAAGCCTGTGCGGCCCCGGGACGTCCGGCTCGGGACATTCCTGCGCGCGGTGAGCTGGAACATTGAAAAATCGTTTAATATCGATGAAGTCATTAAGGTGTTCAAATCGGAAAACGCCTATATCCAGATGATTAACCCCGAAAAAGCCGAGGCGGGCTCGGACACCTATAAAGATATGATCCGGCAAAGAAACGGACTGCCCTTTGCCGACATTATCTTCGCCCAGGAAATCGAAATCGGGATCAAGCGGTCCGGTTACAAAAACGCGGCGGCCGTGCTTGGCAAGGCGTTAAACATGAATTATGCCTACGCGGCCCAGTACCTTGAAGTCGATCCTGTAATCCTGGGGCTTGAGCAGCTCCAGTTTGAAGACGATGACAAGCAGGTTGAAAAAGAGGCCCGGGATTTTTTCTCTGTGGATCCTGCCAAATATAAGGGCGTCTTCGGATCCGTAGTACTTTCGCGCTACCCTATTAAATACGTTGAAGTGAGGCCCCTTGAGACAAAACCCTATGACTGGTACTACGGCGAAATTCAAAAAACCGGCGCTACCGAGGAACTGCGCCGCGTCGGAACCAAAGTTCTTTTTAAAAATGCCCTTCATCGTGAAATGAAAGTCGGGAACCGGAATTTTTTTCGTGTGGATTTAGAGGTTCCCGAACTTCCGGGTAAGACACTTACGGTTATTAATATCCACCTTGAAATCAAATGCCTGCCCAAAGGCCGTCAGGCCCAGATGAATGAAATCTTATCCTACATTTATGAAATTAAAAATCCCGTACTCATCATGGGCGATTTTAATATGGCTCCGACCGATATCAGCCCAACAACCGCAGGACGTATTCTCAAGCGCACGGCCGCGAACCCAACTACCTGGTTTTCGGTGGCGATGAACATACTTTCGCCCTACGCTTTGATCATCAATACGAGCCGGCTCATTTCGAATGTCACTAAAAACTTCAACGACCCCACGGCAAAAAGCGTCCCAATGGTGGCTCCTAACCCGATGAAACCCTTTTTTAATATGATGGAAGAGTACCGGTTTGCTGACGGCGGGGCTTTCGATTTTCGAGGCGATAAGGACCGTTCTGTTTCGGGTAAGAGCAAACCCCTTTCAAATGCCAATCAAAGGGGAAGCAAAGGTTTTGTGACTTCTTTCCGGGTGCTCCGGCCGATTGGCATTGTGGGAAAGTACCGCCTGGACTGGGTATTTGTAAAATCCTTCCTCAAAGACCCCCAGGCAGGGCCTTACCGCTTTGCACCGCATTTTGGCGAGACGTTAGAGGATATGAACTTCAATCTCACCCTCCCTGTTTCTGACCACGCCCCAAACGTGGTGGACTTACCTTTCCAGGAACCGAATATCTAGCGGCTTAAAATTTCGAGGGTGCGTTCAGGTTGGTCGGTTTTTAACACAAGGCAGCCGCATTCCTGATTATGCGTGGCGGTGCAATAGGCGTAGGCAATATTGATATCCGCTTCAGCAAGCGCCTGCGAGATGCGGGTAAGCTCCCCGGTGTGATTGTCTACTTCGACAACGACAACTTCCTGCTCCAGGACATAAAGGCCTTCCTGTTCGAGGAGTAAAAGCGCTTTGGTGGGATGATCCACAAGAAACCGGACCACAGCATTATCCACGGTATCGTGGACGGCCATAGCTAAAATGTTAACACCGGCTTCGGAGAGAATGGAACAGGTTTTAGCAAGGACACCGGGGCGGTTCGGCATGAAAACAGAAAGCTGTTTTTGAATGGGCATTTTGGGCTCCTGTTTTTAGACAGGCATCCGGCTAATGATTCCCTGAGCATGCGGCACCGCGGTCTTCGGGACCGCGATACCAATCCCTTTTGAAGAATTGCCGTGAATATCTTTTTTCCCTTGTTCGTAAAGAATGCAGTCAATTTCTTCTTCCTGAATACGAGCCTGGAACACGCGAGCCTCTTCAAGCGATGCTGTTTCATAAACCTGGACCCACATTTCAAAGGGATTCTTTTTCCCCCGGAAACGGTTGCGCGATTTAACAGGCGTCTGGCCTCCGGGCACAGAAGCGGCTTCCTGCCTTCGGCTCCAAAACCACAAAAGATAGAAGATCGAACCCAATAAAAGAAGATAGATGAGGAAACGCATTAAATTATCTTATTCTGCCTTGCCTTACAAATCAACGACTTCTTTTGAATCCGGCCACGATTACGATTCTACGGGGAGTTTGGCTTTAAGCCAGGTGTTGAATCCGCCTTCAAGCTCTATCACAGAAAAACCCTTTTTGGCCAATACCACCGCTGCTGCAGCGGCCAAGTGGCAGGTTTGGGAATAGCAGTAGACAATGTTCGTCTTATCTTTCGCAACCCCCTTGGTACTTTCCCACTGGTCACGCGGTAAATTAACCGCGCCCGGGATATGCCCTTTGCTGTAATCTTCAGGCCGCCGGACATCAATCACCTGAACCGGTGCTTTTTCTTCGAGCCAATGACTGACTTCAATCGGCCCTGTCGTGCAATCAAGCTTCAGCTGAAAATATTTCAACGCTATTTGTGGATCTGGTTTCGGAATATTCGCCATCATGATTCTCCTTTTTGTGTGACTTTGGGTAATAAGTTAATGCAGGTGTCCTGTTATGTTTTGCATTTATAGAGCGTGTTTTTGTTATTCTAAACGGCTGGAACAAATTCAATGTGAATTTTTTTATGAAAAGCTTTTGCTAATCTAAGTAACGTTTTGAGCGAAAAACTTGCATTATGGGGATCTTCAAGCCGGGAGATCATCTGCTGGGAAGTATGTAGCCGTTTAGCCAATTCTTTTTGACTAATCCCTGCCTCTTCCCGGAGCTTGGCAATTTGAATCGCCAGCTCTGCGATGACCCCCTCTTCTTCAAACGCGGCTTTAAATTTCGCATCTTTTAATTCCCTCTTCAGTCTATCTTTAAACCGGCGAACACCTTTCATAATACAATCTCCCCCTGCTTCCATCTTCTTAAAAAATCATTCATCCTGCCAATGGCCTTGTCGATTTCTTGATCCGGCACCAGATCCGTCTTTTTAACAAAACCATGGGTGATGATAATGTGCTTTCCCATAAAGAAATACAAAAAACGAAAATGGTCCGATCCAAACCTTACACGTAATTTCCGTATCTTGTCCCGCAGCACATCCGCATAAGGACGCGGCAAATCCGGCCCGTAAATCGCAAGCTGATCAATCCATTTGAAGACTTTGGCGCGTACTTTTTTCTCTAAAGTATCCAAAAACTCATCCGCTGGGCAATGGCCGTCTCCCACCTCATAAAATAGAACTTCATAATTTGCTTGATGCGCCATAATTAATTTACACTATTTTTAGTGTATTCGCAAGTTATACCCAACACGGCCATAAATTGTGATTTTGGTGCCGTGTTGAGTATTACTCCGCGATTCACAGTTTTTGACCTCGCGGAGTCTATCTATGATTATCATATAGTAATTTATATTATGTATAATCTAAATATTGTGGCAAGCAATATCTTCTAACTATGTCAGGAGGGGTAACTACGGATGACGGGGGACTTACTCACGAACACCCTACAGGCTCCAGGCGCAGAACACCTGTTATGTTGAGGTTCCGGCATTATTTCAGCCCTTCCAGATATTCCCAGCGGGCGTAGAGCTGCTGGATTTCCCGGGCAAGGGCATCCGCCTGCTGCTGGGTTTTTGAAATTTCCCCGGGGTCTTTCTGATAATAAGCGGGATCGCCAAGCAGGGCATAAATTTTTTCTTGGGTATCTTCAAGTTTCTGGATTTTTTCTGGGATCTTCGCAAGCTCGCGCCTTTCCTCTGAGGAAAGGCCCGTGATACCCGGTTTTTTCGCCGACGCTGAAGCTTTCGGGGTTATTTTCCCACCGGGTACGCCCGCCTGCAAGCCAACGGGCAGGGAAGCGCCGCGTTTTGCTTGAGCTTGAATTAAATAATCATCATAGCCTCCGGCATATTCGCTTACTACGCCATTCCCTTCCATCACGATCGTCGAGGTAACGACATTATTTAAAAACGCGCGGTCATGACTGACTAAAAGAAGCGTGCCGGAATATTCGACCAGCAATTCTTCCAAAAGTTCCAGGGTCTCAACATCCAGGTCATTGGTAGGTTCATCCATCACGAGCAAATTGGAAGGTTTTGTAAAAAGCCGCGCCAGGAAAAGACGGTTTCGCTCCCCCCCTGACAAAACCCGGGCCGGAGTACGCGCGCGTTCCGGAGAGAAAAGAAAATCCTGCAGGTAGCCCAGCCCATGCCGGGACCGGCCGTTGATCGTCACGCTATCGCCTGAGCCGCACACGTTTTCGAGGACTGATTTGTTTTCATCCAACTGTTCCCGGAGCTGGTCGTAATAAGCGACTTGGAGGTTCGTGCCGATAAGCACCGTCCCTTTTTGAGGCTGAAGCTCGCCCAGCAGGATACGCAGCAGCGTGGTTTTGCCGCAGCCGTTAGGCCCGATTACACCGATTTTATCGCCGCGCAGGATCTCGGTCGAAAAATTCCGGATCAAACATTTTTCCCCATAAGCGTGGCCCAAATGCTCGGCCTTGGCTACCCGCTGGCCGGAACGGTCGGCTTCCTGCGCCTGCATGCGCACCTTGCCCATAGCCTGGCGCTGGTTTTTTTTTTGCGCCCTCAGCCTTTCAAGCGCCACGACGCGGCCTTCATTACGGATGCGCCGGGCTTTAATGCCCTGGCGGATCCAGATTTCTTCCTGCGCCAGTTTTTTTTCAAATTGGGCGCGTTCGCTGGCTTCAGCGTCCAGGGCCATTTGCTTGCGTTCTAAAAAAGTTTTGTAATCACAGGCCCAGTTGAAAAGCTTGCCGCGGTCGAGTTCAATGATCCGGGTGGCAAGCCGCTGCATGAACATCCGGTCATGCGTCACGAAAATAACGGTGCCCGCATACTCCCTTAAAAAGCCTTCCAGCCAGTCAATGGATTCGATATCTAAATGGTTGGTGGGTTCGTCAAGCAAAAGGACCTCGGGCTTGAGCACAAGCGCCCTGGCAAGCATCGCCCTTTTTTTTTCGCCGCCGGATAAATTTTCGAACAGGCTTTCGGGGTCGAGTTTCATTTGGGTTATCACATCCTCAACCTGGCGGTTCGTCTCCCACCCGCCGGTGTGATCCATTTCAGACTGCAGGCGGCCCAGTTCGTTCATCAGCTGTTCGCTGTATTCGGTCTGAAGGCGGTGATTGACATGATGATAATCGCTTAAAAGGTTAACGCGCTCACCCATCCCGGAAAGCACAAGGTCAAACAAGTTGCCGGTAATCCCTGTCGGCACTTCCTGCGGCAAATGCGTAACGCAAATGCCTTTTTGATAAACCACCAGGCCTTCATTGGCTTTTAGCTCACCGGACATCACTTTCATCAAAGTGGTTTTGCCCACACCGTTGCGGCCGAGGAGCGCCACTCGCTCGCCGGCTTCAAGCTGCAGGCTCAAATGGTCAAAAAGCAGCGGCCCGCCGAAAGCAAGTGTAATATCTTGTAAGCTAACTAGAGCCATCTTTTTTCCTTATAATAAATAATCTTGCCAGTTCTGAGGAGAACCTTACGTTCTCCCAGAACGGCACTCACGCATGGACGTGAGTGTAAACTAATGAGTGCCATAATTAAAAAGCTCCGAAAGTTTATATGTTTTTTCAAGGCCGCAGGCATTCAGCGCGCGCAGAATCTTGAGTTGAGCATTTAAAGTCAGCTGCCGGCCCTTGCGGCCCTTGGCCACCATTTTATGGGTCAGCTGATCCGGCGATTTCTCAACCAGATCGCTATTTTGAAGCCCGCACTGCATTAAAATTTGATCCAGCGGCTGCACGCCTTTTTCCATCGAATCCGTCTTATCCTTTGACATTTGAGTCCCGTGATGCTCGTTAGCGGCGAAGGGCCCATTGGGCAAAAACCTGCAAGCCCACGGGATAGGCATAGAGGATTAAAATTAAACTTACCGGGATTAAAATCAGCCAGTTTATTTTCTTAAGTAACCGGTCATCCTGGATAAGGACGGGCAAAAAAGCACAAAGGCCAAAACCCGTCGCCGTCACAATAATCCAGACCCAAGGGTCCGTCAACATCGCATGCCTCGCTTAAGTAAAGAATTTTCGATCAAGTTAAGTACTTTGTTGCCCCGCATCGAGCGGAAATTTCCAACCCATAAAGACCGGCTTTGTATCGGAGTCCGTTAGCTCCATAACAAGCCGGAGGCCGTCCGTATAAAAGGGGTCTCCTGTAAGATTACGGCGGGGCGACACACGCGCGACTTCTCCCACGCCTGACACATAGCCGAAACGGCTGAGCCTTTGCGCCACTGAAAGATCGGCAAAAAGATAGTCCCGCGATTCATCAATATCCGGATCAATTTTATGCGTGGTCAAATTCCAGGTTCTGCGGGTAAAGCGGATGCCGATATCGCGGCTGATCTGCCCCACCCAGACGGGCACCTGATTGACGGTGTAAGGCGTAAGCCACAAACGCAGATGAAGCCGCTCGTCAATATTGTCGCGCGTTTTCTGAAAAGCCACGTCGTGTTTGCGGTCCCGAAAATAAAGACTGCTTACGGGTGAATAGCGGTATTCACTCCCCGTCAAAAAAGCATTCATCATGCGTCCGGCCGAGGCAAGGCTTAAAGCCTCGGTCTCGTCCCACTGGGCCAGGGTGAAGGTATCGAGCAGGCTCTGGAATCCGGAAATAATCACAAGATTCATGGGGTCGCCTGTGCGCGTCCCCTTCCGATTCGTCGTGCAGCATTCCAGGGATTCGAGTTTTTGCTGCAATTCTTGTAAATTCAAATCGACAAGATCCTTTTGGGTATAAAGATTTTGAACGTCTGACTTTTTGTAATCCTGCTTGATATCCGGGACATTAATCGTAAAAAGCATGTTCTTTTCCGTCTCCTGCCCCAAAAGACGGACCCGAACTTTTTTCGTGCCTTTGTCGAGCGGCGTAAAAATAAATCCGGCGCTCCCTTCTTCCGGCAGGACGATGGTATTTTGAATTGCCTTGTCGTGAAAATCCTCCGCCATTTCTTCGTTCAGGTAACTGTAGCGGAAAAGATTGACCGGGAGCATCAGCATTGAAGGAAGGGAAAATAAATAACCTTTGCGAAAAATCCGGTAGCGGCTGAGGTGAGCGGCCTCTTCCGGTGAAAAATAATTTTCATCGACAAACCGCTGGTAGAAATAATAAGGCGCTGCACCTTTGTTGACAATATCAATCCAGACAGGCTGAATGCCGTATTTGGCGAGGGGCACACCAAAAAGCTGGCGGGCTTCCTTTGCAGTCAGGACCGTCACCGTCACCCGGACATCATCATCTTCCTGGGTCTTGGCCCGGCCCTCCGCCTTGGGCAGGTCTTTAAGCGAAAGCGCCTCGGTCGAAGCGCATCCGGCGGCAGTGAAAACGAATATCCCTATAAAAATGGCGAAAACTTGCCGCGACTGATCAAATAACATCATTTTCTTTTTCCAGGCCCAAGCCTTCCTGCATATAGTCCACAACAATGTTGATGATCTTTTTGATCGTATCGTTACATGATTTGAAAGCCATACGTTCCAGCACCTCATTGCCATAATTTCTCAAAACATCGCTAATGAGCGCGTGTATAAATGATTGTGTCGCAGCGCCCACTTTTTCAAAGTCCAGAATGACTTCCTCATTTTTATCCAGCGCAGGAATGATTTCTTGCAGGCGGATATCTCTTGCCACGTCTTTGTTTTCGGCAAACTCCCCGGCTTGATCGAATATCATGATGTGTTTCATATAAATCGCGCTCTCTTGTAACGGGCTTTCCGTCTTTCCCTAACCGCCGTGCTGTATGTTTTCCGGATAGCGTCCAACAACAGGGAAAATTCTTTTGTCTGATCGAGCGTAATGTCAACGCCTACTGCGGTGCCCTGCCAGAACGGCATATCGTCTTCCCTGGAGTGTCGATCTTTAAAAGGATCAGCATTTAAAGACACCCTGCTTGTCAGAGGTTTTTTTAATAGTTTGTAAAAACCACTCCCGCTATAAACCACAAAGAAATCACGGTTCACACTTGCAATCGATTTGATAAAAAATAATCCGGCGCCTGCATTTTGCGCGGTACCTCCTTCTCTTCGGGTTGTTCCTGTAATCCCCGGCGATAATGCAAGCTGAATCGCTTGTAAATCATTTTGCGCAGCATAAGACTGGTTAATGGTTGTTTTGATTCCGATACCCGTATCCGCGATTCCAATCCGGATAGCATTGCTTTTCTTATAATACTGGGCACAAAGAAGCGCGCCGTTTTCAGTATTTGCGTGCTCAATCACATTTCTCACCAGTTCACTGACAATATAGCCAATCGTCTTTGCCTGCTCCGATTCAAGATGCAGCAAGGGAATCATTTCCGTAATAAACTTTGTCAATTCATCCGATGTGCGAATCTGGGCAATGGGGATAAATCGCCCGGCAGGATCGTGTTCGGTAACGTTAATATCCGATGCCAGGTTTAAAATTTTAAAAAGGCCCATACGCACAAGGTAATGTTTTGACCGTGCCTCAAGTTTTTCACACTGGATATTCCTGAGGTTTTTGATGGTTAAACCAAGCGCTGCAACCATAGATAAAACAAGGGGATGTACAGAAATCCATTTATCATTCGCAGTGATCTCCAGGCGATCAGGCGAAGAAGGATCAAAACCTCGAAGGAAAGGATCGATATTCCCCAAAAACGCGCTATTGGGCAGGTGGATCTTCACGGCACGAATTATACCGGGAATCCCGGTAATTTGTCAATATACCGGGAATCCCGGTATTAAGGGTAATTATTGCTTATTCGCTCTGGCCAAGATCAAGGAGGAAATGCGAGCGGGCGTGCCAGGTGCCGCCGGAAGGAGAACCGGGGGATCCCCCAAGGATTGTACCTTTGAGCAATTGAATGGCGACATCACCTTCAATCGTGCTGCCGGCATTAAAACCAAAGTAACGTACGCTCAAACCCACGGACGGCCCTGACAAATCGCGGCGCATGAGCACGATTTCACCGCCCTCCATTTTTTCTACTTTTAAGACGGCTGTGGCACCATTCTGCCAAGTGGCATTGAACGCTTGCGCCTTACGGTCCCAGGTCCAAGTACCGCAGATTTCTTGCTGCCCTTCGAGGGTTTCGCATTCTTGGATTTGCCCCAGATCAGGCAGCCGAAACCCAATCTCTTTTGACTCCTCCCGGGCCTCATAAGCAGGAACCTGTTCGGCTGTGGCTGCGGCGGGTATCACCAGAATAGCGGCAATCCATAAATTAAGAAATCCCGTGATCCGGTAATTTCGACTGTTCATATTCATTTATTTCATCCTGTGAAAAACTTTATTGTCTGTGGTGATTTTAACCTTTTCCTGTCATAAACATCCAGTTTATTTTTTTCGATCTTCATGGCTTGCGAACCCGCTTAAAAAGTTTTAAACTGAGCAAATTTAAGGAAGCCCATGAATAAACGTATTCTCTTAACCGGTTGCGTACTGGCCGGAGCATTCATTCTATTTTTTGCGTCAATACCTTGGGGTTTGGGACTGTCCCCCGACTCGACCGCATATATCGGTGCTGCGCGCCAGCTTGCAAAAGGCCGTGGCTTCATCTCGACTTTTAATGGAAACCACCCGATTTCTCAATGGCCTCCCCTCTATTCCATTTTGCTTGCTATGCTCGGAAGGTTCTTTGGCGACCCGGTTCCCACCGCCCGATTTCTCAACATCAGTCTCTTTGCCGTTAACGGCATACTGATAGCACTCTACCTGAAGACTCTGAAGCAATCCTGGAAAACCGTTTTTACCGGCCTGGGATTTTATTCCATGTCCCGTCCTATGCTTGAGGTTCACTCGTGGGCCCATTCGGAACCGGTCTTAATCTTTACGGGTTTTTCAGGCCTCTTTTTTCTGTTTTTGTACCTGGAACAAAGAACTCTGCGTTTCTATTTTCTGGCCATTATTTGTTTCGGCGCGGCATGCCTGGACCGTTACGCGGGCGTAACGTTTCCCATTGCGGGAACGTTATGTATTCTTTTGTTTGATTCAAAACGCCTTGGGAAGCGAATTGTTTCGGGCGCAATGTTCGGAATTTTAAGTTTTCTTCCTCTGGGATTATGGTTACTCCGAAATCACTTTGTTGCAAACGACCTCACCAACCGGGTATTTGGTTTACGTCTTCTGAGAACGCAGCCATTCGAGATGATGTTTGAAACCATGGGAGGCTGGTTTTTTCCGGCTCCCTTTCTTCCGCAATTCAAGATGCTTGCCGGTGTGATTTTTTTCTTCGTTTTGATTTGTATTTTTATCTATGTGTTTCAAAAGAACCCTCTCAAAAGCGCCGGCGGCGGCGCGTACGTTTCAGGATATCCCGGGACTTTGCTAAAAGTAACATGCATTTTCGCAGCGAGTTATATTTTGTTTTTTATTGTGTACATGATTTTTCTGAGTATCAGCGCGGGGGTCAACGACCGTCTGTTTTCTCCTCTTTTTTTCGCAGTTCTTTTGATCCTGATCATAACTTTTAGTCGTATCGCCGGGTCCGGCGGCAGGCTTTCGCCAAAACAGAGGCACGGGGCCGTTTTTCTGATCACTTTACTTATGCTTTCTTATGGTATCCGCACAGTTAACTGGCACCGGGTCCTATGGCAAAATGGTTTAGGTTTCTCCGGCCGTTCCTGGAGAAATTCCGAAACGATTGCAAATCTTCAAGCATACCCCGCTGATCAGATGATTTTTACAAATGCCCCGGATGCCATCTATATCCTCACGGGCAGAAATACGCTGAGCCTCCCGGTCCGGGAAAAAAGAGATTTTATATCTGTAGCTCAAAGAGGCGGCCCCGGGAATGTTCGTGCCGACTACGGAGAAAAAATTGCAGCCGTGCGGGAATCCATGCAGTCCGGCAAAGGCATCCTTGTGCTCTTCGATCTGAAATCAAAAAAGATGGCGCGCTGGTACCAGCCCCGGGAACCGCAGCTCGTCAATGACCTTTCCCTTTCCCCGATTAAACGTTTCAAGGATGGTGCAATCTTTGAAATTGCGCGTGCCTCTAAAAAACTCTAGACTCATGCCTCATGTTTACCACACAGACTGATGAAGAATGGAATCGCATCTGGCAAAAAAGGGGCCGGGACTATCACGAAGCCGGCGTCCGGTTCCCGAAAGCGCACGAACAGGAGTTTGGTCTGTTTATGCGGAACATGAAATTATGGCCCGGCATGACGGTCCTCGAAATCGCAGCAGCCGGCGGTTATGTGCTGGAACGTGTTCGCAAAAAGCTCGGTCATCACGTCAAACTTCTCGCCATTGAATCCTCGGAGGTCTTTGCTCAATTCCTGCCGCCTTATATCGAGCGCATTTCGGATAGCACGATCACCGCATTTAACCTGCCGGACGAGAGCGTGGATCTTGTCGTCAACCAGTCGGGCCTTCATCATACTCAAGAAAATGAAGATTTTTTTGAAGAATGCTTCCGTGTGTTGAAACCTCAAGGCATGTGCGGCGTATGTGATGTGCGCAAAGGCTCACGTGTTGATATCTGGCTTAATCAGTTTGTGAACCAGCATCATTCCCAAGGCCATCACGGATGGTTTTTTGAAGAAGGAGAAATAACTTCAAAAATGAAAGGGGCCGGGTTTGAAACGGTGCAGGAGGAATGCGTTTCCTATACTTGGGACTTTGATTCGATTGAGGACATGATCACTTTTTGCCGTATGCTTTTTGGTTTGGATCACGCTTCACCAGGTGAAATCCTTCAAGGCATTGAGGAAATTCTTGGATTTTCCAGGACGCCCGGCTCAGCCGTTGGCATGAATTGGGAGTTAATTCACGCCTTTGGCAAAAAAACTTAAAACCCCGCAATGCCTTTTTTATGCAACGGCCGAATTGGAATGCGGCGTCTTAATTAGACTTCAGCGAAAAGCCCGCCCTCCGCAGTTGTTTTTGCACTTCTTTGTAGCGAAAGCAGTCCACGGTGTGGTCGTTCACTAATCCTGTGGCCTGCATATGCGCATAGCAAACTACCGGGCCAAGAAATTTAAAGCCCCGGGCTTTAAGGTCTTTGGCCAGCGCCTCGGATGCTTTGGTTTTAGCGGGATAATCTTTTAGCTCCTTACGTTTGTTGACAATCGGCTTACCGCCCACAAATTGCCAGATATAACGGCTGAAGTTGCCAAATTCTTTTTGGACTTCCAGAAAGCATTTGGCATTATTGATCGCGGCTTTGATTTTCAGGCGGTTACGGATAATCTTTGGGTTCTTTAAAAGCCGCACCGCATCGCGCTGTGTCATCTTCGCCACTTTTTGCGGGTTAAATTGCCGGAACGCTTTCCGGTATCCTTCCCGTTTTCGTAAAATTATCTCCCAGGAAAGACCGGCCTGCGCGCTTTCAAGCAAAAGGAACTCAAAAATGACCCGGTCGTCATACACAGGCACACCCCATTCTTTATCGTGATATTTCAAATAAAGGGAGTCACCCCATTTGCCCCAGGGGCAGCGTTTGATGTTTCTATTTTGCTTCACGGAGTTTGCGCTTCCCTTTTAAGGCCTGCAAGATTCAGGTGCTGGGCTGCAAAGAGCACAAACGCGCAGCCAATGGGGAAAATAAGTTCATTCGCACAGCGTGAAATCAAACCAATCAGCGGCACAGGCGTTTGCGATTGCTGAACGCTAAGGAACACGATCAGGCCGCCAAAAGTGAGTCCCATAAAAGCGCCGGTCAGGACATACGACAAAATATTGGACGACCCTTTGCGGCTAAGGATACCCAGGACATATCCGAAGACCGCGTATTGCACGGCCTTAATGGATGCTAAAAGAAAAGGCGACGGACCCGCGGCCACAGGGCCTGTCACCGTAAGCACCTGGGTTGCGGTTTTGTGCAGCGCGCGGGCAACATTAAAAGCGATCGGCGCCGCCAAGAGCCCGGCCAGGCCCATGACAGGCGCGCGAAGTTTCGAAACCACAGTCCCGAGCGCAAGTCCCGCGCAGACAATCGTGGACCAGGAAATTTTTTGGACCAGGTCCGCGATCATGGCCTTGACTCCGGGCAATTTGCCAAAGCCCGCGGCAATGCCAAGCAGGATCAGTTCCATCCCAACCCCAAGCAGGATGGAAAGCCACGCAACCTTAAAAATAGTTCCCGCTATCGGTGACTTTTTCATGCTTTCATTTTCCATAAATAATCCTTTCTGTTTTTTTTCAATATTACCGTAAGTTGAGATCCTTCACAATCGCCCGGGCAAGGGTTTGGTAGGCAAGGGCGGAGGGATGCTTATCCTCTTCGGACAAATAATATTCAGGCTTGCGCCGGTTAAATAATTGCGAATAGTCCAAATACCGGATTTGTTTTTTTTCCAGATAAGGGATCAACTTTTTCGTATAGTCCATTCTCGGATAAAAGACAACATAAAATGGAGTATCAGGAAATTGTTCGGCCGCACGATTTTGAATAGCCTCAATCACGTGCGCCGCAAGCTCGATATCTTTATTGCTCATCCCGCCCGGGATTTCAATTTTAAATGCTTTGAATAGCCGGAGTTTAGATAAAAATTTATAGGTCTTCATTAAAAATGGCCTTGCGGACATAAAGCTTCCTGCCCGGATCAATTCCCCGGACTTTGTGGTCCGGTAATAAACCCGGTCTTTATTCCATTCGATAAGACCTGTGGAGCCTACGAGACGGCGAATATGATTATCGATAAAGGGGTATAAAATAATCCCTCTCTTTTCCTTGACCTGTTTTGAGAGATTTTCGGTTTCCAATTTTGCGAGGATATCAAAAGGGCCGTTGCCGTGAAAGCCATAGTTATAAGGATCATAATCGCTTGCTAATTGAGCCGTATAATAAGCAAGCGTCTCATCTTCATGAACACCCTCGCCAAGGGTGAAAGAACAGCCCAAAAATAATAAAAACTGGTGTCTTTCTTTTTCATTTGCAACCGGAGTGACGCGGCGGCCGTAGGGATCAAAGGAATAAACGACATCATAAATGATTTTTTTTGTCTTCAGGTTCTCGGTATAAACACGGTGCCTCCCGGGGGATGCTCCGGTGATCCCATTCTCATTAATGACAAAATAGCCTTCAGGATAATGTTTTTTATAGGAACTTCCGGCAACATCAAACCATCGCAACACAAGCTCTGCGCCCCATAAAACTAAAGCGCAAAAGAGAATGCCCAGGATCACGGTCGCGATCGGGGAAACAATTTTCAAAAATTTTTCTTGCAGTGTGCTGGTAACAACGTTTTTTTGCTCTGTTAGAATCATCCAATTAGCCCAGGGTTTGGATCATTATATCGATTTTTGTACCTGCTGTAGTATAATTTCCTATGCGATTTTACGCGGATCTTCATATTCATTCCAAATATTCCCGTGCTACAAGCCGGGACCTGGACTTTGAAAACCTCACCCTTTGGGGCCGGAAAAAAGGGATTACCGTGATCGGCACAGGCGATTTTACGCACCCGGCCTGGTTTGCGGAAATCAAAGAAAAACTCATTCCCGCTGAGCCCGGCCTTTTCAAATTAAAGCCCGAGATTGAAAGACAGGTTTTGGAAAAGCTTCCGCTCCGCTGCCAGGGTACGACGCGTTTCATGCTTTCGGTTGAAATATCGACTATCTATAAGAAGGGCGACAAGGTACGAAAAATCCACCACCTGGTGTATGCCCCAAGCCTTGAAAAGGCGGAAAAAATCAACCGCATGCTAGAAAAAATCGGCAATATCCGCTCCGACGGCCGTCCGATCCTAGGGCTTGATTCTAGGCATTTGCTTGAGATTGTGCTTTCCGCGGGTGAGGATTGCTTTCTTGTGCCGGCCCATATCTGGACACCGTGGTTTGCGGTGCTTGGCTCCAAATCCGGCTTTGACCGTGTCGCGGATTGTTACGGGGATCTTGCAAACCACGTTTTTGCGGTTGAAACCGGGCTTTCTTCCGACCCGGAAATGAACTGGAAAGTTTCGCACCTTGACCGTTACCGCCTGATGTCTAATTCCGATGCCCATTCTCCGGGCAAGCTGGGCCGGGAAGTCTGCGTGTTTAACGGTGCGCTTGATTATTACGCGATGCAAAAAGCGCTTGAAACGGGAGTTGGGTATGGCGGAACTTTGGAATTTTTTCCGGAGGAAGGTAAATACCATCTTGACGGGCACCGGAACTGCGGCGTGCGTTTCACTCCTCAAGAGAGCAAGGCCCACGAAGGCATCTGCCCTGTGTGTCAAAAACCGCTTACGCTAGGCGTGATGTACCGCGTGGAAGAACTTGCGGACCGCGATCCCCATGAAAAGCCTCAAGGGGCAGCAGGGTTTCAAAGCATCGTTCCCTTGCCGGAGATCTTAGGGGAAATTCACGGAACCGGGCCCGCCACGCAAACCGTGGGAAGGTCGTTTGAAGCGCTCCTTCATAAGCTTGGGCCCGAGCTTGATATCCTGACCCAAAAACCCCTTGAGGAAGTGGAGAAGGCAAGCTCTTCCTTAATGGCCGAAGCCATCCGCCGCATGCGTCAGGGAAATGTGTTGCGCGAAGCCGGGTTTGACGGCGAGTACGGAAAAATCAAACTTTTTAAAGAAGGGGAACTTAAAAACCGAGCCTCTCTAGGTGTTTTATTTGACATCACGCCCGGTGCGGCCGCCCCCAAAAAGGCAGCGATTAAGTATGCTGTCCCCAAAATTCGTTAATTTATTCACCGATTGATGTTAGGCACTCAAACCCTGCCTCGACTGAATTCCCTTAAGTTAACTTTGACCTATCTTGTGTTAGCTTCCCTACAGAGACCAAAGTGTAAGAAAGGGAGATGAAAATGAAAAAAACTGTCGGGCTGATAGGCGCAATGGTGTTAAGCAACGCAGGTTATTTGTGGGCAGGGTTAGTAGGCCCCCCTGAGCCCGTTCCTGAAATGCCGCCGGGTTTTGCTCCGTACGCCATTGCAGGGATGTTTGGTTTGCTCATGGTCGTAAGGCGTTTCTTCAAGAAATAAACGGAGCTTGAATTTGTATTGGGTGAATAATATCAGCGAGATTTTTTTTCTCGCTTTAATTTACGTTTTAGAATCTTTCTTTCCGTTTTTTACCCGCCGCGAGAATCGATTAGAACATGGTTTTAAAAATGCCTCTTTAAGGGTTTTGAATCTTGTCCTTTTGCACCTCCTTTTTGTCAACCTGCTGGTGATTGACGTTCGCTGGGCCCGTGAACATGAGTTGGGGCTGCTTTATCATCTGCCCTTCCCAGCTTGGGCGAAACTACTTGCAGGGCTTGTGCTCTATGACCTCTGGATGTATCTTTTCCACAGGGCATGTCACACAATCCCATTTCTCTGGCGGTTCCACCGGATTCATCATAGCGACACGGAAGTGGATGTTACAACCGCTTTCCGGTTTCATGTCGGAGAAGCTGTGATTTCAGGCGTCCTTTCAAGACTGATCTTGATTTCGCTATTAGGATTGCGTCTTGAAGCATTAATTCTTTATGAGATGGTTTATCAACCGATTAACTTTTTTCACCACAGTAATATCTCTTGGCCTGAAAAGTGTGATCGTCTGATGCGGATTTTCATTGTCTCCCCCAATATGCACCGGGTCCATCATTCCCAGTTTCGTCCCGAAACAGATTCCAATTATTCCCAGCTTTTCTCTTTTTGGGACCGAATCGGAGGGACATTCCGCCTGCATGAAAACCTAACAACCATCAAATACGGTCTTTCGGAATTTATGGACCCTTCCTGGCAAACGATCCGGGGCATGCTTAAAATGCCTCTGGCTCCGCTTCAGCGCGTTACCGCACCGTAATATTTGGTGTTCTGGGGACACAGTACTTATCTACCGATTAAGTATGATGTCCCCGGGATTCCCTGCATGGCGCACGACGGCGTCCGGTATAAAGCGATTATGATTGAACACTCGATGATCGCGGTCAGACTGTTTCAATTCATCTATCATTTGTTCTAAGGCTGGATAGTCGATGTAGCGATCGTTCCACATAAAACCATTCTCATCGGATTCCCGAGAAAATTCGCGGTGCGCCGTTGCAACAGAGCCGCATTTTAACATCTGCCTGCAAAGTTCGGTTAGCATCTCAAGCATGATCTGCTGGTTCAAGGCGTGGATGTCTCCATAGGTAGCTGTTGGGCTCAATTCGCGGCTCTTGATTCTGATGATTTTTCCAGTATCCACGCCATCCGCCGCGCTTAGCCGAAGTTCCGGACGTGGTTCCATGTAGTGGAGGGTACCGCCGTGTTCTGGGTGGTTCTCAATTAAAGGAATATGATCGTACCCGACTCCACGAAGCACGGGAAGCGATGGATGCAGGTTCAGTGGTAGCCCCAAGTGAGGAAAGTCGTTAGCAGAGAAAATGAAATCGTTGTAAAACGACACGGTGAACAGCCATATATCGCTGCGGATTTCGCGGTGTAACGGTAGTTTGGGCATACCCTTCTTCCAAATAAGCTTCTTCGCCTTCGGAAAGAAGCCGGAGAATGCGCGCCATCCTCGGTCCGCGAGATTAGGCTCACCGAAGAAGAGGATATTCTCAGAGTCCGAGTCAAAGCTCCCCGAATATTCGCAAGTTCCTATGGACACAGAAAACTCCAAGGGTTGTAAAGATGACAACTCAAAGGAATTCCACAGAGGGTAACGCCTCTCATAATACTTGATCGAGAACTGCCCCCGAATATTCGGAAGGATCCATAGCTTCACTTGAAAATTCTTTGCCGAGTTTCGATACCATCACTTGAAATTTCCCCGGGGAATAAGCCATTAATTCTTCGGTGTCCGTGTATTCAACGTAAAGCCGTATCTTTGAACCTGTGAATTTCCGCACATTCGCCAAAAGTTCCGTTTCATTTTCCGTGGTATAAGCGGGAGATCTTACAATCCTGATCCTAAGACTCTCCACTTCTTCCTGAACAAATTGCCCCATGACAATGTTGGGCGCTTCATCAAAGACTAAAAAGAGACACGGGATGATCTGGCCTTCGGGTGTGACAATCACATCATTGCGTCTTCCGGCAATGCGTTTCACAACCGGTAAGCCCCTGCCGCAAACACAACTTTCGGCTTCCTCCTCAAATTCAACGTTATCTCCCACGTCATAGCGCAGAAGCGGCATGGAAAAATTGTACAAAGTGGTGCCGAGAATAGATGCCATTTTCAAATTTTTGTCCGCTCCTGCAGGCTTTATATCCACCCTCTCGAGGATACCGTAATCCGAATGGACATGAAGAGAGCGCGCAGGGCATTCCGAAATGGCAACCGTCCGTTCCATGTGCCCGTAAGCATCATAAACGGGGCTTTTCAAAACCGATTCGATGGTCTTACGCTGATAGGGCAACAAAATTTCGCCTGCGGAAAATACAGCCTTGAAATGAAGGTCTTTGATTTTTCGCTCGCGAAGGAATAGTGAAAAATAATACAGTTCGGACGGCATGCCCTGGAGAAATTTAATTTTATAACGGCGCATGAGATCGGTATAGCCATCGATTTTCTCATAAGATAATGATAAACCGCTAAGCAAAAGCCACCCCAAGGCTCTTTTGAAGGCGTGGTTCACGGGCTTTGCCTGATCAAAGTGTTTCATGAAGTAAGGGCTTGCAAAACTGGCAAAACGGTCTCCCAGCCGGTAACCGGCCCAGCCCCACGAGCGCCAGTAATAAACAAATTCCAGGACATTGGAGTGCCGGTCTTCCAAAAAAGCAAGCTGCCGGCCGGTGGTTCCGCTTGTGTGCAGCACTTGAGGGCGGTAACGCGCACGATTCAGTGCCTGCAAACGCTGGAATTGTGAAGCAAGTGTCTCTTTTGTCAGAATCGGGATTTGCTTTAAGTCTTCAAGGGAACGAATATCCTCAGCCTTAAGATGGAGGTTTTCAAAAAGTTCTCTGTAATAAGGGACATTCTGAACCGCGTGGAGGACAATTTGGCGCAGCCGCTTTTCCTGATAAGCTTTCATCTCCTCCGGAGAAAACCACTGGCTTTTGTCAAAAAAACTTTTTAGTTTAAGCAGTGAAACCGGATAGAAAAAATCCGAGATTTTGAAATCAATCGACATCCTGGACTCCCTCACGCATGATTTGACCCATCCATCATAACTTAAATCTCTGCGAAATCAACCCTCGCAGAGGGTAACGCTTGTCATGATTAAGATCTGTGGTTTTTCCCAAACAACAGATGATCCAAACTCCACTTGCCGGGGCCGGTCATGAGAAGAGCACCGGAAATTGTCCAGTAGGCCAGGGAAAGTTCTTTGACTTTTAAAGGGTCAAGCCGGTGACGAATGAAAAAGGCCACGCTCATCGTCAAAAATAGGAAAAGCGCAGCGATCCTTGCGCCGATCCCGAACATAAGCATGATCCCGCCCGCAAATTCAGAGAGCGCCGCAGCCCACGCGAATAATCCGGGAGCCGGGAATCCCATTTCGCTAACACCTTGTGCAAACTTATCCATGCGTCCGCCTAAAACTTTTCCGTACCCGTGATACGCTGCCCCCAAACCCGTCAGCACCCTCAGCCACAAAATCCCCAAATGCATCAATCGATCTCTCACCATCCCATCCTCCTCTTTTATTTATCCTTCCCCGCCTGCCTCTTTCAGAACCGTCGCATCGTCTTTGCTTCATTACTAATTAGGCAGGGCATCTGCGTATTCTTTAAAAGTTTTGTAAGGAAACCTTACAATGCAATGCCAACCGCCTATGATAAATTGAAATTCTATGCTTGAAAGTAAGTTTGACTAAAAGATTTTCAATGCAATCTATCAAAAATTCTTTCGCTCGATATACTTTAATCCATTCCGAACTTTCTTTATCAAGCTCTTCGGCCTTATTTTCTAAAGCAATATAAACCTCTTCGACATCTAATGGCATTCCGTCTTTTAGTTCTTGAAAGGAAACGGCAAAATGACTTTGGATAAATTCCCACAAATTGGGGTAATAGTCTTTTTTTAGAACCTTTTTATCAATACATTTTTTAAAAAATTCCTTAGTCATTGGAAATGGTTCTTTAACACTTTCTTGTGTTGTAACCTTATAATAAATATCCCTGGTACAGCGCGTTGAAACAAAATCTACTGATGCACCAGCTCCAAGGATGATAAGTTCTTGGCTCATTGGTTTTATATTCTTTAAAAGAACCCTCTCGGTGCCAGTAAGGATTGGCATTTGTTACTTTTAATTTTATTGTCTCATAAAGAGGGCGCTTTCTGTCAAGGTAACATATGAAAAAATTGTTGCTCTAAATATTGAGGTTTGCCTTTTAACGCAAAGAACATTTCTGCCCCTCGACAAATGCTCGGGACTGCACGAACTATCAGCGAATGTGCTGTTCTCCGGAGGAATGTCGGCAAAGAATAATGGATCAAACAAAGGAACCATTTCCATTGTCCTGAAGAGACGTCGCGGGACGAGATTTCCAATGGAATGCCACAACTTAAAAAAACGGCGCTGGCGGCTTTGCCGCCACGTGGGAAATCCGGACTGCGCCCGAGCGAAGGCCGCTCACATACGCGCAGGGATTTTCCTTAAATTCCTGACGCGTAGTGCTGGCGCATAGGCGCCTAGCAATCCGGCATTCAATTTTTGCGGCTTGAGCGTTCCCGAAAGAACAGTGGAAATGGCGAAAGAACGGAGATGTTCCTCAAGCAAACGGCTATCCGAGAAGGTGTTCTTGTCAAAAACCGCGTTTTTATGTATATTTATCGTAGCTTAATTAGACTACGATATAGCTACAGGAGGCATTATGGAATTCATCAGCGCGAGAGAATTAAAACTGAATCCCAAAGCGGTATGGAAACGGATCCGAAGCCACGCAATGGGCGTCGTCACTATCAATGGGCAGCCCTCCTTCCTGATTTCAAAGCTCAACCCTGAAGAGCTGGAGGATGTCATTTATATTCAGAACAGGATCCGGGCTGAGCTTGCTTTGTCAAAATTACGCGGGCAAGCCGTAAAGAAAGGTTCGGATAAATTCACACCTGATGACATCAACATCATCATTCAAAAAACCCGCCGCGCCCGGAAAAAATGAGAGTGGTTGTTGACACCAATATCTTTGTTTCCGCGCTGCTTTCGCCCGCAGGCCTTCCGGCACAAATCCTTGAATGGATCCTAAGCAGGCGTGTCACCCTTTTGGTTTCTTCCGCTATGTGGGCTGAGTATGAGAAGGTCTTAAAGCGCAGTGATTTCGGTTTTGATAAGGCAAGCTTAGAGGAGTTCTTCCGCATGATTCAGCTTTATGCGGAAAAAATTAATGCGATTCACCTTAGCCTTATCCTGCCGGATCCTGATGATCTGTGTTTTTTAGCATGTGCTTTGGAAGGCAAAGCGGATTTCTTGATTACAGGCACTAAAAAACATTTCCCCATCGCTCTATGTAAACCCATCAAAATAGTCTCTCCATCTGAATTTTTTGCTCAAATGCCGGGATGATGATTTATTTAAGGGTTTTTAAGTCGATGACGAAGCGGTAGCGGACCTTGCCGGCCACGGCCCGGTCAAACGCTGCATTAACTTCCTGAATGGGGATCACTTCAACATCGGCTGTGATTTCCTTTTTTGCGCAATACTCAAGCATCGTTTGAGTTTCACCAACGCCTCCGATGAGCGAACCCCCTATTTTCTTTCTTCCCATAATGAGCGAGAAAGCATGGACGTTTAACGGTTTCTCGGGCGCACCCACAAGCGTCATCACACCGCCTTTCTTAAGGAGCCTGAGGTAAAGATTGGGGTCGTGAGAAGCGGAGACCGTATCCAGGATAAAATCAAAATGGTTTTGCAGAGTGTTAAAGGTCTTCGGATCCTGTGTCTCGCAAAAGGTCTTGGCCCCAAGCCGTTTAGCATCGGCGGCCTTATCTTTGGAAGTGCTTAAAACCGTGACTTCGGCGCCCATCGAAGCCGCGAGTTTCACGGCCATGTGGCCCAAGCCGCCAAGGCCCAGCACAGCCACTTGATGCCCGGGCTTGACATTGAATTCTTTAAGCGGCGAAAAGGTGGTAATACCGGCGCAAAAAAGGGGCGCTACGCTTGCAAGGTTTGCAGTTTGAAAGGCCTCAGGAATAGTGTAGACATAATTTTCGTTGACGGTGATCTGTGAAGAATATCCGCCGTAGGTTGGCGTCTTACCGTCCGGCTCGGTTCCGCCGTAGGTCCAGGATATTTTTTCGCAAAATTGTTCCGTCGCGTCTTTGCAATTTTCGCAGGCGCCGCAGGAGCTGACGTAACAGCCGACACCGGCGAGATCGCCTTTCCGGAAGCGTTTCACTTTTGCGCCAAGGCCAATGACTTTTCCCAGGATTTCATGGCCGGGAACTATAGGATACATGCCGATTCCCCATTCGTTGCGTGCCTGATGAATGTCCGAATGGCAGATGCCGCAGTAGAGAATTTCGATCAGCACATCCTCGTCGCCCGGCTCGCGGCGCTTGAATTTAAAGGATTTGAGTTTTTCTTTTGGCGCGTACGCCGCATAGCCTTGGGTTTCTAACATGGGTAAATCTCTTCGTTTAAAGGCCTCAAAGGGTGGGCGTTTTCTGTTTTGCGATAAGTGTATGGTTGAGACACTCCAGCTCATTCATCAAAACATCTTTGAGGGGATACGTTTTACCGTCAGGTGTTTTCATAAGGTAGGGATTTCCGGTGGCTATAGAATGAGACGCGATATAAAGAATAAATTGCTCCGCGGTCTTAACCTCGTCAAAAGCAAAATTGTATTTTTGCCGGAGGTGGGCCGCAGCCTCCCTGGCGGTGTATTCTTTACCGTTGCGGATGAACGTATTGTGCGACTGGCTGATTCGTGAGATTAGAAATGGAATTTTATTTCGTTCAAGGAGGCCAGAGTTATCCTGGGTCAAAATTGCTTTGAAGCCGTTGGCGGCAATTTCTTCCTGCGGTTTTTCATCCAAGAATAAAGTTCTCGGCACTGCGGTTGCTGCCCAGCTGGAAGAGCCCAGTATAAAATTTAAACACACCCCGAGGGCGTACACCCTGCGTAACATACTTCCACCTCTCATGAGATCGTCTTCAAAAAGGGACAATATTATATGCAATTTCCGGAAGCTTGGACGAATTTTTATGCCTTTTTCTTCAAATGAAGGTTCGGCTTTTTCGGGTACGCTAACCCGGTTTTCTCATCAATTTTTTGTTTTGATGAGAATAACCGCTTTGGACTGTGCATCTGAATGGCGCACTGTCCAAAGTTTTGCGCGCGGTTTTTAATGTGCGCAAAAGATAAGCCCTTTTGCGAAAATACAGTAAATCGTTTTCGCAAAAGCTCTTCGAGCGCATTTCTTATTCTATCGATGAGAAATGCGGGCTAAGTGCAATGAGTAACGATTGGGTCAGGGTATACGCGGCTAGTAAAACAAAGAATCCGGCAAGGAGATTGAAGGCGATATTAAGAAGGGCTTTTACGAGCTCTCCGTTCTTGGCAAGGTGGGTGGATTCGAGGATTAAGGAAGAAAACGTGGTAAAGGCACCGCAAAAGCCCACGAGGATAGGTTGATCCATTTAGTCATGATTTAAAACCCTCCGGCATAAAATAAAAAAACTCCTACAACTTTCTTTCGAAAATTGTAGGAGTTACCGTAAATAATCCCGGCAGCTTGCTACTCTCCCAACGGACTGCTCCGTTAGTACCATCGCCGGTAGAGGGCTTAACTTCCGTATTCGGAATGGGAACGGGTGTTGCCCCTCTCCTATTACCACCGGAAAACTTTTTTAACATCAAAATTTAAAAACCAACTGAATAAGAACCGGCAGAAGAAAATTAAATTAACATTACGCCCGTATCTTGCACAGAATGCGGGCATTAATTTAATGTCAAGCCGAACGACCGATTAGTACCGGTAAGCTGAAAGGATTACTCCTCTTACACATCCGGCCTATCAACCTCGTAGTCTTCGAGGGGTCTTCTAAACCAAAAACTGGTTGGGAAACCTTATCTTGGAGACGGCTTGGCGCTTAGATGCTTTCAGCGCTTATCCAGTCCGAACGTCGATACTCTGCACTGCTCCTGGCGGAACAACAGATAAACGAGCGGTTCGTATCTTCCGGCCCTCTCGTACTAGGAAGATCACTCCTCAAGTTTCCTACGCCCACAACAGATAGGGACCGAACTGTCTCACGACGTTCTGAACCCAGCTCACGTACCGCTTTAACCGGCGAACAGCCGGACCCTTGGGACCTTCTCCAGCCCCAGGATGCGATGAGCCGACATCGAGGTGCCAAACCGGGTCGTCGATGTGAACTCTTGGACCCGATAAGCCTGTTATCCCCGGCGTACCTTTTGTCCGATGAGCGATGGCCATTCCATCTTTGGACCACCGGATCACTAATTCCGTGTTTCCACCCTGCTCGTCTCGTAGGACTCGCAGTCAAGCCTGCTATCTGGATTTGCCCTTACCGTGTGATTGCCAACCACACTAAGCAGACCTTTGAACGCCTCCGTTACTGTTTAGGAGGCGACCGCCCCAGTCAAACTGCCAGGCTGGCACTGTCTTCCGCCCCGATTCAGGGGTCAGAGTTAGAATTCTAGTTCTTTGAGACCGGTATTTCATATTTTGACTCAGCCTCCGCTAGCGCGAAGGCTTCAAAGTCTCCCGGCTATGCTACACACACAAAACCAAAATTCAATACCAACGTACAGTAAAGGTGCACGGGGTCTTTCCGTCTAGTTGCGGGATCGCGGCATCTTCACCGCTGCTACAATTTCACCGAGTTACTCGCTGAGACAGCGGCCAGCTCGTTACACGATTCGTGCAGGTCGGAACTTACCCGACAAGGAATTTCGCTACCTTAGGACCGTTATAGTTACGGCCGCCGTTTACCGGGGCTTAACTTCGACGCTTCACCTTACGGCTGACATCTCCGCTTGACCTTCCGGCACCGGGCACGTGTCACTCCCTATACGTCGTCTTGTCGACTTTGCAGAGAGCTGTGTTTTTGTTAAACAGTCGGCTGGCCCCTTTCACTGAGACCTTTTCGGGCTCCCTTGACGTTCACCCTACTCAGGCACCCCTTCTACCGAAGGTACGGGGCTATTTTGCCTAGTTCCTTAGCGAGGATTATCTCGAGCGCCTTAGGATTTTCACCCCACCCACGTGTGTCCGATTACGGTACGGTCAACAACTCCACTCACCTAGGAAGCATTTCTCGCAAGCGTGGCGTCAGTGAGTTCACTCTTCCCGTAGGTTGAGCTCCCTAACACCCCTCACCGCACCCTTGCGGATGCAGCTACAGGTTTGGACGCGCACTTCCAGTCGCGCGATCACTTAGCCTTCTTGGCACTTCCCAGGTTGGTAACGCAAAGTCGTTGGTGCAGGAATATTAAACCTGCTGTCCATCATCTACGCCTGTCCGGCCTTGACTTAGGACCGACTAACCCCGGGCGGATTAACCTTCCCCGGGAAACCTTGGGTATACGGCGAACGGGTTTTCCACCCGTTTGATCGCTACTCATTCCGGCATAATCTCTTCCTAGCGCTCCACGGATCCTTGTCGGTTCCGCTTCAATGCAGCTAGGAATGCTCCTCTACCGCGCATGTTGCTCCTAAGAGAACATACGCCCGCGACTTCGGTACAAGGCTTGAGCCCCGATCATTTTCGGCGCGAGAACACTCGACCAGTGAGCTGTTACGCACTCTTTAAATGATGGCTGCCTCTAAGCCAACATCCTGGTTGTTTATGTATTCTCACATCCTTTACCACTTAGCCTTGATTTAGGGACCTTAGTCGGCGATCTGGGTTGTTTCCCTCTCGACCGTGAAGCTTATCCCCCACGGACTGATTCCAGTGATTACGCCACGAGCATTCGGAGTTTCCTTGGGGTCGGTAAACTGGTAAGTTCCCTAGCCCATTGAGTCCTCTACCTCTCGTGGTTACGACACCAGACCATCCCTAAAGATGTTTCGAGGAGAACCAGCTATTACTGAGTTTGATTAGCCTTTCACCCCTTACCACAGCTCATCCGAGCAATTTTCAACTTACACCGGTTCGGACCTCCACGAGGTTTTACCCTCGCTTCATCCTGGCCATGGTAAGCTCACTCAGCTTCGGGTCTATTGAATGAGACTAAACGCCCATTTCGGACTTGCTTTCGCTACGGCTCCGCACCCTCAAGTGCTTAGCCTTGCCGCATTCAATAACTCGCCGGATCATTATGCAAAAGGCACGCAGTCAGGCCTTCATACACCTTGCGGCATATGCATAGCCCTTCCACCGCCAGTAAGCCATTGGTTTCAGGTTCTATTTCACTCCGCTAACAGCGGTTCTTTTCAATTTTCCCTCACGGTACTTGTTCACTATCGGTCGCTTATGAGTATTTAGCCTTAGGAGGTGGTTCTCCCGGATTCTACCGCGGTTTCACTTATCGCGGGATACTTGGGAACTTCAACCGAGAAGCACTCAATTTTTTTACATACAGGGCTATCACCTTCTTGGGCCGGTCGTTCCAGACCATTCTGCTAACATTGAGTAGGATTTCTTCCCGCCGGATTTTCGAACTTCCGGCCATTGAGTCCCACGACACCTGAAAGACAACGCTTCGAAGCTTGACATCTTTCAGGTTTAGGCTGTTTCGCTTTCGCTCGCCGCTACTGACGAAATTGAATTTTCTTTCTTCTCCTGGGGGTACTAAGATGTTTCAATTCTCCCCGTCTCGCCACCCTATCCTATGAATTCAGATAAAGTTCCACCCATGATTGGGTGGGGGTTGCCCCATTCGGAAATCCCCGGATCAACGCTTGTTTGCAGCTCCCCGAGGCTTATCGCAGCTTGCCACGTCCTTCATCGCCTATAAGCACCAAATCATCCAC
>Ga0247727_10000836_pt1 | contig 74897 bp, 55 predicted proteins | sample WisWelCaveWW1625_FD_202498 | JGI IMG/M metagenome (GOLD analysis project Ga0247727, IMG submission 202498) | Biofilm microbial communities from Wishing Well Cave, Virginia, United States - WW16-25 | ecosystem: Environmental > Aquatic > Deep subsurface > Groundwater > Cave microbial mat | place...
CCGTTACGATGAAAATCTCTTCCTGGCCCAACGCGCCAGGAATCAAATCGCTAATCAAAAAACTCAATTTTTAACTTGACATAGTGAGTCCGGGTTGTGGCATTAACGAAAGAAATTTGATTTGATCACTCACGGAATTGGCTACGTCCGTGGGGAACGGCTCACGAAAATGAATTTTAAAAATCTTTTACTTCCGTGTGAGTTCCATTCCGTGAGCTAAAAATTAAAATACACAGTTTTCTCGAAAACTTCAAGGGAATCGTTTGCGGCGAAATCGTCACGGCAGGATTTTTTGCCGAGCAATTCACTGGACACTGGCGGATTGTTTTTGTATATTGAAAATTGCAAAAACAAAAATTTTTAACCACGATTCATTACAGAAGGAGAAAAACGATGAAACCCTTGAAAGTGATTGGCATGGCGCTATTAGGAGTCGCAATTTTTGTTTCGTCGCTTCCTGCCGGCGTAACCATTTCTGCCACTCACACGACGACGGCCAAACCGGATGAGAAGCAGATCAATAAAACCTACGTCGATAGCGGCCGATGCGCTACGAGTCGCAAGGCAAGGGCGCGAACACCATCGTCATTTTCCGACAAGACAAAGGTTTGTTTTGGGTGATCAATCCGGACAAGACTTATATGGAAATCACCAAACAAGATATGCAGGCGATGCAGGCCAAGATGGACGAAGCCAAAACCAAGATGGATGAACAGATGAAAAATGTTCCGGAGGCGCAAAGAGAAATGGTGAAAAAAATGATGGCAGGCCGCGTGCCGATGGCGCAAGCTGCCGGCGCGATCAAAACTTCCTACAAAAAAGTTGCGTCCGGCGAAAAAGTCAATCAATGGGTTTGCGCCAAATATGAAGGCTCTCGTGAAGAGAAAAAGGTCAAAGACGTTTGGACGGCCGATTGGAAAAGCCCGGGGCTGACGGCAGAAACTTTCAAAGTGATGAAAGACCTCAGCGAGTTCTTCGAAGGCTTTGCCAAAGACATGGCGGCGTCGTTTGACAAAGTCGGCTCGGAAGAATGGGAAAAAGAGCGGGGCTACACCGGCATTCCGGTGAAGACGCTTTCATATTCCGACGGCCAACTTCGCTCGACGACCGAAGTGACGGAAGTTAAACAGGGAGAGTTTGCCGCTGCGTTGTTTGATTTGCCGGCGGGATTGATGAAAAAAGATATGTTCAAGCAGATGCCAACGCGATGAACATGCGAAGTCGGGCTTTTGCGCCGACAGTAAAATATGTTTGTGCAAAAGTCCGACTATGCTTAGGGCATTTTACGCCGTCTCAACCGGCCCGCGCAAGAATTTATCACGATGATAAAAGGCCCAATTATAAAGCTGATGGTGCAGATATTTGTGCGCCAGCGCTAAAAAGCCGAGGGCGAGAGCGGCAAGCCCTATTCTCATCCAGACGGCGTTGGTCCCGAACGCCGGTGCAATATAATGGTAAGCGATGAGCAGGTAAATAACCAGAATGACGACATCGCGCCGCATCCAATTAATCACGTGCCAAGATATCCAACCGACGTGAACGTTTTGCATGTTCTGCACGCGACCGCGATCGCAAACCCCGTCATGAAATGAGCCCCAAATGCGCAGCCAAAACGTAAGCGCGATTAAGAACCAGATCGGTAAATGCATAGTATTTCCTCCCGGTGTAAATGAAAACCAAGCGTTTTGTCCTTTGATGAAATTGTAAATTAACTCAGCAATTTCCTTGCGGTGACAAAAGATTTTCAGCTTCTCGAACTTGAAGTGGCTTAAAACGATCACCTAATTTCTTCTTGAGCTGCTCAAAGCGTTCTGTTTTCTTAAGATCATCCTGATCCACAATTAACATTGATTTGCCACATAGTCTTTCTACATTGAGCGGGTCTTTTTCCTTGTCTAAAAATGACCAGTGGGTAATATTGGAGTCACAGTACTCAACAAATACGAAATGGATGATCTTCCTGTTTAAATAAGGTCCGATGAACTCGGAAAGATAGATAACTTTTGAACAAAAAGCAAGTTGTCATATTGCCAATTTTGCCCCACTCTATTGCTTGACATTCTCCGCGTGTCTAATTATCTTCTCATTGGTTCAATTTACTTTTCAATTCGTGTAAATTTTTTCAATTTCGACGCTGAGAAAAACGATTTATGCCTCAAAAATTTTGGAATCCTGCCTCGTGGGTCTCGCTTATTCCCAACGGCCTCGGACAAGTCAAGCCCAATCATTATTGGGAGATGCTGAAAGTCGCATGGGAAAATCGCGATCAGTTGCCGCTGGCTTGGCGCATTCTCACGCGCGGCGTGTGCGACGGCTGCGCGCTCGGCACCACCGGCATGCGCGATTTCACCATGGAGGGCGTGCATCTGTGCATGGTGCGGCTCAATCTCTTGCGTCTGAACACGGCGCCGGCGCTCGAAATGCGATGGCTTAACGATGCCGCGTCATTAGCAAAGAAAAATGCCCGCAATCTGCGTGAGTTGGGCCGTTTGCCTTATCCTGCGAGGCGAAGAAAAGGAGAGGCGGGATTCACGCGTCTGAGTTGGGAAGAAGCGTATCGCGCCATCGCCGAGCGCATTCGCCAAACCGATCCCGATCGTCTCGCGTTTTATTTGACCTCGCGCGGTATCACCAACGAAGTTTATTACGTTGCGCAGAAGGTCGCGCGTTTTCTCGGCACGAATAATGTCGATAATTCCGCGCGCATTTGTCACTCGCCGAGCACGGTGGCGCTCAAGGGCATGCTCGGCGTGCCGGCTTCGACGTGCTCGTATCAAGATTGGCTCGGCACGGATTTGCTGGTTTTCATCGGCAGCGATACGCCGAACAATCAACCGGTCACGACGAAGTACATGTATTATGCGAAACAGCGCGGCACGAAAATCGTCGTCATCAATCCGTATCGCGAGCCGGGTTTGGAGCGTTACTGGGTGCCGTCGGTTTTTGAGAGCGCGCTTTTCGGCACCAAACTCGCGGACGCGTTTTTTCAAATTCACATCGGCGGCGATATTGCTTTCTTGAATGGCGTCGTCAAGACGCTGATCGAGCGCGATTGGATTGACGCGAAATTCATTCGCGATCATTGCGCCGGTTTTGATGAGTTGAAACAAGCGCTCGCCGAACAATCGTGGGGGAGACTGGAAAAATCTTCCGGCACGACGCGGCAGGAGATGCTGCGCTTTGCGGAAATGTTGGTCAAAGCGCAAAGCGGCATTTTCGTTTGGAGCATGGGCATCACGCAGCACGCCAACGGTGTTGAGAATGTAAAAGCGATCATCAATCTCTGTCTCGCGCGCGGTTTCATCGGTCGCCCGCAATGCGGTCTCATGGCGATTCGCGGCCACAGCGGCGTGCAAGGCGGCGCCGAAGTCGGCTGCGTGCCGAATCAATTTCCGGGCGGCTTGCCGGTGACTGGAGAAAATGCCAAACATTTCGAGAAACTTTGGGGGTTTTCTGTGCCCTCCACGAAGGGATTGAATGCGGTCGAAATGATCGACGCGGCGCACGAAGGCAAAATCGATGTGCTTTATTCTGCCGGCGGCAATTTTTTAGAGACGCTGCCGGAGCCGGATTTTGTGCGCGAGGCGTTGCAGCGTGTGCCGCTGCGCGTGCATCAGGATATCGTGCTTTCGCCGCCGATGCTGCTCGATCCGGCGGAGACAGTGATTTTGCTGCCGGCCCAAACGCGTTATGAGCAGAAGGGAGGAGGCACCGAAACTTCGACGGAGAGAATGATTTATTTTTCGCCGGAGATTGCCGGACGTCGCATCGGCGAAGCAAAAGCCGAATGGGAAATTTTCATGGAGCTGGCGGAGCAGGTTTATCCGCAGCGTTGCGCGCAGATTCATTTTGAAAGTGCGCCGCAGATTCGCCATGAAATTGCGAAAGCCGTGCCGTTTTACGCCGGCATTCAATATCTCAAAAAGAAAGGCGACGCCGTGCAGTGGGGCGGCAGGCGTCTCTGCGACGGGCCGCATTTCAAAACGCCGGTTGGCAAGGCGCATTTCGTGCCGTTGACGCCGCCGGAAAGAAAATTAGCGCCGGGACAATTCTACGTTACAACTCGACGCGGCAAGCAATTCAATTCGATGGTGCAAGCGGAATATGATCCGTTGACCGGCGGCCGCCGCGACGACGTGTTCATGAGTCCCGAAGATGCAAGCGAATTGAGTTTGCTCGAAGGCGCGCCAGTAATTTTAAAAAATGATCTCGGTGAATTTCGCGGGCGCGTGAAAATCGCGCCGATTCGACCGGGCAATTTGCAAGTGCATTGGCCGGAAGGCAATCTCCTCATCCGCCGCGGCGTTAGCGATCCGGTGTGCGGCATTCCGGATTATAACGCCGTCGTGGAAGTCATTGCACCGATCTCGACCACGCAGCCGGTTTTGGAAAAAACGTAAACCAAGATGAACTTTTATATTTTAGCCGGCGGCAAAAGCCGGCGCTTTGGTCAAAACAAAGCGCTTTTCGTTATTGACGGCAAGGCGATTCTCGAACGAGTTGTAGCGGCTATCCCAGCGGCGCATCAAATTTTTCTTGTTACCAACTCACCCGCCGAATACGCCCATCTTGATTTGCCCGCCTTGCCGGATCATTATCCCGGCCTCGGCCCGCTCGCCGGCATTCACGCGGGTCTCGTCCATTCGCCGCATGAATGGAATTTTTTTCTCGCCTGCGATTTTCCTCGTTTGCAATCGGCCGTCATCAATGAAATTCTCGCCGTTCCGCGCGCAGCGCAAGTCATTTTACCCGAAACCTCCGAAGGGTTGCAGCCGCTTTGCGCGTTGTGGTCGAAATCGACATTGCCCGAGATAGAAAACGCCTTGCAAAGCCGAACGCTCAGCGTCCATGCTGTTCTCGAGAAACTTTTTCTTCATGCCATCCTCTCGACGACGCCGGAGTCGTTATTCAATTTAAATACACCGGAAGATTTCGTGAAGTTGCGAATTTCCCTATTATAATTCGGCGGCGCTTGTTATGCTGAGATAATAAATTCGACAAAAAATTTTCTGTAAAAATGTTCCTTCGCGCTTATATTTTACAGAGAGCATTATAGCGATCTTTGCCAATATTCAATCCAGTTGCTCCAAACCAAGAATTCTTATGGAAGAGCTTTATGAAGCCTACTCGAATGCTGTGCGGCATTTTGGCTGTAGGGTTCGTGGCGTTAGGGATAACGCAAATTAAAGGGCGCAAAGTCATTGAAGAGGATCAGGCCCAGCAAATTGCATTAGCGAAATTAGGGGCCGGAAAAGTCCGGTTCAGCGAGCGCCGCCGAGATCGGGCTCGCACCACCTACGAAGTGTACGTGACGCGAAACGACACGCTGTTAAGGGTCGTCGTTGATGGTTCCACCAGCGCCGTTGATACCGTCATGGTTGATGCAGAAAACGGCCGCAGCCGGCTGCAGGCGCGCCTCATCGCCAAGAAGCGCGCGGAAACAGCCGCTCTGGCGGCGGTGCCTGGAGAAGTGGCGCGGTGGAAAATCAAAAACAACGGAGACAACTGGTTTTATCGATTTTTTATCGAAACCTCGGATGGCAAATTAAAAGAAGTTTACGTCGATGGTGAGAATTTCAAAGTCATTCGGGTGAGAGAGATCAAGACGCCACCAAAAACGTAAGGGGTGAGGATAAAAAGCTATTCGAGCGCGCAGCCGAGGCTATGCTCGTCGGGTATCGTGATAACGCGAATCCGGCGATCATAGCCTTTTTTATTTTCACGCGGTTTCGCCGGCGACGCCGACTTTTTGATAGCGCTTTTTGCCGGCGCGCAACATGACGCATCCATCCCGCACATCGTTTAAATCAACTTTCTCTTCGATAGATTGAATGCGCCGCTCATTGACATACGCCCCGCCTTGCGTAATCAGTCGACGCGCCTCGCTCTTCGAACTCGCCAAACCCGCAGCGACAAACAGATCGATGACGCCCAGGCCTTGCTGAAAACTTTGTTTGGGCAGATTGATTTGGGGCACGGTATCGGACTTCGCGCCGTCCCCAAACAAAGCTTGTGCGGCTTCTTGCGCTTGCTGGGCCGCCGCTTCGCCGTGAACATTTTTGGTTACTTCATACGCCAGTACGGTTTTGGCCTGGCGTAAATCCGCGCCTTGCAGCGACTCGAGCTCTTTAATTTCATCAAGCGCGAGAAAAGTGAAATACTTCAGAAAGCGTCCGGCGTCGCGGTCATCGACATTGACCCAGTATTGGTAAAAATCATAGGGCGATAATCTATTCGCATCAAGCCAAACTGCATCCGCCGCGGTTTTTCCCATCTTTTGTCCGGTTGCGGTCGTGAGCAAAGGGAAAGTGAGAGCCTCGACTTCCGCGCTTTCGAGACGTCGAATCAAATCGACGCCAGCCAAAATATTTCCCCATTGATCGTTGCCGCCCATTTGCAGCGTGCAGCCGTAACGGCGGTGCAGCATCAAATAATCATAAGCCTGCAAAACTTGATAATTGAATTCGATAAAAGAAAGTCCGGTTTCCAGGCGGGTTTTGTAAGCCTCGGCCGCCAACATGCGATTGACGCTAAAATGCCGGCCAATTTCGCGCAGAAAATCAACGTAGTTCAAATCCAACAACCATTCGGCATTGTCAAGCATCATCGCGCCGCCGTCGAAATCGAGAAAGCGGCTGAGCTGCTGCCGAATTTTTTCACCGTGGGCAACGATTTGTTCGCGCGTGAGCATTTTGCGCAATTCGGTTCTGCCGCTTGGATCGCCGATCATCGTCGTGCCGCCGCCAACAATCGCTATCGGTTTGTGGCCGAAACGCTGCATGAACGCCAGCGCCATGATCGGCACCAAACTGCCGGCGTGCAGGCTGTCGGCAGTCGGGTCGAAGCCAATGTAGCAGGTGATTTTTTCTGCGGAAAGTTTCTTGCGCAAAACGGCTTCGTTGGAAACCTGTTGAATAAAGCCGCGCTGCAAAAGTTCGTCGTAGACGTTGGTCATAAAGTGGTCTTGATAAAACGAGTTCGTAGCCAACGGTTTTGCAATGCTGAAGCATTGCTCTCCGATTAATTAAACCGGCGCCCGGCGGGCCTTGAAATAACGTTTGGTTTCTCGAGCCGCTTCTTTTTTCGCGATGGCTTCGCGTTTGTCATATTGCTTCTTGCCTTTTGCCAGCGCCAGCTCGACTTTGACTTTGCCGTTTTTAAAATAAAGCTGCAACGGCACGAGCGTCAATCCGGTTTCTTGGGTTTTGCCAATCAACCGGCGAATTTCGTTGCGATGCAGCAGTAATTTGCGGTCACGTTCCGGATTGTGATTGTTGATATTGCCGTGCGAATACGGGCTGATGTGCATGCCATACAACCAAACCTCCTCGTTGCGCACGGCGGCATACGAGTCCTTGAAATTCGCCCGCCCGTCGCGCAAGCTTTTGACTTCCGTTCCGGCCAACGCTATGCCCGTTTCATACGTCTCCAAAATTTCATAATTGTGCCGGGCTTTGCGATTGTGCGCGATCTGTTTTTGTTCTTTGGGCATATTTTTCTGCATGATCTAAAACGACAACGCCAGAATCAAACTTCATTCTGGCGTCTGGTGCCGAAGGGGGGACTCGAACCCCCACGGGCGTACGCCCACTGCGCCCTGAACGCAGCGCGTCTACCAGTTTCACCACTTCGGCATTTTTCTTGTTTTAAAATATATCAAACTACCCCGCGAAAGTCAAGATTTTTGTCGCGCGTTCAGGCTGGAAAAAAAACTGGTTGCCAAAATTTTTCCTGTTAAAATTTTCTAAAAAAACCTTGACAAAGTCGTGAAGTTGGCTATTTTCAGACGAACGAGTTGTCGCGCGGTTATCGGCCAACGCATTATTGACCATCAGGATTTCATCAGAAGATACGAAGACTTTCACCGGCGCACCGGCGAATGAGTGGGCATCTTTTGGCTATCAGCAACCAGCGCCTCACTGTTTCTCATACTCTGCAATAAAACAATCCCGCACAATTCCCACCGCTTTTAAACTATCCGCGGCGATTTGGGCGGCTTGCTTGCTGCGATATTTGCCGACGCGAATGCGGTGCAAACGCTGCGGCGGTTCGGGCTTGAGCACGCGCACTTCGAGTCCGCGCCGTCGAAGTTTTTCGGCCTCGCTTTGAGCGATCTTGGCGCTGCGCATCGCGCCGACTTGCAAAGCAAAATAAACGGTGGTTGAATCCTCTTTTGCCGCCGAAACCGTTTGATTCTGCACTTTTGCCGGTTTGCCGGACAAGACGAAATAGCCGATACCGACGACGATGATCGCTCCCGCAATGCTGTAAATCCACTTTCGTTGTTCGCGCAACCGTGAATAAAATTCCAATAGTTGCTGCTGGAATTTGAATATGATTCTTGCCGCGTAGAATCGTAACGGCCGGTTCTGCTTTTCTTGGCGTTCGACGGTCCAGCCCGAAATTTCCTCTGCCGTGAAATCCGCCACAATGGTTGTCACCGCTTTGGCAAGCGCATCGCGGCGGCCGGCGCGTTGAAAGCGCTGGTGGGCTTCGTGAAGCGATTGCCGGAGAGCCGAATTTTTTTCCTCGCCGTGTTGAAAGGCGCGAATGTAACTCCACACGGCAAACTCATCCTGACGGCGTCCCGCTTGGCGGGATACAAGTCGTTCGAGACACAGCGAGATAATCTCCGGAACCAGCGGCCCGTTGCGGCTGAGATATTGGCTGAAAATATGCTCGGCGCGAAAATGCGTTTGGCGCTCCTGCAAATATTGGCGCGTTAAAAACGCCAGCAGATCGCCGTCATCGGGTTGGCGCTCCAACAACTCCTCGGCTAAATCAATGATCGGCAGCGTCAGCGCCGGTTGTTGAAGGACATAATTTTTCAGAATGCCGTAACTTTCCTCGGCGCGAACGCCTTCTCGCAAAGCTTCGAGCAGGCGCTGGCGCGATTGGTTTTTCTCCGGCTGGCTGGCATAAAATGAAAAATAATGCCGGAGCAATCGGCGTTTGACTTTTTGTTGAAATCTGTTGGAGAGCAAGCCATTTGTAAAGAGAGAATGAATGCGCTTCAATACTTCTTTTGCTTGTTCGTACTGATTCTTGGTGACAGCCTCGCGGCCGGCTTCTTCGAGAAGAGCGAATCTTTTGGCGCCGATACGATTTAATATGAAGCTCGCGGCAATCAAGAACAAAGTCCACAACGCGAGAACGATGAGTTCATCCGCCAAAGCCACGCCGGGATACGCGACTTCGTGCAGAAACCAAAGCAATGGAAACGCCAATAGAAATAAAAGGAGCAAGCTCCAAAACAAGCGCAAAATGAACCAGCGGAATGCGAGCATAATTTTTTTTCATCCCGACTCGGCCGAATCGGCCGGCGCCGTTTCCGGACGTTCCCAGAACGGCGCGAAATTGGGTTGTATATTTTCCGGCAGCGCGACGGGAATGCCGAGCTGCGGATCGGAAACTTGCGCGCCGGTGCGCGGATCGACGTGCCAAATATTTATGCCGGCCGGTTTTTCAAATTCATTCGCCGGATAAAAGGAGAGCGCGCGTTTCATGAACTCCGTCCAAATCGGCGCGCCGCCGCGGCCGCCGTCGACGCCGCGACGGGGCTTGCGCGTGTACATTTGATAATCGCGATCGTAACCGATCCACACCGAAGCTGAGAGCGCCGTGGTGAAACCGGTAAACCATGCGTCGGTAAATTCGGTGCTCGTGCCGGTTTTGCCGGCGGCGGGCGCGTTGAACCCCAGCGCTCGAATCACGCGCGCCGTTCCGCCGTCAATCACGCCTTGCATCATGTTGAGCATTTCATAGCTCAGCTTGGCGTCGAAACGCGTGTCGCCAAAAACATAGGCGCGATCCAAAACGGCGCCGTTGATATCTTCGACGCGTTTGATCGCAATCGGCTTGTAATAAACGCCGTTGTTGGCGAAGACGGCATACGCCGCGGCCATTTCCAGCGGCGAGATGCCGGCGCTGCCGAGCGAAAGCGACATCACTTCGTCCTGCGGCGAATGCAGCGAATTGATGCCAAAACGCCGGCACGTTTCAACCACGCGTTTTGGCGTTAGCTGCGCGGCCAGTTGCGCCGAGATCACATTCACGGATTGCATCAGCGCCGATTTGAGCGTCAAATGCCCGCGATGGCGCCGATCAAAATTGCGCGGACTCCAGCGTTGGTTGGTGGGAAGCTTGAACGTGACCGCCGTGTCATTCACAATCGAAATCGGCGTCAGCGGCAAATTTTCCAGCGCGGCGTAATACACAAACGGTTTGATGCCCGAACCGACGTGCCGATTCGTGGTGGCCGCGCGATTAAAACCGCCCGGAATATATTGGCGCGCTCCGACCAACGCGCGCACTTCACCCGTCGGCACTGAAACTGCCGCCAGCGCTCCCTGCAACGGCGCGCCGGTAGAATCCAATGCCGCTTCCAGTTGCGCGACGCCTGCGGCCACCGTCTCTTCAGCGAGCGCTTGCAATTGCGGATCCATCGTCGTATAAATTTTGAGGCCGCCGTAATACACCGCTTCGTAGCCGTAGCGTTTCTCGGCTTCTGAAATCACGTAATCGACAAAATCATTGCCGTAGGCCGGGCGTCCGGCGAGTTGCACCGAATCCGCCATCGCCAGTTCGTAAGCTGCCGCGGCGATGAACCCTTTCGATTTCATGCGCCGCAAAACCAAGCGTTGCCGGTTGCGAGCGTTTTCAAAATGAGAATAGGGGTTGAAATAAATCGGCGAATTGACAATGCCGGCCAACAGCGCCGCTTCGGGAATCGTCAACGCCGCTGCCGATTTGCCGAAGAATTGCATCGCCGCATCTTCGATTCCGTATGCCGTGCCGCCAAACCAAACCAAATTACAATAAGCTTCGAGAATTTGGTCTTTGGTAAAAGTCGATTCGATTTGCAGGCTGATGAGAATCTCTTTGAATTTGCGCGACCAGATTCGTTGAAAAGAGAAGAAGAGATTTTTGACGAGCTGTTGCGTCAGCGTCGAACCGCTTTGCAAGCGCCGGCCCATCAAGGTGAAAACGGCCGCGCGCATCATCGCGACTTTGTCGACGCCGTGATGCGAATGGAATTCGCCGTCTTCGGCGGCCAGCAACGCGTTTTGAAAATTTTTGCTGATTTGCGAGAGCGGCACGTAGGTTTTGCCGCCGAGGCGATGCACCAACGAGCCGTCGGCGGCGTAAATTTCCGTTGGCTGGCCGTAAACCAAATTGCGCAGGTCGTCGGGAATGTGCGGCAGATCGTTGATCAACACGAAAAAGCCGGCGCCGGCAAGCAGCAAAATGCCGGATAGAATGGTCAGCAGAATGAAGAAGAGACGTTGGCGCATAGCGGTTTAACGATTATCAAATGTCTGCCGCCGCAGCCGATAAAACTCAAAAGCGCGGTCGCGATCCGGCGCCAGCAAATCCATCACGTAGTCTTCCGGCAAAAAATAAATGTAAGCGCGGTTGTCGGCGAGGGCAAAAGCGACTTCGACGAATTCATTTGTGTATTGATTGGAAATGCCGGCGGCGGTGATTTCTCCCGCCGACTCGGTGAGCAGCGGCACGTCTTGAATGAATTGGCGGCGCCGCAGCGGATGGAGGCTCTCGAACAAATTCCAAAATTCCGGCGCGGTGAAAAAGAAATTCGCAAACCGGTTTTCGCTCCGCACGCTCAAGTTTCGTGGTTTGCCATAGTTCATGAGCAAATTCATTTGGTCGGTGTTCAGCGCGGCGCGTCGAACGGTTTTATTGTCGGGACCGAGCATTACCAAGTTGAAGCGCGAGCGATTGCCGTCAACCACCACATTGGCGACGCGTTGCGTGCGCGCATCGGTGACCAGCGAATCCGGATTGAACAGCAGCGGCTGCAAGAAATACGGGAGCTGATGATAAATTTGCAAAAATTGGGAAGGGGGAAGGACGGTCTGCTGATTGGTTTCAATATATTGCACCAACTCGTCAAAGTTGGTGATGCTCTCCAACTCGAGCGCTTGGCGGCGGCGTTCGCGCGTGACGCTTTCCAATTGCACCCCGGCCGCGCCGCGTTGCTGCGCCTGTTCCCAACTGCGGCCGATTTTTTCCCGACCGGCATTTTGCCAAACCAGATAGCGGCCAATCGCGCGTTCGGTCATGTCGAAAAGCATTTCGCCGAGCAGCGCGAGGCCAAGAACGGCGCCAATCACGACATACTGCCGTCGCACAAATTTTTGATATGTGGCAAGGAATTCGGACATGCTCACACCTTCCGGTTCGGCGTCGAAATCGAATGCGTCCCGTCCGGCAATCCGGTGAGTTGATAATCGCCGAACAGAATCGGCTCGATCTGGCGCAGGCACAGAAAAACGCGCACCGCCAGCGAGCGAATTTCCAGCTCGGAGTGATCGCTGGCGCGCATTTCGATGACGTGACGCCACGCCCGCGCGTTGCCGGTGATGATCATGATCGTTTCGGTTTCGTTGGGCAAAAGCGCGCGCGCGGCTTGATTGATTTTTTTGCGCAAATCGGTTTTCGCTTCGGCGCTCAAAATCGCCGCGCCGCTTTCCTGCTCGGCGAGCAACAGCTCGGCCAGCTTGTGATATTCGGCGTCAGCGCGGTCGATTCTCTCCAAAAACTGTTGATGAAATTTTCCGCCGTCTTGAAATTCGGGACGCTCGACGAAGCGCAGCACTCGGCCCGAGACATAACGCTGCGAGAGCTGCGAAAATCCAAAACCGGCGCGGTGGCGAATCAACTCATGCGTCAGGCTGCGTGAAATCCCATATAAGAGAAACGAATAATTCGCATGTTCCAACACCGAGCCGTGCCCGCTTTCCATGATATTTTTGAAATAGCGTTCCGCGTCACGATTCATCGTGCGTTTCGGACTGAAGCTCGCGTAACAGGTCTGCCCGGCAATTTTGCAAAGCTGCGTGCCGGATGATAACGCGGTCGGGTCGTCAAGATAACTCTCAAACCCCAAACCGGCGTCGAATCCCGCCAAAAAATTTTTCGCGCCGGCAAGCCCGACTTGCGGTTTGGCGATGAGCGCGACCCCCGGCGCGGTGAGATACGGCGTGCCCTGCGCTGATTTGAAAACCGTTGCGTCAATAGCCGGAAAATTGTTTGGGGATTTTCCGCCGAGGCGTTGAAAAAGTTCTTGTGCGTTCATATTGAATGATTTTCTAATTGCTGAATATTTTTGCGAATTACTTCCGGCAGTTCCGTTCGGCGCTTGTCGCGATAATTATACGCCACTAAAACGCCCTTTCCTTCCGCCGCCACTTTTTGCAGGCGATGGCTGACGAGGCGGTATTCCATCGTAAAGCGGTCGTCGCCGATTTCCGTGACGCGCGCGCCAATCGAAACCGTGTCGGGATAAGCCAGCGCTTTGCGGAAATCACATTGCGTGTGAGCGAGAATCGGGCCGACGCCGTCGTTCGCCGCCGGATCGATAAAATTAATTTTGATCAAATAAGCCACCCGCGCGCTTTCGAAGTAGCGAAAGTAGACGATGTTATTGACATGGCCCAACGCGTCCATTTCTCCCCAAGCGACCGGGAATTGCTCAATGACCGGGAACTCTTGCAGCAAATCTTTTATCGAAAGCGGAAGTTGTTCAGTCATGCCAAAATTTCAATTTTGATTTCGGTGCAGCGGTCGAGGCGATGGTCGTTGGTGAGAAAAATATCGCAGCCACTGTCAATAGCGGCGGCGCGATGAATGGAATCAGGAGTTTTGAAATTATATTTGGCGCGGAGTTCAGTGGCTTTATCAATAACTTCGCGAGTAATGTCAAGAACATCGTTTACGCGATCAGCAAAAAATTGATCATAAATCGCCAAGACTTGATTGCCCCGCTCCCGCAGTGGTTTAACGCGAGTTTCAAGTCGCCCCATTTCTGATGCGATCAGCTCGAGGTCTGTGTCCTCCAGCCGAACGGCAACTTTATCGAAAAAGGGCTCTTTTTCTTCAACGAGATAGATAATAATTGCGGCATCAAGATATATCCGCATCAGTCACCCCATGCTTCGCGTTCTTCCCGGATTTGTCGATCAATATCTTCTTTCGTTCGGAATCGAAAGCCTTTGCTTTTTAAATCGGCGCGTGTTTTTCTCACCCATTCAATTAGCGTCTTGCCGTTGCGTTGCTCCGACGGTAATGGCTCCAAAGTGATCCGAACACGCCGAACGGGAAGTAAAGCTGGCTTATCCAAGCGCACAAGCTGTTCACCTTCCAGTGTTCCCGTGAAAGTATATGAAGCTTGCATGTTTCCGTCTCCGAATTTGATTTTTGTTTATACAGAGAAAATAGGAAATTCAATTGGCAAAATCAAGCCCGAATCACCCCGCCCATTTTTCCTCGACGCGGCCGTTGCTGCGGCCGACCAGCACCAAATCGGCGCGGCCGATGAACAGCCCGACTTCGACGACGCCGGTGATATTTTTGAGCTGCTGCGCCAGGTTCGGCGGATTTTTAATTTTTCCAAAAGCGCAATCCACCACGTAATTGCCGTTGTCGGTGCGAAACGGCGCGCCGTTCTTTTTCTCGCGCAATTTCGCGCGGCCGCCGAAGCTGCGCAGGATTTCCAGCGTCGAGCGCCAGCCGAACTGCAAAATTTCCACCGGCAATAAAAATTTGCCGAGACGTTTGACCAGTTTTTTCTCGTCGACGACGATGATCACGCGCTCGCTGCGGCTGGCGACGATTTTTTCCCGCGTCAGCGCGCCGCCGCCGCCTTTGATGAGATTGAGCTGCGGATCGACTTCGTCGGCGCCGTCAATCGTCAGGTCGATTTTGGTAATGACGCCGAAGTTGCTGACTAACGGAATTTTCAAGCGCCGCGCCAGTTTTTCCGTGGCGACGGAAGTGGGGACGCCGACGATTTTCAAGCCGGCGCGCACTTTTTCCGCCAACCGGCGAATCGCGAACTCGCTGGTGCTGCCGGTGCCCAGCCCGACGATCATCCGGTTCTCGACAAACTCAATTGCCGACGCGGCGGCGAGCTGCTTTTGTTGGGCGATGGTCAGTTTCGCCATTCCGATTCTCCCTTTTCACGATTGAAAACATAATTTTTCTCCTGCATATTTGTTTTATTCCTGATTTCTGCGCCTGAATGCTGTTGCAAAATAATAATCTCGTCGTAAGAAGTCAAGCGAGAAAAACTTGATCGGGCTACGGCTTGCTTTCGCCTATTCCCGCCCCTCCACAATTTTGATCTCCTCCTCTGTCAAACCATACAACGCATACACCAGCGCGTCGATCTGTCGATCCGTCGCCTCGATTTGGCGCTGCAGCGCGGTTTTCTCGTGATCGGTTTTCGCCGCGGCCAACTGTTTGTGCATTCTCAGCATCTGTTCGACCAAATCAACCATGCGGTCGTGGCGGGATTTGTCGGCGGGGTCGGAGAAGTTGATGATCCGAATTGGAATAGCTTCAATCTGAGTCTTTTTGATTTTAGGAAACAAAGTTTTAAAATCATAATTTCGTTTAATCCAGAACCACCTGCCGAGTTTACTATTGATTATCCCTAGAAGATATTTCAACGAATACTGACTCAAGTTTATTAAGTTATAAATTGTGTTCAAAGTATATAGTCGATCTTCGTCTATTGTTGCTATGGGCGCTCTTCCTATTTGACGGATCACGATTTTATGATTTAGAAAATATTTTTCGTCTCTTTTGCGATGCAGCCAATCGCCGTAATGAACATAAGCTCCATTCCAATCTGACTGATATCTGTTTATATCTCTGCCATCTATTACCTTTTTATAGGTTTTGTCTTTTGGGTTGTTGGACAAAAAGCTTTCTTTTCTATCATCGCCAGAACTTCCACCGAGTTGAATCCCAATGCAAATGTCAGTGAGCGTTCCGAGTGAAACTGACAATGATTGAATTTTTTCAATTAGTCTTTCAGCTATTGGAGTTAAATTGACGTTGAACCGAAAATCTTGTTCTCGTAAAAATAATGATTGAGGGATGGAAGAATTCTGCTCGGCCTCAATCGTGATAGTATTCACATTCGAATTTTGAGTGTTTTGAAGAATTAGTATAATGCTCTCAACTTGAGCTTTGTCGAATACCTTGGATTTAAATGTTTTAATAATTTCGATATTTGTTTTATCAAGGATCAGTTTACGCAATCGTACAGCATTCACATTAGCCAACAAAGTATTGGGCAAAATATACCCGAACTTGCCTTGTTTATTTAATAATGATATGGCTTTTTCTGTAAAATAAATGTAAAGATCATACTTCCCTCCGAATGCGACGTAGTTTGATGAAAGATATTTTTTCATTGTGTTATCAAAAGTTTCTCTACCCAAAACATACGGCGGATTCCCAATCACCGCATCGAACCCACCCGCTTTCATAATTTCCGGAAACTCGGCTTGCCAATCGAACGAATTGATGCGATAGCGTTCTTCATTATCAAGCAAACTCATCTGCTGTTGGGCGTAAAAATCCGGTCCGATCAGCGAGTTGCCGCATTTGATGTTGTTGCCGAGATCGGGCAGGGCGCGCCCGTGAAAAAATTTGAGCTGCTGCGAGATCGACTGCTCGTTTTCGCCTTCCAAAACTTTCAGCAGCAGCGAGAGCTTGGTCACTTCCACCGCTTGCGGGTCAATATCGACGCCGAAAATATTGTTGAGCAGAATTTGTTTTCGCGCGGCAGTGGTGAGCCGCCAATCGCCTTTCGCCGTTTGAAATAACGCGGGCTGCCTGCCGGCGGCGTTTTTCTCCGGCCCGTCGTTCACATACCAATCACGGTGCCAATCGAGCAAATATTGATACGCGCCAATCAAAAACGAGCCGGAGCCGCAGGCGGGATCGAGCAAGCGCAATTGCGCCGCGGGCCTGGGCGTTTTGCCTTCCAATAATTTGCCGACGGTATTTTTGACGATGTAATCGACGATGTAAGTCGGCGTGTAATAAACGCCGCCGGCCTTTTTCACTTCGGGCTTGTCTTCAACGACGGCGCGGTGGCCGGAGGTGAGACGAATCACTTTGCCGAGAAATTGCTCGTAAACCTGGCCGAGAATATCAGCGGGAAGAACGGAAAACTCGTAGGGACTGTCGGGGTAGTAGAGATTTTTGATGATCTCTTTGAGCGGCTTGTCGTCAATCTGCAAGCCGAGCGTCAATTCGTCGGGTTCTTCGCGGCGATCTTTTTCTTTTTGAAAATGAAACAAGCCGGAGTTGTAACGCTCGTCGGCGCGATAGAAAATTTCGCACAGACGCCGGTAAACGCGCTCGCCGTTCTGCAATGCCATCAGCGCGGCGCAAGTTTCGATGCCGCGATCTTCGCAAATGCGCAGAAAAATAATCCGGTCAATCGTGCGCTGCACGGCGAAGTTCAGCTCGCGCTGGCTGAGATTCGGATTGCGCAACGCAATATTGCGGGCGAGCATCTCCCGCCACGCTTCGATTTCTTTGAGAAAAGCCTGATCGACTTCGGCCGTGCCTTTCTTGGCTTTGTTGGCCTCGGCATATTTGTCGAACAAGCCCTTTTGCACGGCCTCTTTGGAGAAGATCGCGCTGAGTTCTTCCCAATGCGCGGCGTATTCAGTGTAATGCAGGTAAAGCGCGCGGCCGAGGCTGGGCTTGTCGGTTTTCGCCGGCTTGTTGCGGCAATCATACACCGCGAACTCTTCAAAGTCGGTGAGAATGCTGAGCGGGAGCTTGGCCGACCACGCATAGCGGCGCAATTGAAACGCCGGGCTGGTATCGTCTTTCAAATTGACGGACGGTTTTTTCGCTTCAACAAAAAACTTGCGCATTCCGCCGAGGCGAAAGCAATAATCCGGCGCTTTGGTGTAGCCGCCGATTTTGATGGCGTCTTCGTGAATCACGTCTTTATAAGCTTCGGCGAAGCCCTGCTTGTTGTCAACGTCCCAACCGAGCGCGGCAAAGAACGGATCGATGAATTCGCGGCGGAGCTGGGTTTCATTGTAATCGCCGGAGAGATAGGCTTCGCGGTTGCGGTCGAAGCGCTCGATTAACTCGGTGATCTCTTTGGGTGGGGGCATTATTTTAATAGAAGGTAAACCGGCCTCAGATTCTCAACATCGGGCTTATTTCAAAACCGCTGCAAATGTGCCGGTACAAAATACGAATATTGTCGTGAGAAGTCAAGAGAAAGTCGGGCTGAATATTTCGGAGAAAATGTTACGTGCGATAAAATAAAAAGGCCCCACGGATCGCCCGACTTCTGCCAAGTCGAATCGAATTCCATAGGGCCAGCGCGAGAGGTGCTTTGAAATTTAGCAAAGTTTAGACCAGGAATTTTTCGCCCTTGTTTTATCCTAAACTTTTTTCTTGTCGAAGTCGTTTGTAAGTAAGTTCAACACACTGTGTATATTTGCTTAACATTTTGATCTGTGGATTTCTGAGGCGGAAAAACTTCTTGATAAAGTAGCGCCATGATCGTATATTAAAACTGGTTGCTTGAGGCTGGTTGCTTGTAACGCATTCACCAGCAACAAACGACCAGCAACGATCAACCTGACAACATGAACCGAATCTATCTTGATTACAGCGCGACAACGCCGATAGCGCCGGAAGTTTTTGAAGCCATGCGGCTGTATTTGACCGAGCATTTTGGCAACGCCTCGAGCATTCATGGTTTTGGACGCGAGGCCAAAGTTGCAATCGACGCGGCGCGGGAAAAATTGGCGGCGGCGCTCGGCGCGCAAACGCAGGAAATCGCCTTCACCGGCGGCGGCACCGAAGCGAGCAATCTGGCCATTTTAGGCGTTGCGCATACTTTTGCCGAGCCGCGCCACCTCGTCACGAGCCGCATCGAGCATCCGTGCGTGCTCAATCCCTGCCGCGAGTTGGAAAAGCGCGGTTGGCAGGTTACGTATGTCGAACCCGACCCGACGGGCATGATTTCAGTGAACGCGGTTGCCGAGGCGATTCGTCCCGACACCGCGCTGATTTCCATCATGCACGCGAACAACGAAGTCGGCACGATCAATCCGATTGCGGCGATGGCGCAGTTTGCGGCAGATCGCAAAATTCTTTTTCATACCGATGCCGTGCAGACATTCGGAAAATTGTCCATCGATATTCGCCAAATTCCGGTATCGCTGCTGTCGCTGTCCGCGCACAAAATTTACGGGCCGAAGGGGGTGGGCGCGCTATTTGTTCGTCGCGGCGTGAAGTTGCAGCCGATTCTTTTTGGCGGCCATCAGGAACGCGAGCGCCGCGCCGGAACTGAGAACGTTTCGGGCATCGTCGGGCTGGGAAAAGCCGCGGAATTGATGCTGGCGAATCAAGCGGCGGAATCCGAACGGCTGCGCGCGCTCAGCGAAAATTTTTCGCAGCAGCTGCAAAAAATTTTCCCCAATGCGACGCTGAACGGCCATCCCGAATCCCGTTTGCCGGCGGTGTTGAATCTTTCTTTCCCCGGCTGCGAGAGCGCAGCGGTGCTGATGAGCCTGGATTTGCAAGGCATTGCCGTGAGCAACGGCTCGGCGTGCAGTTCCGGCAGCGTGGAAGTGAGCCACGTTTTGCGCGCCATGAAAATTTCAAGGGAACGCGCGGCGTCGGCGCTGCGTTTCAGTTTTGGGAAGTATACGACGGAAGCGGAAGTTGAAACCACGCTGCAAGCGCTCGAGAAAATTTTGCAAAAACAATCTCGACAAAATTTTTTCGTATGAATGGTTTTAAATTTTAGCCCGCGAAATACACGAAACATGTGAAAATTATTTCGTGTCATTCGCGTTTTTCGTGGGCAAGATATTCTCAAATGAATCGATCCTCTGAACTGATTAATAGAACCAATCTTTCTCCCGGCGCCGGCGAGAGCGTCGTCGTGGCCATGAGCGGCGGCGTCGACAGCTCCGTCGCGGCGGCATTATTGCACGAACAAGGCTATCGCGTCGTTGGCATCACGCTTAATTTGTGGGATTATCACGCCAGCGGCGGCAATGTCAACCTTGAAAGCGGCTGCTGCTCGATTGACACGATGGCCGACGCGCGCGCCGTTTGCCACAAGCTCGGCGTGCCGCATTACGTTTCCGACTTTCGCGAGATTTTTGAGCGCAGCGTGCAGCAGAATTTTATAAACGAGTATTTTACCGGACGGACGCCCAATCCGTGCGTGCGCTGCAACACGTTTATCAAGTGGGGCGCGCTGTTGCAGCAGACGGAGGATATCGGCGCGGGTTTTATGGCGACCGGCCATTATGGGCGCACGCGTTTCAATGCTGCATCCAATCGTTGGGAACTTTTGCGCGCTGTCGATTCGCAGAAAGATCAGAGCTATGCACTCTGGGGTGTGCGACAGGAGGCGTTGGCGCGCACGATCTTTCCGCTCGGCGAATTGACCAAGCCGGAAGTGCGGGAAATTGCCCGCGGTCTCGGTTTGAAGACGGCGGAAAAAAAAGAAAGTCAGGAAATCTGTTTTATTCCCGACAACGACTATCGCCGGTATCTGCGCGAGCGCGCTCCGGAAGCGGTTGCTGAAATCGGCGCCGGTGATTTTGTCGATGTCGAAGGCAATCGCGTCGGCGCGCATCAGGGATTTCCTTTTTATACCATCGGCCAGCGCAAGGGACTCGGTCTCGCCGTGGGCCGCCCAATTTTTATTTCCGCCATCAACCCCGATGACAATACGATTGTGGTTGGCGACGACGAAAACTTGCTACAGAGTGATTTTGTGGTTAGTTCCGTCAATTGGGGCGCGCAATATTGCCCACCGAATGGCACGGCCGTTTCCTGCAAAATTCGCTATCGTGACTCCGGCGCCTCGGCAATTTTGTTGGAGGCTGAGCCGCATCGCGTCCGCGTTCATTTTGACTCGCCGCAGCGCGCGATCGCGCCCGGCCAGTCGGCGGTGTTTTATGACGGCGAAGTCGTGATCGGCGGCGGGGTGATTGAGGGGGTCGTTGATGTTTAGTTTTGCTCTTGTTTATTTATTTGTATGCAAATGAGCGCCATCCTCGAACGCAAAAAAATCACCGTGCCCGCCATTATTGAAATGAAAAAGCGCGGCGAGAAAATCGCCATGCTCACCGCGTATGATTTTCTGTTCGGCAAAATTCTCGACGAGGCGGGTTTGGATATTCTTCTGGTCGGCGACTCGGGCGCGATGGTGTTTTCCGGCTACGATACGACGCTGCCGATCACACTCGATGAAATCATTTATCATACTCGCGCCGTGCGCCGCGGCGTGAAACACGCGCTCATCGTGGCTGATATGCCGTTTCTTTCCTATCAAGTTTCCCCGGAAGAAGCAGTGCGCAATGCCGGTCGCCTGCTCAAAGAAGGCGGCGCCGAAGCCGTCAAATTAGAGGGCGGCGCCGCAATGGCCGAAACGATTCGTCGCCTCGTGGCAGCCGGCATTCCGGTGATGGGGCATCTCGGCCTCACGCCGCAGTCGGTGAATGCTTTGGGCGGTTATGCTTTGCAGGCCGTGAGCGCTGAAGCGGCCAAAAAACTTTTAGACGACGCCCGGCGCCTGGAAGAGGCGGGCGTTTTTTCCATCGTGTTGGAAAAAATTCCCGCGGCCCTCGCGCGTGAAGTGACGAGCGCATTAAATATTCCAACGATCGGCATCGGCGCCGGACCTGATTGTGACGGTCAGGTGTTGGTGACGCACGACTTGCTGGGGTTGTTTGAAAAATTTAAATTAAAATTCGTTCGCCGCTACGCCGAGCTCGGCCAAACTATTCGCAAAGCGGCGGAGCAATATACCCGCGACGTTAAAACCAAGCAGTTTCCTAATTTAGAAGAAAGCTTTTAGTCGGGTTGCTGGAGGCTTGTCGCTGGTTGCCAAAATCAGAATCGAGCGATGAGCAATCGGCGGCTATCAACAAGGCGATCGGCAACCATGCACCCTCGCGAAATCATTCTCATGGCTGTTTTCATCGCGCTCGCCATCGCCGGCGGTTTGTTCCTGGCGCAATTTCCCAATATCGAACTCGTCACGGTTACAATTTTTCTCGGTGGAATGATACTCGGCATTGGGCGGGGAGTCATCATCGGCGCGATAGCTGAATTTCTTTACTCGTTTTTTAATCCCTACGGCGTCGCCGCGCCGCCTTTGCTGATCGCGCAAGTGATGAGCATGGCGCTGGCCGGTGCGGCAGGCGGCGTGATGCGCAATCTTTTCGGCCATCGTCAACCGCCGATGTGGTTGTTGGGGCTTGCCGGTTTTGCCCTCACGTTTGTTTTTGACTTGCTCACGACTTTGAGTTTTACAGTTTTTATCGGCTCGGGTCTGGCGGGCCTTTTTGCTGCGGTCATTTTTGGAATCTATTTTTATATTGCCCATCAAGTCTCAAATACTTTGATCTTCGCTTTGTTGCTGCCAATACTTTTACGCCGCTTGCGCCAATTAACCGTTCTTCAGGCGTTCTCGCCAGTCGTGAAAACGGTTCCCCAACCGGAATTGCAGCCGATTGGTTTTTCAACCGAAAGAAAATCGTGACCATCATGCGCAAGTTTGGCCGTCGCGCAGTGAGCCGGGCCGCCACGCTTCATCTTCCCAAAGCATTTTGTGCGATAGCCGTATTGAGATTATTGCAATACCTCGGATTCGCCGGTGTTTTGTTGCCGCCGCTGGCGTTCGCACAAGCTTCACAACCGCTGCAAAAGGCGCAACCCGATTCAGGGCGTCAAAATATCGCGGACACGTCACGCCTTGCCAAATCATCGCCTGTTGACAGCGTGCAGCGTTTCATGTCGCGAAAAAGTTTTGTTGATTCATCTGCCGGGGTCCGATTTTCGCCGCCGCATATCGGTTTTCTGATGGACACTGCCGCCGAGTCGGCGCATTTTTTTCAGGATTTCATTCATCTCGCCGGCCAAACCGTGCCGATGGTTCCGATTGTCGCCGGCGAAGTGGGACAACCGCGATATTGGGCTGCTGCCGATTTGCCGCCGCGCGCCGTGCGAATTGTTGTCGATGACATCTGGTGGATTCCGGGCGTTTACGGAAATGTTGATTTGACAAGTTTGCCCGATGCGCAGGTTCAAATTCTCGAAGCCGGCAGCGCGTTCATCCGCGACGCCTCGCCGATGCCTTCTCCTTACGGCGTTCATGTCACCAGCGACTCGTTGAATTTCAACGTGCCGTTTTCGCGCATTGAATATGCCAAAGGCCCTTTTGGCGCCGATGCGGTTCGCTTTCAATTCGGGCGCGCGTTGGGCAAACGTCTGGCGGTTTATTTGAATAGCGCGTTTGGTAATTCAGACGGCCAATTTGCCGAGCGACCTTACGACGGCCACAAAGCCAGTCTTCAACTCGATTATTTTTTGTCGTCGCGATGGAAACTGCGATATCGCCAGCTCAATTCTCGCAATGAAGCCGGCATCGGCGTGCCGTTTTTTCCCGAAGAATGGCCGGGAATTACGAATGCTTCTCATAAAGAAGAACGCTTGTATCACGCGTTCGAATTATCGTCGCGCCAGAATCTTTGGCTGCGCGGTTTTCTTTGGCAAGTCAAAGAAGAATTGAACGATCCGGCTCGCCGCAATCGCCATCGCCTGCTTGAGGGCGGCACGGAGCTTGAATGGAAAAAACAAACGGCGGCTTGGGCGCTGCAATTAAAAGTTGGGTTGGGGCTTGAAGCGATCAAAAGCACGAGCATCCGCGCGCGCGACCGATTTTACGAAAAGGTTTCCGCAGCTTTGGGCCGGCGTTTGACTCAAAAAACCTGGCTTCGTTTCAACACCCATTTTTCTGATAAAACGGATTGGCCGTCAAGCGCGGCTCTGCAAGCGCAATTGATCATGCAAGCGAATTCAACGCTAACCTGGTGGCTCGGCGGCGGCATTTGGAAAATCGCTCCGGCGTTGGGCGAACGTGATAATACGCTGCCGTATCTCGCCACCAATAGCGATTTGCGCGCCGCCGATTTGCAGTGCGGCGAAATCGGCATGAAATGGCGGCAGCGAAATCTTGATTTGCATTTTCGTTTGAATGGCAGCCTTTGGAAAAATGGATTCGTTTTTCAGCCTAATTCAAGCGACAGCTCCGGCGCGCTTGTCAACAGCAACCGCAACAAGTTTGTTTTTGCCGCGCAGTTTGACGCGAGCTGGGAATTTATGCCGCGTTGGCGTCTCGGCGCGTTTGCGGCGCAGACGATCAACAAGCTGCCGCGACATTTTTGGTTCTGGCATCAGCCGGAAGGACACAACCGCGTTTATCTCGAAACGCTCCAAAGTGTTTTTGGCGGCGATCTCGAAATTTTGCCGCGTCTCGCCGGCCGCTTCGTGGGAAAACGTTATTCGCCGAGTTTTGCCACGAATGCTGTCAAGCCGCTCGAGCACGAGCTGCCCGCCGCTGCCGTGTTGGATTTTCAAATTCGCCTGCGTCACGGCGACGGCGCGTTTTTGTTTTCATGGGAAAATGTTTTGAATCAGCAATTCGATTGGCGCTATGAGGTTCCCGCTGTCGGACGATATTTGCGCTGGGGATTTTGGTGGAATTTTTTGAATTAGTTGCTGGTTGCTCGCCGCTGGTTGGTAATCACTGATTGCTTGATTAATATGCGTCATCGTAATTTTAATTGCCTCCTGTTTGCCGCCATAATTTTTTTTACCATTCATAGTTTCGCACAAACTATTTCCTTCAAACTCGAGGGCCGTGTTTACGACCGCCAAAACCGTCAACCGCTGGTTGGCGCCAATGTTTTTTTAGTTGACACCCAATTGGGCGCGGCTACCGATTCCACCGGCCGTTTTGAAATCACCGGCATTGCGGCGGGACAATATAAACTGCGTGCGACGATGATCGGCTACGAATCGGTGGAAATCGGCTCGTTCAAAGTTTCTGTTGGCGAGCGTCGCCGCGTTGACATTCTGATGACGCCGACAGTTATTGAAATGTCGGAAGTCACGGTTGAAGCGGCGCGACAAAAGAGCCGGCAGGAAATTCTCGGCACGGGCTTGCACGAACTGTCGCCTCGACGCGCCAAAAATCTCGCCGGCGGCGGCGAAGACGTGTTTCGAGCGCTGCAAACTATTCCGGGCGTTCTCGCGCGCGGCGATTTCAACGCGCGCTTGTATATTCGCGGCGGCCGGCCGGATCAGAATCTCGTGCTGATGGACGGCGTGAGCGTTTACGATCCGTATCGTCTGTTCGGGCTTGTGAGCATGTTCAATCCCGAAACAGTGGCCGAGGTTAAAGTGTTGGCTGGCGGCTTCCCGGCGAATTATGGCGATCGGCTCTCGGCGGTGTTGGATATTGCCAATCGTTCCGGAGATGAAACGAGCCCATTTCGCGCGAACCTCAACACCAGCCTCACGAATGCGAATATCGTTGTCGAAGGCCGGCTGCCGGGTCGCAAAGAAGGCGCGTGGATTTTTTCCAGCCGGCGAACGTATTACGATTTGATTTTGTCGAATCTCACCGACGCCGGCTCGTTTCCGAATTTTTTTGACGTGCAGGGCAAAATTAATTTCGCCACCGATCCTGCCGGCACGCTCGACCTCGCGTTTGTCAACAGCCGCGAGCGCACCGATATTCTCACGACGGATGATGAAGCCGCCGACGAAGAACAAAGCCGTCCGGATTCGATTGCCGCGCTCGACCGCCAGGATCAAACCATTCTTGCGCTGCGGCATCGGCGTTTATTTTCGCCGAAATTATCCAGCACGACTTTGCTTTCATATTATCGGAACGGCAATGCCAGCGATTTCGGCGCGCGTTTCCCGTTGCGAGGATTTATTTTTTCGGCGCAGGCGGATTTGCAAACGCTTGAAACGGCGCTGCGGCAGGATTTTACTTTTGCAATCAATTCTAAACATACGATTGATTTTGGCGCGTCAATCGCCCGCCAGCGCGCGCAAAATTATTGGCGTTTTTTCACCGACAATCCGGCGTTTATTCTCGCCGACGCGCTGCGCTTGACCGAGCATTCGCCGACTTCCTTCAAGTCCGGCGCGTATGCGCAAGATCTGTGGCGGCTCTCCTCGCGGCTGACCGTCCAACCCGGTTTGCGCTGGGATTATTCATCGTTGGTTGATCAGCTCGTCATCAGCCCGCGAATGAGCTTGCTGTGGGACGCGAACATTCTCACGCGCATTCGTTTCGCTGCCGGCCTTTATAATCAATTCCCCAGTTATGAAACCTTGCAGGGCGACGGCTTTCGCGTGTCTTTGCAAAATGTCAAGGCGTTGAGAATCGACGCCGAGCGCGCCGCGCATTTTCTTGCGAGTGTGGAAAGAAAGTTGAATACGCAGTGGACTTTGCGCGTCGACGGTTATTACAAACACTTGTCTGATTTGCTCGTGCCGCAATTGGGCGACACGACGTGGCTGGTGGTCACGGGCCGCGACTCCGCCGGCGCGCGCGCTGAATTGCAATCGACAAAATACTTCACGTTTCAGCCCCAAAACAACGCCAGCGGTTTTTCGCGGGGTTTTGAAATTCTTCTTGAAAAGCGCGCCGATGGGCAAAGCAAGCTCAATGGCTGGTTGGGATATTCGCATGCGTTGGTGCGCGGCACGGAGCCGGACAACGGCCGCTTTTTTTTGCGCTACGATCAACGCCATTCGATCACCGCCGTCGCTGAATGGCGTATCGGACGAAAATGGCAGCTTGATGCGCGCTTTCAAGCCGGCAGCGGTTTTCCGTATCAAAAAACCGCGTACACGGTTGAAGTCGTGGAAGATGCCAATGGCAACGGCCGGCTCGATGTTTATGAAGACCGCAATTTAAATGGCCGCCTCGATCGCGGCGAAGATCGCAACGGCAACGGCAAATTAGATAGGGTTGATCCGCAAACCGGTTTGCCCGACGAACGCACCATCGAAATGTCCGACGACATTCGCAACCGCGTCGGCAACAATCGGCTGCCGTGGACGTCGCGCCTCGACGCGCGGTTGAGTTACCTGCCGCATTTCTGGAGCGCGCGCTGGATTTTTTATCTCGACGTCATCAACGTTTATAATCGCAAAAACGTGCAAGACCTCAACTACGATCCTAAGACTCAAAGCGACGAGCCGATTTACGGCATTCCGCTCGTGCCGACGATTGGCGCGAGCGTCAAATTTTAATCGCGGCGCTATTAGTCTTTTGCAAAAATAAAAGAGGATGCCATTCGGGAAGAATCTTTTTTTTGTCTGTAATCGCCTTGAATTTAAAAGGAATCTCCCTGAATGACATGTTTGTTAGTGATGAGCACTAAATTAAGCTTGCAGGCATTGTCTCGAATTCTCCTTCTTTCTTTTTTGTCGTTTTCCCTTTTTTGCTGCAAAAGCGGCCCGCCGCCGGAGATGACCGACCCCGGGGCCTTGATTTATTACGGCTACTTCAGCGAAGACGCGCAGTGCAGCCGCTGCCACGGCGACGCAGGCCAGGGCGGCATGTTTGGCCCGAACGTTCGCGATTCAGTGCAAAAGCTCGGCGTCGATAGCGTCCGCGAGGTGATCAGTTATGGCCGAGGCCGGGGCGATAAAAAGATGCCGGATTTTTTGGGCGAATTAAATGAAATGCAAATCGAACAGACGATTCGATTTTTGCAAATGTGGAACACTGCTGCTGCCATTGATTCCGCAGCGATGAATCAAAGCCGCTGAAAATTTCCTTGCCTTTCAATGAGGTCTTGCTTATGTTTAATTTTAAGCCGATCGACAAGAATAGAAATTTCAGATGAATGGTGAAACGGTTTATGGATATAGGTGTCGCCTGAAAAGCTTCGTTGATAAACAAACCAAAACACAAAATGGGAACAAACCTCAGCTTGAGAATCGTCGCGCCTCATCCAAGCAAGCGAAAGTAAAAACGAACGTGGCGCCAAACCTTTCCATTGAATTTCTGCGCAGTTCTCGTCGTGGTGAAAAAATTGAATTGCTCGGTAACAAATGGCAAATCGGCACCGCGCCGAGCTGCGAAATTCTTTTCGATCTCATATTGGACAGCGAGGTTGCCGACCACCACGCCCGAATTCTTTTTGCCGACAAGCAGTATTGGATCACGCCATCGCTTCCCCATCGAACCTGGTTGAATAACACGCTCCTGCAGGACAAACAAAAACTCCAACATGGCGACAAGCTGACGTTCGGCTCCGAACACGGGCCGGAAATCTGCATTTATCTTCAAGAAGAAAAGAACGCCACTGCGAATAAAATTCCAGCCGTGCACGTGCGCGTGGAAAAAGGCGACGCCAACCGGAGATGGGAACGTTTTGCGCGAAATTTTACCCTCGGGCGCAGCAAAGATTGTGATATCCAGTTGAATGATTCGAACGTGAGCATGTGCCACGCGCGAGTGATTTGGGAACGTGACCACTGGCTCGTCGAAGATTTGCAGAGCAAGAATGGCACGTATCTAAATGGCGCGCGCATTCAACGGGCGGTTTTGCCGGCGCGCGCAAAGATTGCGTTTGCTCGCGGCAGCGTCATTCTTGTTTGCGAAATCGAGCCGGCCGCGACAACGCACTCTGCCGATGCCGCCCTCACGGAAATCGCTCAACAGTATTTGAGCAAAAAACCGCCTGAAAAAGCCGGCGTGCAAACTATGCTGATTCGGCAGGCGTTTGCGCTAGCCCGGCGCAAACATGCCGAACGTTATTGGATCGTTATTGGCACGATTTGCATGCTTTTAGCCATGACCGCCGGCGCGCTGTATTATCAGAGTCAGCGCGTGAAACGACAGGAGGAAATGCATGCGCTCGCGGAAAATGTTTTTTATTCGATGAAGGCGCTCGAACTGCAAATGGCGGCGCTGCAATCCGCCGTCGCCCAACAGCCCGATGACTCGCTCAAAAAGCAGTTCGATGAAAAATTGCAGCAGCGGCGCCAATTGCGCGAAAGCTACGATAATTTTGCGCGCGATGAACTTGGGATTTCCCAAGCTGAACTTTCCGAAGAGGAATGGTTGATCTACAAGGTCGCGCGCCTTTTTGGCGAGTGTGATGCCAGCATGCCGGCCGGATTTGTGCAAACGGTCAAAAAATATATTCGCATGTGGCGATCAACCGAACGTTTTCGCCAAGCCATCGAACGCGCCGCCGCCAACGGCTATGCCGAGAAAATTTCGCAGGCCATGCTGGCCCACGACATGCCGCCGCAATTTTTTTACCTCGCTTTGCAGGAAACTGATTTTGATCTGCGGCGCTACGGCCCGCGCACGCGCAGCGGCATCGCCAAAGGCATGTGGCAATTCATTCCCGCAACCGGGATTCGCTACGGCTTGCAAGTGGGGCCTTTGGTGGAAGTGCGGCGTTTCGATCCCCGCGATGAGCGGCATGATTTTGAAAAATCCACTCTCGCCGCGGCGCGGTATTTGCGCGACATTTATCAAACCGAAGCGCAAGCCTCCGGACTTTTGGTGATGGCGTGTTACAATTGGGGAGAAGACAACGTCCACGCCCTGATTCAGCGTTTGCCGGAAAATCCGCGCGAGCGCAATTTTTGGAAGCTTTTATCGCACGGCAAAATTCCGCAGCAGACGTACGATTATGTTTTCTACGTCGTTGCCGCCGCCGTCATTGGCGAAAATCCCCGTCTGTTTGGATTTGATTTTGATAATCCATTGAAATTGGATTGATATACGAAGCCCACGTGGAAAATCATCAGGAATAAATTGTGATCCGCCTCGAGAATCTTTCAAAAATATACGGCACAGATAGCAATCCCATCGCCGCTCTCCGCGAAGTCAATCTCACGATTCAAGCCGGCGAATTCATCGCATTATATGGCCGCAGCGGCTCCGGCAAGAGCACGCTGCTGAATCTCATCAGCGGCATCGACCGGCCAACGGCGGGGAAAATTTTTGTTGATGAAATCGAAGCCACGAATATGGACGAGAACCGCCTGACGCTCTTTCGCCGCGATCGCATCGGATTTGTTTTTCAGTTTTTCAATTTGCTGCCGACACTGACGGTGCTGGAAAATGTTTTATTGCCCGGTCAACTCAACAGCCATTCCGAACCAAAGTTGCGAGAGCGCGGCATGAGTCTGCTCTCACAATTGGGCCTGGCCGAGCGTTGGAAAGCCATGCCGGATGAACTCTCCGGCGGCCAACAACAGCGCGTCGCCGTTGCTCGCGCTTTGATCAATAATCCCCATCTCATCCTCGCCGACGAACCCACCGGCAATCTCGATTCGGAGACGAGTCTGCATATTTTGGGAATTTTAAAGGGCCTTTCGCAAGAGCAAAACAAAACCATTTTATTGGCCACCCACAGTCTCGAAGCCGCGCGTTTTGCCGATCGTGTTTTTCAAATTAAAGACGGCATCCTGATCGCACGATCGGTAGACAGTAAAGAGTAAAACGAAAACCATGTTGCGTCTTCTCCGCCTGTTCAATCTTCGTCATCTTCGCCGCAAACGACTGGAAACATTTTTGTGTTTGCTCGGCATCGCGCTCGGCGTGGCGGTGATGGTTAGCATCGATCTCGCCAATCAAAACGCGCTGCGATCTTTTCGGCGAACCGTCGAAGCCGTATCGGGCAAAACCACCCACCAAATTTTCGGCGGCCCGGCCGGTATTTCTGATTCCCTCACAAGCACAATTCTCTCGCGTTCCGATATTCAGGCCACGCCGATGCTTGAATATGTTGCCGGCGCGCGTTTGCCTGTCTCGCCGAAAGACAGCACGACCAAAGAATCCCTGCACATTCTTGCCATAGATCCTTTGACTGACACAAATTTCCGCGATTACTCCGAAGCGACGTGGAGCGCAAACGGGAATGCGATTACGAAAACCGTATCCGAGTCAGAAACTGCCGCCATCACGGCCGGCTTGAATTTTTTATTGCGGCCCGGCGCGGTCGTTTTGGACGAAGCATTTGCCAAAATTCACCAAGTCATGATTGGCGATACGCTCGAAGTTTTGGTCGGCAATGAATGGCGGGAAATTTATTGCGCTGGTTTTATCCCAAGTCGAATGTTATCCCGATTGGGCGTCGAAAATTTGGCGCTAGTCGACATCGCCACCGGCCAGGAAATTTTGGGCCGCCTTGGCTATGTTGACCGCATCGATCTTATCGCCGATGAAAGCGCCGCAAGAGAACTTGCCAAACAATTGCCGCTGCCGCTGCGAATTGAGTCTCCGGCTCGCCGCAGCCAGCGCACCGACGACATGTTGCGCTCGTTTCGACTCAATTTGACCGCATTGTCTTTTTTGGCCGTATTCGTCGGCATGTTTTTGATCTACAACACCATGATGTTCGCGGTGATTCATCGCCGTAGGCAGCTCGGCATTTTGCGCTGCCTCGGCGTCACGCCGCGGCAAATTGTTCTCAATATTTTGCTGGAGTCGCTCGGACTCGGTATTCTCGGCTCGTTGGTGGGTTTGTGGCTCGGAATTATACTGGCGGAATATGCGACGCGCACCGTAACGGCGACCATCTCCGATTTGTATGTATTTCTCAAAGTTTCACCAGCCTTACCGGATTTGAGCGCGCTCATTAGAATTTTTTTGATTGGTTTGTTGACGACGCTGATAGCCAGCGCCGTCCCGATTATCGAAGCGGCCAAAGTGCCGGCGGCGGTCGCCGTGCGACGATCTGCACTAGAGTTCCGCGCGCAGAAATTCGCGCCGCGCCTCGCCATTGTCGGAAGCGTATTTTTTAGCATCGCTATAGCGCTGGCGCTGAATTCGACTCAGCAAAGTCAAGTTGTCGAGGGATTTTTTTTGGGACTCGGAGCCGCGCTGGCGATTGCCTTGAGCGCAATTTTTATAACGCCGCTGTTGACGCTTGGGCTTGTTCGCATGTCAAGCATTTTTATGAACAAGCTTGCCGGAATGGTCGGTTTGCTATCGATCCGCAATATTCAAACCGCGTTGAGCCGGACCGCCGTGGCGATTGCGGCGTTGATGATTTCACTCGCGATGGTGTTGGGCATGCGTTTAATGATCACGAGTTTTCGCGGCTCCATCGATGGTTGGGTCAATAGCGTTTTGCAGGCCGATATTTATTTGCAAACGACCGGCTTCGCGACGGCGAAATGGGAAGCGTTGTTCTCGCCGGAGTTCATCGAATTTCTGCGGCGGCAACCCGAAATCGCCGCACTCGATTTGTACGGCGCGACGGCATTTTCTTATCGCAGCCAGCCGGTTTTTCTCATCGCGATTAGCGCCGAGGTCGTGAGCGATCGAACCGATTTTATTTTTACCAGCGGCGATGATCGTGAAAACTGGCAGCGTCTCATCGCCGGCGAAGTATTCGTGTCGGATGGTTTCGCGCGACGATTTAACAAAGCGGCCGGTGATACGATCACGTTGCAAACGCTGGACGGGCCGCGAGCATTTCACGTCGCAACGATTTTTGTCGATTATTCGTTCGAGCAAGGCCAAGTGATGATGGATCACTCCACGTATACTGCAAACTGGGGGCCGTCGCGCATCACGAATATCGGTGTTTTTTTCAAGCCGCAAGTTGATTTTCGCCGTTGCGTTGCCGATTTGCGGCGTGAAATCGCCGGACGATTTGCAGTGAACGTGTTATCGAATCGCGAATTGCGCGAAGAAGTGTTCAAAGTGTTCGAGCAGAGTTTTGCCATCACGCATGTGATGCAGATTCTCGCCGGCCTCGTCGCGTTCATCGGCATCATCAGCGCCGTGATGTCGCTGCTGGTCGAACGCACGCGCGAGCTCGGCATTTTACGCGCGGTTGGAATGAGTTTTGACCAATTGCGAAAAATGGTATTTCTTGAAGCCGGGCTCATGGGCGGTTTTGCGGCGCTCATTGCGGTACCGGCCGGAACTGCGCTGGCCATGGTCATGATTTACGTGATCAATTTGCGAACCTTCAACTGGACGATCAATTTTCAAATGGATATCGGCGCCTACGCGCAAATCTGGTGGATGGCGCTCGTTGCCGCGTTGTTGGCCGCCGTTTATCCCATGTTGCGTCTGAAAAAGATTTCAGTGGCCGCAGCGATAAGAGAAGAATAAAAATGGGATGTTGGAATATTGGAGTTTTGGATTAATGGAATTTATTTTGTCAAGTGATGCGATATTTTACGATTGCCATTTTTGTTTTTACTTGCTGCCCGCCTGCAATGGGGCAATTTGAGTTTGCCGAAGTCGAGAAGCGATATACCTGGAAATTCCCGCGCGATCACGGGCAACACCCGGCGTATCAAACTGAATGGTGGTATTTTACCGGCAACTTGAAAACGGAGAATGACCGCCGCTTCGGATATGAACTGACTTTTTTTCGGCAAGCGCTGGCGCCAGCGATTTTGCCGCGTGCATCGGCATGGGCTTTCCGCGATGTCTATATTGCGCATTTCTCGATTACGGATATTGAAAGACAACGCTTTTATTATGATCAAAAAATGAAACGGGGCGCGTTGCAGCTTGCAAATGCCGATTCAACTTTATTGAGGGTCGATCTCGGCGATTGGTTTGCGCGTCAAGAAAATTTTGCAAAAAATGGAAATAGCGCCGGTGCAGGCAACTTCCATCTTCACGCTGCGAGCGCGTTTGGCCAAATCGATCTTGTATTGCAGTCGACGAAGCCGGTGGTCTTCCACGGCGATCACGGCCTGCTTCGAAATAGTGATTTGAGGCGTGACGCGGCTTATTATCATTCATTGACTTCTCTAAAAACGAAGGGAATCCTCGCCATTGAAGGCGAGCCGCTCCGCGTCGAAGGATGGAGTTGGATGGATCATGAATTCTTCACCCCCATTGCCAATCCTGCGATGGCGGGCTGGGATTGGCTTAGCTTGCATTTGTCGGATTCCACCGAAATCATGTTGGCTCATCTCCGGCTTGCTGACGGCTCGATTTCATCATATTCTGTCGGCACAGTTATCTATGCTGATGGCGTCAGCCAGCATCTGTCTATGCGGGATTTCGCGTTCACGCCGCAATCTTGGTGGACAAGCCCATTGTCGGGCGGAAAATATCCCGTCGAATGGAAGGTAAAATTTCTTGATTATGATTTGCAGTTGAGCACGCCAGTAAAAAATCAAGAATTGGATACGCGACCAACGACCGGCCGGATTTATTGGGAAGGATGTGTTGAAGTTGTGGGGGAAAAAAGCGAACGGAAAATAAAAGGCGAAGGATATCTGGAAATGACGGGGTACGCAAAGTAAACCCCTTCGGAATTAGAAACACAAGAGAATTTGACAAACAAAAATCTTGATTCCCTTAAAAAAACAAATGATCAGCGCTGCATGTCACACATTAAAAAGTAATTTTCAAAAACCGAGCCGATGAGCAACTTGTTTTCAAACACGGCGCCGACGCTCGAGCCTGAGATTTCTTCACCTTCATTAAGATATATTTGTTCAATATTAAACGCGCCATTCGAGGCCGGGCTAATTTTCAAAATTTCCGAAGGCGAATGCTTTGTCGAATCTTTGGCGTGGCGCGTGAAGGTCAAAAGCTGCGGATGCGCCGCGATCCACAAATTTCCGGCGGCATCGAGTTCGATGTTGTCGACGCCGGTGCCGAGTTGTAATTCATTTTTTAAAGTTAAATTTCCTGAAACAAGATCGCGAGCATAGAGGTTGATTTTGAGGCCGACGCATGCGGCCACATAAATCATTTTGCCGTCACGACTCGCGTTGATGCCGTTGGCATACGCCATATCCTGCGCGACTTTCTTGAAATCTTGACCATCGTAATAAAGCACGTAAGATCTTTCCAATTGCAAATACTCTTCGACGGTGCGGCCGAGCGCCGAGACATTGCCGTGATCATTCGTCACGTAAAAACTGCGCGGCCCGACGGCAACGACATCATTCGGACTCGTCATCAGCTCGCCGCGAATGGATTCGCGATGAACGAGCGTGCTGTCGCGGTAATCAAAAAGCTCCACACATTCCCCATCGGGGCGATGATTGACCACGAAGAGCGAAACCGCGCCGTTTTCGCCGAGATAAAGACTGATGCCGTGCGGATGTAAATCTGTATTAAAATCTTTTGTTAAATTTTTCAATTCTGAAGTCTCTGAGTTAAGATTATAAGCGTAAATCGCGCCTCGGGTTTTTCCTCCACGGAAGAGAGCGCGGCGATCACTTGACGAAATGAAAGCCATGCCGGTTTGTTGATGAATGGTGATGTCTTCGGCGCCAACCGCGCCGCTAATTTTTTGACGATGTCCGTCAAAACGAGGCTTTAACGTTTTAAACTCGCCGGCATGACGAACAGTATCGACCACACGCCAGACAATTGCAAGCAATAGAAAAAGCGGTATGATGATTTTCAATTTCATACATCTGCTCCCGTTAAAATACTCGCAAGATGCAAAGAGAAAGCGCCAAAACTTGCTTTTGGCGCTTAAAAAAATTCATAACAGGAGGCGATTTTTAACTGCGATCAGCGCTCGGTAAAATCTGGCAAAGCGTTTTCCACATTATAAAATTCGATTTCAAGGCGGCGATTCAGCTTTCTGCCGAGCGGCGTCTCATTGTCGCCGATCACCCGGCGCTCGCCGTTGAGGTATTCGATGGACAGCGGCTGGCTTTCGCCATAGCCGACGGCCCGATCGAGCCGTTGCATAATTTTGTCAAAGGCCTGCGGATAGTGCACTTTGAGATGACGCAGGAATTCCTCTCGGAACGCGGCGGCGCGTTTTCTCGACAAATCTTTATTGACCGGCTCCGGGCCAATCGCACAGGCATGGCCGGCAAAACGCATGCGCATGTTTTTATTCTCAAACATGCGATTGACGTGCGTCATGAGATTCGGCCAATAAAAATCGTAGAGCGGCTTGGTGTCGCTAAATTTGATCGGCCACGCCACGCGCTGCTCGCGCAAGAGCGATTGCGCGGCGAGATACGACTGGCGCGGCTTGGTTTGAAATTTTCTGCCCAATGAATCAGCCAAAACGAGCGTATATGCGGCATTGTTGCCGACCCACGCCGCGCCGTTGTTGCCATTGGATTGGTTGGGCAGCCAGTCGATGTCATTCCGCAAATTCGCGCCCCGCAGCGCTTGATCAAGCTTGATCTGTTCTTTCAAGCTTTGTGACCCGATTTCAAACAGCCCATTTTTTAACGGCACCGCGCCGGCAATCGCCGCATTAAAAATAATCGGCGAGGGCAAAGGCTCGTTCAAATTAAATTCGACAAGCTGGAACAACACCGCTTCACTGCTGCTGTCCGCCGTGATGCTCACGTACCGGCGTTCCTGCATCACCCAGCGCGAATCAGTTGCGTCGCGTGGTGTTTTCCGCGGCTCGATCACTGCGCCGGGCAAAATTTGAATTTGCTCGCGATATACGCCCATGGCCAGCAAAGAGTCCTGCACGGCGGCGGCGCGAGCGTCGGCCAATGCAACATCGTTTTCACCGGAGTTGGGATCGGCAAAGCCCTGCAAGGAAATTTTCAAATCGCGATTGCCTCGCAGCCGCTGCGCCAACGTGACCAACGGCGGTTCCAAAATCGATTTTTGCAGATAATCGGCTTTGACTCTCGCGCTGTTGGTGTCAAAACAAACCTCGGCAATGAAAGGCACTTCGTAGGCCAGGCGCGATTGCTTGAGTACGAACGCGGTGTCACTCGTCGCGAAGCGGCCCTTGGGAATGGTATAAAACGCGGCGCGATGTTGATTGTTCTGTTTATTGCTTTCGCGCAAACGCTTTTCTTCATCGAGACGAGCCGTGAGGTGATGCAAGCCGATATCCGTCGTGCGCCATTCCAATTTTAATGTGTCCATCGCGCCGGAGCGCAACTGTGGAATCACCATCTGCATCATCGGCTTATTCGGCGTGGCGCCATTCGTTTGCGTCGCCGACGAATCATAAATCGTCAATGAAACATTTTTCGCAGCGCCGTCGCCGTTGTTTTTGACGATGAATTGCAGCGTGCCCTGCAGATCGTCTTCGGTGATCCACGGATGGTAATCAAATGTAATGTTGGTGATTTCAACCTCCGGCGCGGCAATGTGGAAGCGCCGAATGTGCCGGCCGCGGCTGCCGGCGAGACGCACGTGCCGGTCGCGATCGTATGCCATCACCGCCCAATAATAATCTCCGCCTTCGAGATCGGTGAGTTGAAAAGTTGTGCCGTTAGGTTGCTGGCTGACGAAAAGCTTCGAACTCTCTAACGCGTTGAACAAATCGTTTTCGCGACCTTCGGCTGCATTGATGGCCTCCGCCAATTTCAAACTGTCGCGCTCCACCATCAGCCAATAATTGACGTCGTCATACAAATCCGGATCTTTCGTCGCCTGCCACGCCAGCAGAACGCTGTCGGAGTTGATGAAAGCGCCGGCGGCCGGGACGATAAATTCGAATCCTTCCGGATCGATAGAATGGTGCGTCACGCTGCCGCGATAATTGCGCGCGAAAAGAAAATTATCCTCGACGGCGGCAACGTCGAAACGGATCGCTTTGTTGCGGCCGGGCAAAATACTCGTCGGCGTATTGCGATCATCCAATTTCAAAGTGACGCCAAAACTGAAATGGCTGAGCAAACAATCGTTAAAATCATAGCCGCCGCGCAGCGCAAAAATCTGGCTCCATGAAATTTCCGAGCCGAAACTGGCAAATCCCCGTTGAGCGCGCGGCTTTTTGTAATCGACCGTGAAATGCAATTGCAAGCCGTTGTGCGTGCCGGTGTTGAACGCGGCGCCGGCGCGGAACGTTCGCGGCAGCGGCGTGGCCGCCGAGATGAACGTCAGCGACTGCCCGACTTCCGTGACGGCGATGCCGGCGGAAAAAATTCCATGATCCAGAAAGCTCTTGCCGGTGTTGAGAAAACGAAATCGCGCCGAACGAAACAGAATGCCGGTATCGACCATCCACGACGAGGCGTCGTATTGCGCCAATTTGCTGCGAAGATATTTGACATTCGCGCCCAACGCCACGCGCCGGCCCAATGGCTGCCCGAGACTCAAGGCCGCGACGAAATCATTGGCGGAAACGAACGCGCCCGCTTGCGCCGTGCTGTTGAAATCGGCCATGCCTTGATACGCCGCGCCCAATGCGAAGCGCGTGTGTTGGCTCCACGGCGTGCGAAGGCGTTTACCGTAGAGCAGCGAGGCGCTGTACACCTCGGCGATCCATTGCGCGTACGTCGCCGACCATTGCCATTCGCGCATGAAACCCGCCGCGCCCGGATTGGCATAAAGCGCATGCACGTTGTCAATGACGCCGGTCAAGCTGCTGGCAATGCCTTGTTCGCGCGCGCCCGGGGTGAATTGCAAAAACGCCGCGCCCTGACGAATTTGCCCGACGACCGGCGGCGCCGCGGGCAGCGTCAACAAGACGGCGGCGATCCACCGGCTCGCGGCATGTTGGAGACACGAATAATTTTTTTTCATATTCATCGAACGATTATACATTTTTTCCACGCGGTAAATTCGCCGGAACGCAGCGCGATGATGTAAACCCCGCTGCCAACCTTGCGGCCCGCTTCGGTCAAACCATTCCAGTTGTACGTGTTCCAGCCGGCGTTGAATGGCGCCTCGACTAATTTGGCGATGCACACGCCATTCAGATCATAAACGTCCAAACGCGCGACGCGATTGGAGCTCAGCTTGAAATTGATGCCCAGCGCGGGCCGGAGTTCCGCCTCATAAACGTTGCTGTCCAATACGAGATCGTTGTTGCTGCGCACCACCACGGCGTCGCTCGCGGTCGCGAAGCTGCCGAAAATATCGCGCGCGCGAATTTCAAAACGAAGCTGTTCCTCTTTCGCGGCGGTGAACAAGCGCGTGTTGGTAAAATGCGGCATGACGTCATACCAAACATTTGGCGCCAGCCGCGTGGCTTTGATAAACGCATCGGCAAAGGACGAATCGATCTGGCCGTTGGCAAAATAAACCCACAAATCATAGGTGTTGATCGGCGCGAGCACCTGCACGCGAACGCGGACGCTGTCGCCTACCGTCACCTCCGGCGGACTCGCTTCGATGAGCGGCAGCGTGCCTGCCGGCGGCGGTACCACAACCCGCACCGTATCCCTTGCAGCGTTGTTGGAAGCTGAATTGTCATTCACCGCAAAGAGCGTGAGCCGGCTGATGAGCCTTTCCAAACTTTGCGGCACTTTCGGCGCGAATTGCACCGTGACATTGATCGAATCAATGCCGCCGGCATTTAACAACGCGGGCTGCCAAACGAGAGAATCACGATCGGCAAAGAACGGCGCTTTGGAAGCAGCAACGAAACGCACGGAATCCGGCAGCGATTGCCGCAGACGTATATTTTCCGCGCGCGCCGGCCCGAGATTTCGAACGCCGAGGCGATATTCGTAACGCTGGCCCGGCGCCGCGGCATTGACCACACGGCCATTCTCAAATAATGCAAGCGCGGTTTTGGATGCAAGCGTCACTGCGAGATCAGTCGGATTCAACGGCGGTTGACTCAAAACGCGAATCGTATCCGCCGCAAAGTTGTTTGCCGGTGAATTGTCAGTTGCCGCAAATAGATTGGCGCGGCTGATCAACTGCGTCAAATTTTGCGGCACGTTTGCTGCAAACAAAACCGTGACCGTGATCGAATCAACGCCGCCGGAATTGAGTTGCGTAATTTGCCAAACCACCGAATCTTTGCTGGTGAAAGAAAGCGCTTGCGATGCACCAACGAAACGCACCGAATCTGGCAGCAACTGCCGCACGCGAATATTGTCGGCGCGATTGGGGCCGAGATTGCTGACGCGAATTTTATAATCAATCGACTCGCCCGGCCGCGCGGCATTGATGACGCGGCCATTTTCAACAATCGTGCTGATCGTGCGCGAATTCAAAGAGAGCGCCAGATCGGTCAATTGTGGCGGCGGAGTGATGACGCGAATCGTGTCCGCCGCAAAGTTGTTTGCCGGTGAATTGTCGGTTGCCGCGAATAGATCGGCGCGGCTGATTAACTGCGTTAACGTGGTTGGAACTGTTGACGCGAATTGTACGGTGACAGTAATCGAGTCGATGCCGCCGGAATTGAGTTGCGCAATTTGCCAAACCACCGAATCTTTGCTGGTGAAAGAAAGCGCTTGCGATGCACCAACGAAACGCACCGAATCTGGCAGCAACTGCCGCACGCGAATATTGTCGGCGCGATTCGGGCCGAGATTGCGGACGCGAATTTTATAATCGACCGGCTCGCCCGGCCGCGCGGCATTGATGACGCGGCCACTTTCGACAATCGTGCTGATCGTGCGCGAATTCAAAGAGAGCGCCAGATCAGTCAATTGCGGCGGCGCTTTCACGACATTATAAACAGTGTCGCTGGAAGCATTGTCGGCGAGTTTGGCGGGATCTTCATTAGTGGCGCGCGCCACCGCTTGATTGATCAATAAATTGGCGCCAACCGGCATGAAGGAGGAAACCGTTCCCATGAAACTGAATGTTCGCTGCGATTGCGGCGGCAAATTTGGAATCGTCCAAACGATCGAATCGGCGTTGCTGCTGGCCGGCGCCGGTTGAAAATTGCCGGCGCGCACCGAATCGGGAAAAAAATCCGTGACCCGAATATTTTGCGCCGTGACCGCGCTCGCATTGGCCACGACAATTTGATAGCGAATCGTGCCGCCGCTTTTGGCAAAGCGCAGCGTGTCATTGCCGCTCACTGCGAACGAGTCGGTTTGCGTGAATTGCGAGACGGCGAGATCGGTTTTTTGCGCCGGATTCGGCGGCGGCGCAAAGGCGGCGCGCACTGTATCTTGCGCCGTGTTGTTTGCCGGCGTGTTATCATTTCGCGCGAATGAGGTGAGCCTGCTGATAAGCTGCGCCAGCGTCGATGGCGCATTCGCCGAAAATTGCGCCGTGACGATGATGGAGTCGATTGCGCCGGCATCGAGTCTGGCGATTTGCCAATTCAATGAATCTCCACTTATATAAAAAGGAGGAGACGTTGCGCCGATGAAACTCACCGCCGGCGGAAGGATTTGATTGAGACGTATGCTCTCGGCTCTTTCGGGCCCCAGGTTTTTTACTTGCAGTCGATACGTGTAGCGATCTCCCGGCTGCGCCGCTTTGACGGCTCTACCATTTTCAAGAATCGACAGATTGGTGAAAGAAGTCAACGTAACCGCCAAATCGGTTGGCTGCAGCGTTGAGCCGCCGGGAACGAAATAATCTCCCGTGCCGCTGCCCTGCTGCATCTGCGGATCGCAAACCGTCACGTCGAGCCGGCGCCAAGTGTCGTTGCGAGCCGGATCGGGCGAGCCGTACGCCAGCATGTAAAAGTTTTGCGTAATCGCGGCGAGTTGTTTATAAATATCGGCGAAGCTTTTGACGTCGTCGGTTTGAAAAAAAAGACCGCCGGTGTTGCGGGCAATATTGCGCAGCGGAGCCGGATTGGCGCCGTCGCCCAATGAAATCGTGTGAATGGGAATGTTGTAAGCCTGCGCGCTGTCGATGACGGCCTGCTCGGTCGAGCGGGATTCGTTGTCATAGCCGTCGGTGTAGAGAATGATGGCGCGCCGCGTTTTTTCCAGACGAGTTTGTTGAATCGCGAAAATGAGCGCGTCATAAATCGCCGTGCCCGGGCAAGTGTCGGTCGCGGCAATGGTGGCGCGCAGCGGCGCCCGGTTGTCGGTGAAGCGAATATAATTATTAATAAATTTGCAAAATTGAATCAGGCCGGCGCGATCGCTCGGACGCAGTTGATCGAGAAACGCCAGGTTGCCGGCTTTGGCGTCATCCAGCTCTTCGATCATGGAGCCGCTGATATCCATTACCAGCATCGTGCTGGTCGGAAACGGCGTGCTGGCGCGAAACTCGGTGATCAATGGCGCCGGTAGTTGATCGTAAATGTCTGGATTGGGCGGAAACGCGCGATTGTCGCGGTGATATTCCAGCGAACGTTTCCAGATGCTGACCACGGGCAAACCGATGTCGGTGATGTCCTGCGGCGCCAACCAGCGCGAAGTGTTGGCCAGTCCTAAAATCGGATTGCTCATATTATCCGTCACCGTAATGGCGGCGAGCACCGGATGCGGAAAAGCCGCCGTCAAACCGCGCGCCGAAATTTCACCGGCGATGGCGATGTTGGTGACGCGCACGTTGAGATTTGTCGTTTGCGCCGCGGTCCGTGAAAACAACCCAAGGGCAAACAGGCAAACGAGCGCGCCGCTCAGTTTGTGCTTGATTTGTCGTTCGTTCGAATTCATGCGGAATCGTCGCAGCGAAGCGTGGAAAAAAAATTTGGCAGGCAGAAGCGACAGCCGTTGGGAGTAGTGCGGAGAAAAAGAACGCCCTCGAGATCTTTGGCAACCTCAATTGCGTCCGGTTTAGGAGAGAGGAAAACTTAGCGCAAAAAATTACGGCAGGACATTCCTTGCTGCGTCTCTCATTGGAAGAAGGCCAAAGATCGTCTGCCTCGGCTGGTTAATATTTTTTAACAACTGTTGCATCATAACAAAATCTGGCGCAAAAAGCAAGGTTTTTTTGTTGAATTGAGCGCCAATGCCGCCGCCAAAAGTTGGCGGAATTTCAGCGTTTCGTCGCATGAACTTTTGGCGCGAAACCTCACGCGATGATGCGAGCGCGCGACCGCCGGCATCTGCCGCAGCCCGATTAACACAATGATATAAATTAGCGCCGTGCGCAACGCAATTTCAACGAGCGGATATTTGCTGATTTCCATAGGGAAAGCTTTTGAAAAACCGTATTATCATGTAGGCGGCGCCCGCTAATTGGCGTTGGCAAGCGCGTTGCCGAGTTATTTAATTTTTTTTATTCAGAAAATCGAGACTGAAAAAATCAGTTGGCCATTTACGAAAATGAAAAAAAATTGCAAAAAGATCGGCGGCGTTGAATCTAACCAAGGATTTTAAATAGTCAAGCTCGCGCTCGCTTTATAGCGGCATGCGCGAAAAATAAATAATGCTTGCTTTTTTTAAAACGGCTTGCCTAATTTTCTTATATAAAAATTCTCCGCTCGTAACGCTATCGACAGTCGCCCGCCGTTAAAGCGCTGCCGGCTGTCCAATCTATTTTCAGTGAGGCACGTCCCGCATGAAACCCAAATTCGTTCGCATTCTATTTGCCGCCTTTTTGATCGCAACGACATTGCCCGCTTCGCTGTTTTCACAGGGTTTTGGCCAAAACAAAATCCAATATCAAAATCGCCGGTGGCAATTCATTCAATCCGAGCATTACGATATTTATTTTTATGACGGCGGTTTGGCGGCGGCAAAATTCACCGCCGCGGCGGCGGAGTCTTCCTATCATCAAATCAGCCGCTTGCTCGATTTTCAAATGCAGGTGCGCACGCCGATTCTGGTTTACAACGCGCACAATGATTTTGAAGAAACCAACGTCAGCTCCGAAATTCAGGAAGAGTCGGTCGGCGGTTTCACCGAATTTTTTAAGAACCGCGTCGTGCTGCCGTATGAAGGTTCGCTCGAACAGTTTCGTCACGTGATTCATCACGAACTCGTGCACGCAATGCATTTGCAATTTTTCTACGGCGCCGGCGTCGGCTCGACGATTCGCGGCCTGGCGGGCTTTGCCTGGCCGTTGTGGTTCGGCGAGGGCCATGCGGAATATTTCTCGCTGCATTGGGACGCCGAAAGCGACAACTTCATCCGCGACGCCGTCGTCTCCGGTTATTTGCCGCCGATTCCGCAGCTCAATGCCTTTCTCGCCTACAAAGGCGGGCAGGCGCTGTTGTATTGGATCGAGAATCGTTACGGCGTGGAGAAGGTGACGAAGTTCAATCAAGTCACGCGCCGCGTAAAAAATGTCGAGCGCGCGATTCGTGAAACCTTCGGCATGTCAATGGAAGATTTTAGCGACGCTTGGCAGCACGGCATGCGCGAGGAATATTGGCCGGAGATCGCGCGCCGCACGCCGCCGGCTGATCTCGCCACGCAAATCACCAATCACGTCAAGAACGACGCTTTCATTAATAACAGCCCGGCGTTGAGTCCGAGCGGCGATCGCCTCGTTTATCTCAGCGACAAATCCGGCAAGTTCGATATCTATATTGCCTCAACGCTCGAAACTGGAAAGCCGCGACAGTTGGTCAGCGGACAAAAACAGAGCGGCTTGGAAGAATTAAAGTGGCTGCGCCCCGGCATCGCTTGGTCACCCGACAGCAAGAAAATTGCGTTTGCCGCAAAGGCCGGCGCGCGCGATGCGATTCACCTCGTCGATATTGAAAAGGGCAAAATCATTCGCACGTACAAGCCGAAACTGGATGGCTTGTGGTCGCCGGCATGGTCGCCGGACGGCAAGCAGATTGCGTTCATGGGCATGAAGGCCGGCCGCAGCGATATCATGCTGTTGAATTTGAGCAACGGCGAAATCAACGCGGTGACCAACGATGCGTTCAGCGATCTCGATCCCGCGTGGTCGCCCGACGGCAAAACGATTGCGTTTGTGTCCGACCGCGGCGCGTTTGCCGAAACAGTAAATGGACAACGAGCTGATGAAGTGCTGCCGCTGGCGGATTTTTCCAACACCGACATTTTTCTGATTCATTTTGATGGCACGGGCTTGCAGAGAATCACGACGAGTCCGTACGCCGAAAAATCGCCGACGTTCTTTCATAACGCCGATTCGCTGCTTTTTATCTCGGATCGCAACGGCATCGATAATATTTATTTGTACGACCGCAAGCGCGGCGCTGAAAAACCGCTGACGAATTTGCTCACCGGCGCGAATCAGCTTTCGGCCTCGGTTGGCGGCGACCGCATTGCCTTCACGGCGTTTTCGCGCGGCGGCTATGATATTTTTTTATGGAAAAGCCCGTTCGATTATGCCGACACCTTGCAGACGCTGTTGCCGACGCCTTTTCGCGAGCGCCAGCAGAAGCAAGGCCGCGCGTTTCCGCTTGTCACGCAGGCCGGCAGCGAGTCTGGGGCGCCGCTTATCGATCGCGATTTTCGGCCGCACAAAAATTTTGTTTTTGATGCGGATTTTCGCTCTGGCAAAATCGGGTTGGCGGCAAACGGCGCGACGGTGGCGTTGCCGCCGGAAAAACGTTTGGAGGCCGACGGCTCGTTCAAAATCAAAAAATATCGCCGCAAGTTCAGCGTCGATTACGCCGGCGGCGCGGGCGGATACGATCCGTTTTACGGCCTGCAAGGGTACACGCAATTTTACATCAGCGATCTGGCCGGCAATCAGCAGATCGGCCTCGGCATCAATTTGATTCGCGACATTTCCAACAGTGATTTTATTCTGAGCTGGGCGAATCTGGCGCATCGCGCCGCTTTTGGCGTGCAGCTCTTTCATACGGCCAATTTTTTTCAAACCAATCTTGACATCACGCGCGTGCGCAATCTCGGCATTGAGATCGGCATGGCTTATCCGCTCTCGCGCTTCAAACGCTTGGAGTTAAGTTTGAATTACACGCATCTGCGCGAGAATAATCTCGGGTTTTTCTTCGATGTTCTTCCGACGCGCGTGACCAGCGCCTTGCCGTTGACCGTGGCGTATGTTTCCGACAATGCGTTTTTTCGTTTCTTCGGACCATTTACCGGCACGCGCTATCGTGCCGGCGTCACCTTCGCGCCGGATCTCGGCAGCCGCGTGGTTTCGTTCCGCACCGGCTTCGCGGATTTTCGCAATTACTTCGGCATTTCACGCGACTTCGGCGTCGCGTGGCGAGTCAGCGGCGGCGTGAGCGCCGGCAAAAACCCCTCGCGTTTTTTTCTCGGCGGCGTCGACAACTGGCTCAACTATGATTTCGCGCGCAACCTGGATGCGTTCAATATTACTGATTTTTATTTCAGCAGTTTTGTGACCCCTTTAAGAGGCGCGGATTATTACGAGCGCATCGGCACGCGCTACGCCCTGTTGAATGTGGAGCTGCGCGTCCCGCTGGTGGATTACTTCATCGCGCGCTTTCCACTGCCGCTCGGCGTCGCCGGCATACGCGGCGCCGGCTTTCTCGACGTCGGTTCGGCGTGGAATTCCGACAAGCGTTTTCGCGCGACGGAAAAAAATGCCAACGGCGAGACCGTGCTGCGCGATATTATTGCCGGCTACGGCTGGGGCTTTCGCGCCAACCTCGGCATTTTTCTGCTGCGCATGGATTCCGTCTGGCGCACCAATCTGGCTGGCAGCAGCAAACCGCGCTATCTTTTTTCGTTCGGCACGGATTTTTAGTTTGCGCCTCGTTCGGAGCCACGCCTTCGGGCGTCTGCGGTTGAAAGGTCGATGAATTTGTATTTTTGTAATGATTTATTTTAATAAGAAAGTAGAGAATTACAAAATGAAAAAAAGAATTTTTTCGAGAAATCTTTTTTTGTTATGCGGAATCACCCTCGGGATGATTATCCTCGCCGGCTGCGGTTCGCCCGCCCGCAACGGCAATCGCCAAAACCGTTTCGGCTCCGGCCTGATCATGGCCGCGCGCGCGATTAATCTGCCTGCCGCAGAAAAAAGCAAAGGCGCCGTCGTCTTTATCGCCGAAATGCGTTACGCCGATTTGCAATTCATCAAAATCAGAGACGGCTATTCCGCCGAAATTGAATTGACCTTTTCGCTGCAAGAGAAAGGCCGTCCCGCCAGCGTCCGCCTCGTCGACCGCCGCCGCAAGATCGATCTGAAAAACTTCAACGAAACGATTGACCGCGAAAAAACCTTGCGCGTCGTGGAAGAGATGGTCGTTCCGGTTGGCGAGTATGCCGCTAATGTCGTGGTGACTGATCGTTACGCCAGAAATCGCGGATTCGCCTCGGAAACGCCGCGGGTGCAGGATTTTCTATCCGGCTTAAATTTGAGCACGCCCTTTTTGACAACCGATTCGCTGGCGAGATTTCAACCGGATAAACTCATTCCCTTTCGCCAGAATCGTTTCAAGAAAGATTTTTACACGCTCTTCGCGATCGGCGGGTTGCAGATCGGAGGGCAGGTAAATTTGCAATATGAACTCCAAGATGGCGAAGGCAAATCATTGTTCAACCGCCAGGCCAATTTCGTCGCGCCCGAAATGATTGTCTACACTTCGCTGCCGATACCCGCCGGAAAATTGTCGATGGGAATGACCGTGCTCAAAATCGTTGCCGAGCAAAACGGCGTGAAAGCCAATGTCTCACTGTCGATTTATGCCAACGTCGGCGTAACACCGCAGCCGGGGCAAAGTATCGGCTCGGTTCTTGAGCCGATGCGCTACATTATGGACGGCAAAGATTGGCAGGCGCTGAAAGAGGCTTCGCCGGAAGAACGCACCAAACTGTTTAACGCGTTTTGGGCGGCGCGCCAGCCGACAACGACGAAGCAAGATGAAAATCCGCTGCTGGCGGAATTTTTTGTGCGCGTGCAAGAAGCCAATCAGCGGTTCACTTGGGTCGGCATCGAAGGCTGGAGAAGCGATCGCGGCCGCATCTTTATCATCTACGGCGAGCCCGACAGCATTCAACGCCAGCGCTCGGCGCGCAGCAACGCGACCGTTGAAACCTGGACGTACGCCGAGATTGGCCGCCAGTTTGTCTTTTACGATTTTAATAATGACGGCGATCTGCGCTTGATTTCCGGCGGGTGAGTTTTTTGAATAAAGAGAACAAGGATGAAATATAATGGGAAGGGGAATTAGCCTGAGACATGAATGAAGCCTATTCGATTATAATTTTCAAGATTGTGCGCGATCAAACTTTTGTGCTGTTCTCACCGTCTAAAATACAAAGCAGCGCTACGGGAATTTATTTTGATGTAACCAAATATAAAAGGAGCAAAAGATGTTCAAAAGGAATAAACGCTCGCTGTTGGTTGCCGCGATGCTGATCTGCGGTTTCTTTGGCGGTCTCATTGTTGCTTCGCACTTGGAGCTGGTGCCGGCAAGTTTGGGGCAAGACAAAAACAAATTGCCATCAACCAATCTCAATGCCGCGCAAGGCCGGTTGATCTTGCAGCAATTCAGCGCCGCGTTCGAAGAAGCCGCCGCGAAAGTCAATGCCGCCGTCGTGCCGATTTTCAGCGAGCAGGTGATGGAAGAGCGCGGGCCGTTCAGCATGCCGAACGATCAGTTCCGCGATTTCTTCGGCGATGATTTTTTCCGTCGTTTCTTTGGCAATCCGCGCGGCGACGACGGGCAGCAACGCGTGCGCGGTTTGGGTTCCGGTGTTATCGTCAGCAAAGACGGCTACATTTTGACGAACAACCATGTCGTGCGCGAGGCGGATAAAGTGACGGTCATGCTTGGCGAAAATAAAAAGTACACCGCAAAAGTCGTCGGCACCGACCCGCAAACGGATTTGGCCGTCATCAAAATCAACGCGACGGATTTACCCGCCGCCACGCTCGGCAATTCCGACGATGTGCGCATTGGGCAATGGGTGATTGCGGTCGGCAATCCCTTTGAGTTGTTGCACACCGTGACGGCGGGCATCATCAGCGCCAAAGGCCGCTCCTCGGTTGGCCTCGATTTGGCATATCAGGATTTTATTCAAACCGACGCTTCGATCAATCCCGGCAACAGCGGCGGCGCGCTTGCCGATCTCGACGGCAACGTCGTCGGCATCAACACCGCGATCAGCAGCCCTTCCGGCGGCAGCGTCGGCATCGGCTTCGCGATTCCGATCAATATGGCCAAGCAGGTGATGGATGAATTGGTGTTGCAAGGCAAAGTGACGCGCGGCTATTTGGCTCTGATGCCGCAAGACATTGACGAGAGTATTGCGAAAGCTTGGAAGTTGAAGAGCACCGACGGCGCGTTGGTTGGCGATGTTACGCCGAATGGCCCTGCCGATAAAGCCGGCATCCAACGCGGCGATATCATCACCGGTTTTAACGGCAAGAAAATTGAGAACAGCACGCAACTGCGCCAAACCGTTGCGCAAGCCGATCCCGGCTCAACCGCAAAAATCAATCTGTTTCGCGAGGGCCGCGAAATTCCGGTCGCAGTTATTTTGGGCGAGCGCCCCAAAGATATCAATGGGCGTAGTGATCGGGAAGAAGATGCGCCCGAAGAAAAGACGGGAGAAAAACTCGGCCTCTCGATTCAAACACTGACGCCGGATATTGCGCAGCAGTTGGGCTATCGCAATGAACAAGGCGTGGTCGTGAACAGCGTGACTTCCGGCAGTCCGGCGGACGACGCGGGTCTGCGTCGCGGCGACTTGATCAAAGAAGTGAATCGCACTGAAGTACGAACGGCACAAGAATTCAAACGTTTGGCGGCGCGCATTCAAAGCGGTGATAGTGTTGTCTTGCTTGTCAATCGTCGCGGCCAAAACACATTTTATGCGGCGATTCAGATTCCTTAAATAAATTTGTTGCGCGTCAATGTGCGAAAGGAATAAAAATAAAAACCCCGATCCGGCAATAAGCTTGATCGGGGTTCTTTATTTTATCTAAAAGTGGCTTGACAATTGATGAACATATTTGTATATTTTCTTGCCATTTCCGATTGGCCCCAAAGCAGAATTTGGGGTTGGCGCTACTCCTTTGAAACATCATTGTATCTCCCATCTGAACATTCATCCACCAGTTAGGGGTGGCTGGCGCGAGCCATTCTTGATGTCTCTTATTCCTACCGTGAAAAACTTGATTAGAAAAGTGAGAGAATTCAGCCATTGCGTTTGTCTATATTTATAGAGTTTCTATGATGGTGTCAAAAGATTAACCAGCCACGAGTTTCTCAAAATGACCAGAAATCGCATCGCTCGCTCTCTTCAGTTGGCTGCGGCCATGACCCTATTTGGCGTCGAAGTCGAATTTTCTAATGCCAACGGTCGTTTCGATTGGGGAAATCTTTTATATGCCCAAACACCCCAATATCCTTACAAAAGGTATGAAAACAGGAAGGAAGGACTTGTCAAGTCAAAACAACTCGTGGCTGGGGAGAAGTTGGTTTTGCTTTCGGCTGCCATCGAAAACAATGAAGCGATGCCGAGAACAAGTTTTAACCAGTACCGCCTCGCGTTTTGTTTGCCAGAGACTTCCCAGGTGAAAATCGTCGTGCGGGAGTTTGAGAAAGTCTACAAGGACGTGAGGATGGAATATCGCATGGAGCCTTTGCAAGATGAGTATCCTTCCGGGACGAATCAGTTCTCGTGGCCGGCGGAAATACCGCTTTACTATAAACTCACCGTCGATGACTTGGTCCCATTGGCGACCATGCCAGGATCAGAGTTTGATACGATTGTGCCGCTGTTGTTGTTTTATGCCGCGCCCATGAATTCGGAAGTAAGTTATCGTTTTTGTTTTTTCCCGTTGCAAACCATCAGCGTGCTCGAATATAAAATTTATCGCGCCAAACCGCTTGAGCTTGTTTATTCGGCCAAATTAAGGGATTTGCCAGGCGAGCAGAAAACCTATTTGCGTTGGCCGGGTAAAAATCAGAACAATCAATTGGCGAATAGCGGTCTGTACAATCTGGTTATCGAAGCAACGTTCCGTCCCTTGCCGGGAACGAATGCTAAAAAATTGACCACGACGTATCAGTTCTATCATGATGCTGAAATCATGAGAAAATCCAAAGTGCGGCAATAAGGTCTTTATGCCAAAAGCCGGTTATCAAAATTTCGATCTCGAATTTTACGAAGCGGGTGGGCTCTATCACGTCAAAGCCCGTTCTTTTAACGGCGAGGCCAAGCATCAATTCGCGCTGCCTTTCACGCTGGACGACGCCAAGAAAACCATTTTGAGAATTGAGAAGTCGCTTGCCGATCACACGCTCAACCTCGACGTGGTGAAAAAGTTTGGCGGCGACCTGTTTGAAGCAGTTTTTCAAAAGGAAGTTCGTACGACGTTCAAAAGCAGTCTTGATCTCACCCGCACGCAAGAAGGGGAGGGATTGCGGCTGCGGTTGCACTTGCAAGACGTGCCGGTGCTCTCGCATTTGCCGTGGGAATTTTTATATGACGCCGCGACGAACCAGTTCCTGTGCTTCAATCGCCAGACGCCGCTGGTGCGCTATCTCGATCTGTCCAAAGCCATCTCGCCGCTGCAAATCCAACCACCGCTGCGTATTCTGGTGATGGTATCGAGTCCGACCCAATTGGCTTATCTCAACGTTGACGAAGAGAAAGCAAAACTACAGGGCGCTCTTGGAAAATTGGAAAAGTCGGGACGGGTGCAATTGCACTGGCTTGAAAAAGCGACAGTGGATGAATTGCAGAAAACCCTGCGCACCGCTGAGTTTCATGTGTTTCATTTCATCGGCCACGGCGATTTTGATGCCGCCATCAATCAAGGGTGGCTCGCTTTTGAAGATGAATTGGATGCTCTCGATCAAGTCAATGCGGAGCAAGTTGGCGCGATTCTCAACAACCATCGCTCGCTGCGGTTGGTGGTTTTGAACAGTTGCAAAGGCGCACGCACGGCGCTCACCAATCCATTTGCGAGCACGGCGGCGACTCTGGTGCAGCTCGGCATTCCGGCAGTGGTTGCCATGCAGTTCGCCATTTCAGACAAAGCGGCTATTAAGTTTGCCGATAAGTTTTATGACGCCATTGCCGATGGCTTGCCGGTGGATATGGCCGCCACCGAAGCGCGAGTGGCGCTGTTTTCCGGTGATCATCATCTCGAATGGGGCACGCCGGTTTTGTTCATGCGCTCATCCGACGGATCACTCTTTGCACGAGCAGACAAAACGACTTCGGTGAATCCGCCGGTACGGGAGAAGCCTTCCGGTAAGGCGAATTTCATTTATGCGTTGGTGACGCTGCTCGTTGCCGCGATCACCTTTGTCATTCTCGCCGTCTTCCCGAAAAGCACGGTGATGGAAATCGACGTTTTTGCGCAAGGTCTCAGCTTTTCTTTGCCCGCCGAAAATGGCGAAGAGTATGTTTCTTTGCTTTACTCCGGTTTATGGACGGAGTCGCTCAGCCTTGAAAATTTTCAGCCGGTCAAATGGAATGTGGCCTCACTGGCGACAGCCAATACTAAACCGCCGTTTGCCAGCCCCATAACCTTCACGCCGGAGCCATTGAATGGCCGGATCACTTTTCTTTCTGAAGCTGCGCATATTTCGCTGCAAGAATTGGTATGCGCCGATAGCAGTCGGATGAGCCTCCAGCATCGCGACAGAAATTTGCATCTCACGATTCAACAAAGTCCCGAGGCGCCTTATGCAAGACTCAGCTTTGAAGAAGAAGTCGACGTATTGGTTCAAGCCTGCCGTGTTATGGATGTGAGCGGCCGCGATCTTAGCCAACTGTTTAACGACACGGTGCGCGTAAAGCTTCACGATATTTATCGCTCGCTCCGTGTGCAAGGGCAAAACGGTAAATTAAAAATAAATGCGAGACGAGAGACAAATGCCGATACCGTGCAATTTCTCGTTCAGCAGCCTGTTTTTGATTTGGATTTTACCAAACAACTCTTTCAAGGCACCAGAACCATACCGCAACCCACGATCGATAGCATTGCCGTGAGCAGAAATTTTCCGCTCACGAATTTTGTGCAAAAATCCCCAATGGGTAGTAATATTGAGTTGACGCCGGAACCGAACCGATTCCTGATTTACGATCTATTGGCGATTGCCCATGGTTTTAAAGTGCGAGCGCAAGGCCGATTTACCAGCATGACCATTGGCCGAGGGGATTTGCAAGAAGATTTGGTGCCCGGATATTTGTCCTTTATCACGGAACATCAGACTGCTTCTCTGATGATGACATGGCTGGGATGGGTGTTGACCGTGTTGATTCCCCTGATTTTGAAATTTAAAACCAAGTCTAAAGGTGAGGACGCCGATGAATAATTCCAAAGTGTACAACTTTACCACTGATCGATCACGAGCAGCGACCGGTCAGTGGTTGATGCGGCTGATCAGCCTCGCGGCGATTTTTATGCTCATCGGTAGCACTGCGAGCCAAGCCCAAACCCGGCCGCCACAAAAGCAGAAAGAGCCTTTACCGGACATGCCGGCGAAGGTTTACGAAAAAGTTGCGCCGGTGACCGTCAAAATTTTTTGCGACCAGGGAAGAAAAAATGGCAGCGGCGTCATCATCGGCGTGACCGAGAAAGACCGCGCGTTGATTCTCACCGCCTGCCACGTGGTGGCCGCGAATTTTGGCGAGACCGATCCGGATATCGGATTGGAGTTTTACAAGGATATCGTCATCAAAACCAACACCGACATCAAGCCCGTTCGCGCCAGTGTCATACCGAGTTTTGTGGATCGCAACAATGATCTTGCGCTTCTGACTACGACGGAGCCGGTTATTGTGACCAAGGTCATCAGCTACTACCGTACGGACAAAATAAATCCCGGCGCAAAGGTGGCGGCATTTGGCTATCCACAGAGCGATAAGCTCTCGCAGACAGTCGGTCGAATTACCCGTCTCGAATCAAAATATTTGGTATTCGACGCCAAAATAGCGCCGGGCAACTCCGGTGGACCTTTGGTTGATAAACACGGACGTATGATTGGCGTGTCCACTTTTGTGGAAGGAGGAAAGGATGGATACGCGGTCAATATAGATCTTGTCTTATCCGTGGTTGAGAAATGGCTTAGGGGTATTAAGCTGAAAGCGAGGTGGGAATATCAAAAATATGGCACAACTACGGAGAGAATTTATAAGGATTGGCGCTTCATTGCCGGAGAAACCCTCCTTGTTGGCGGAGGCCTTTTCGCATCTGGTGTTCTTAGAAATAATAAAGATGGAACAACGAATGCTGATTTATTCCCTAAGCCACAGGGAAGGCCAGATGGAAACTAAAAGCATTATCAACGGTATCATTTTCATCAGATTTTTTATTTGTTCCGCGCTCTTCGTTATAACAGTTTGTCAATTCTGAGCGCTTGTGGTTCTCAAGCGCAGTGTCACAAGGAGCATAGACTATGCATAATTATTGTAAAAGATTCCATTCAAGGAACTTCACCAAAGAAACCGCTGTCATCATACAGATTGTGTTGACCTTGATTGTTCTCATGTTTTTTACGGCCGACGGGCTCTCGCAGACTTTCACGGAAGTCTCTGCTACATTGATGGGCATCCAGTATGGAGGGTCAGTTGCATGGGGTGATTATGACGATGACAATGATTTAGATATTTTATTAGTTGGCCGTGGATCAGCCTCGGAGCCATACGTTGCGAAACTTTATCGCAATGATGGAGGCAGATTGGTGGAAGTGGCGGCACCCTTTTCTCCTGTTTATAATAGTTCAGTGGCGTGGGGTGATTATGATAACGATGGCGATTTGGATGTTCTATTAACAGGCGGTGCAAACGCCGGACTGGTAACCAAAGTCTATCGCAATGAAAAAGGCAATTTTGTCGATATCTCTGCGGCATTGCCCGGAACTTTCGGCAGTTGGGTGGAATGGGGTGATTTTGACAATGACGGCGATTTGGATATTCTTTTAACAGGCGCTATTAGCGACACAAACGTAGTCGCTAGAATATATCGCAATCAGCAGGGACTTTTTGAAGACGTTTCCGCCGGCTTGCAAGGAGTTGGCGGCCTTTGTTCTGCAACCTGGGGCGACTACGATAATGACGGCGATCTCGATATTCTAATAACCGGTTCTACACGCCGAGGCAGCATTACCAAAATTTATCGGAACGACGATGGCAGATTTATAGATGTTAATGCGTCATTACTCGCACTCAAGGAAGGCAAGGCAGTTTGGGGAGACTTTGACAATGATGGCGATTTAGATATTTTGATGGCGGGTTTGAGCGGTGCAAATAACGTGACCAAACTCTACCGTAATGACGCCGGGAGCTTTGTTGATATATTAGCCATTGGCCTGATCGGGGTAAGAAGTTGCGCAACGGCATTGGGTGATTTTGACAATAATGGTTTTCTCGATATTTTATTGACTGGTTTTAATCAAGGCGATGTTACTAAAATTTACAAAAATCCAGGCGGTGGTTTTCAGGATATTAATGCGCAACTGGTACAAGTAAGCTCTGGGGCAGTGGCCACAGGCGATTTTGATAAAGACGGCGATTTGGATATTTTGTTGGTGGGATCCTCAACCGGAGGACCAGTTGCAAAAGTTTATCAGAATAATTCAACCATTGCTAATACAGTGCCCACAACACCGCAAAATTTAACCGCCACGGTAAACGGGAGCACGGTTATCTTGAGGTGGAGCAAATCGCTCGATAACCAAACTGCGCAAGATGCGCTGAGCTACAACCTACGAGTCGGCAGTATACCCGTCGGGAGCGAGATTGTTTCGCCGATGGCAAATCCCACGACTGGGTATCGAAAAATCCCCAAAATCGGAAATACAAATCATCGGAATAGTTGGACACTCAAGAATTTGCCAGTTGGAAAGTATTATTGGAGTGTCCAGGCCATCGATCATGCGTATGCCGGATCCACATTTGCTCCGGAGCAAGCATTCAGAATCGGAAATCAGCCGCCCAATATTGCCATTCCTATTACGAACATGACACTCACTATAGGGGCCATACCGTTTACACGAAATTTGAACTTGGTCTTTACTGACGCGGATGGTGACGCTTTGTCCTTTGCCGCTAATTCCAGCTCGCCTAATATTGCTGATGCCTCTATTTCAAATAACACTATCACGATTACGCCGAAAGCCGCTGGAATTGCGACAATTTCGGTTCAGGCGACAGATGGGTTCTCTAATCCTACCGCCATATCTTTTGTGGTGTCTGTAAACCGCTCTCCGGTCGTTGCGAACGCTATCTCCAATCAAAAGATCGACGTTGATGGGGAACCGCGTATTATTAATTTAGACTCAGCGCCAGCGGTTTTTGCTGATCCGGATGGCGACCCGCTCAGCTATACTGCAAATTCCAGCAACACTAATGTAGCAACAGCAATGATTGCTGCGAGTTCACTTATTATTGGTCCAAAGGCCTTGGGTAACAGTTCAATTACAGTCACTGCCAATGATAATAAAGGCGGCATTAAATCTGCTTCCTTCACTGTAACCGTTGATGTTCCCAACTACCCGTCAACTCTTCCTTTGTTACATACCATTGAGTTCCCATCTCATCCAAAAGCCTCTGAATTTCAAGCCACGGATTACCAAATCGTGGGTTTACCTGGGGCAAGCGAGCTTGGTATCAATGAGGTTCTCGCTGGGAGCCATCGCATTAACTGGCAGGCTTATTGGGATGATGGCTCTGACGGCCCATCGGACAAATTTCTCGTTGAATTTAACGGCAGTTCGATATTTAAATTTTCCGCGGGACGGGCCTTCTGGATTATTCGAAAAGGCAATTTGGAGATTAACACAGCAGTCCGCTCGGCTCCGCTAAATAGCAATTCAGAAGCAGAAATTATCGACCTTCACGCCGGCTGGAATCTCATTACAAATCCCTTTTTGAAAGTGGTTTACTGGCCGGCAGTCATGTCACATAATAATGTCAATAATCCTAACCCCCTCTGGGAGTACAAAGGGGTGTCTGGTTTTTCGAAATCGGATTCTCTTAGGCCTTATGTTGGATATTATTGGAATAATAGTGGGAACATAAGTACAATCAAGATCCCCTACCGCCTTTTGTTTCCATCTTCTGCGAGTTATGTAAAAATCGAAGACATGGTTTGGAAAGTGAATGTCAGCTTAATGGCAGAGAGTTATTCTGACAACACAACCGCCTTTGGTGTATCCGTCGATGCAAGTCGCGATCTTGACAAATTTGATTATAATAAACCCAGGATGCTGGCCGCCTTGCCAAGCGTATATTTTCAACGCCCGAAATGGAATTCAATTTATAAAAGTTTCGCCACCGACATCCGCCCCGAATTCGGGGACAAAGAAAACTGGGACTTCGAAGTGCAATCCGAGCAGCGAGAAGAATTGAAACTCTCGTTCTCCGGCATTGAGCGTGTGCCCGCGCAATTTGACGTCTATCTCATTGATGAAGTCCGCAGTCGGTATGTGAACTTGCGAGAAGATTCGCTCTACACGTTCACACCCGCAGCAGATATTTCCAAATTCACCGTACTCGTCGGTAAGGCTGAGGCGATCAAAGAGCAATTAGAGTCGATTCCTCCCAAAGAGTTGTCGCTTGGTCAAAACTATCCTAATCCTTTTAACCCCTTGACCGCGATACCGGTTTCCGTACCGATTACCACCGAAGTCAAGCTTAAAGTCTACGATGTCTTGGGAAAAGAAGTGAAGACGCTCTACTCAGGTAGCCTTACGCCAGGGCGGCACTTCTTTCATTGGGATGGCCGAGACGAGAGAAGAAATGCTCTTGCGACGGGCGTTTATTTCTATCGTTTGCAAGCAGCCTCATTGGTTCAAACCAAGAAGCTCATTTTGCTCCGATAAAAAGTCCCCAAATTTTCCATGCCAATAATCATGAAAATCGAAGCCGTAGGCGGTGATGTAAAGCGAAAATTTTAAGTTTATGGCTTGCGCCAGAGTTCGGGGCGGCTTTTGGATTTCGCTCTGGGCTTCGATTCAACCGGCGGCAAATCCGCGGGCGTTTTGATTTCGAATTCATCCAAACCCACAAACACCGTGTCACTCACCGTGCGGGAAATATAAAGTAAATCGTAAATCGTGGTGTCGGCGACAACGAGCGTGTCTTGATAGGTGACAGAAAGCACATCGTAAGCCGTGACGGTGTCCGGCATGGCAGGCGGAGCCGGAGCATAACTCAACCGGCTTGGACTGTAGCCCCACATTTCAAACGTCGCGGTTTTAGCGTCGCGCTCGAAATAGAGTTTGATCGGCGCTTCTTTGTAGTTGCGGTGCAAACCGCGCAGCAACCCCGCGAGAATGCCGTTTTGCGCCGCGTCAGTTTTGGTGCCTTCGAAAACTTCCGGCGGGCTGTTTTGGGTGACAATCTGATAATTGGCGGTGAACTTCCAGGTGTTCATCACTTTTTGCGCGGTGTCCGAAGGCGTCGGCACGTAAATGCGCTCCGAGGGATAGCACTTCACCAAATCTTCGACGCCGAAACCGTTGCCGGTCGCATCGATGATTTCCATTTTGGCCACCGCCATGTCGGTGATGAGAAATTCAAACAGAAAAAATTGAATCAGATTTTGATCCGTCACGCTGGCGATACGAATCATTTTTTGATCCACCGTCGTGCCGTTTTGCGCAACTGCCGGTATGATCGGCAAACTAAGCAGCAACGCCAAGAAAGTTTGAGCTCGAAGCTTCATGTCGTTTTTATCGCGGGTTGCAGTTATTATAAAATTTAGTTTGACGCCCGCTGCCCTTGCGCCAGCTTGCGATAGCGCTCGAAAGATTGCCGCGCTTCGTCGAATTTGCCCTGGCGCTTGAGTGAGTTGGTCAACAAATCATAAGCAGCCAGCTCTTCACGGGCATCGAGTTGTTTCGCCAGCTTGAGGGCTTGTTTGACCATCGTTTCCGCGCGCGGCGGATCGTTGACCGCGAGCTTGCCCAATTCCAAATAACTCTTGGCGCGATAATTCCAGGGCAGCGTTGCGGACTGTTGAAAATAAGTCAGCGCCGTGGTAAATTTTTTGGCCGCGAGCATTTTCTGACCTTGATTGAAGCACATCGCGCCGTAGCTGTCGATATATTTCTGATACAACGTGTCGGCCAGCACGGCGAGAGAATCGCGGCCGCGCGCCTGCACGACGGTTTGCATGATCCGCAGCGCCTCTTCCTCATGCTGCAAAGAGTTGAATTCGAGCGTGGCGAGCCGCCAGCCGATTTCACGCCGCGCGCGCGAGGTGCGCAAATCCGGCAAAAGCTTGCGGAAATTTTTGGCGGCGTCGGCATATTTGCCGGCGTCCACCTGCGCCAACAACGAGTCGCGCTTTTCCGAGGCGGGAATATTGCCGTCGTCCCAGTCGATCCAATTTATATTGGCCTCGGCGGCAGCGATATTTTCCGGCGTGGCCGCAAAGAGTTTGGCGCGATGCAACACCGCCAGCGCCGAGTCGGCCTCGAGCAGCTTGATGTTGGCTTCGCCCTGAAAGTACAAATATAAAAACAACGAGGCGCTGTCCGTGACCGCCGCCAAATTGGGGGCGCTTAAATCGCGATTGGCCGGCACGTTGAAAACCGTGGTGGCTTTCAGCACCTCCTCGGCTTTTTGAAAATTTTGCAGCGCCGCAGTATATTTCTTCAGCGTCAAATAGGAATCGCCTAAACGCGCGTAGAGCGCATGTTGATCCTTTTGGAGACGCACCAAATGCTCGAGAATGCCGATCGCCTTGATATAATTTTTCTCGTCGAGAAACCGTCTGGCCAGCAGTTGGTAGGTTTTGGCCAACCACAACTTGGTATTATTGTCGAAGGGATTGAACTGCAAGGAAAGCTCAAAAGCGGCGCGCGCTTTTGCAAGCGCCTGCAAGGCTTCTTGGCGCAGCGTCGTTGCCTCCAGCGCATTGGAGGCCGTAGCTTGCTTGTCGAAGTCAACCGCCTGTCGCAAGCTGCGGCCGGCTTCGTTAAATTGTTCAATTGAAGCGACGGTATCGACGGCGGCTGTGCTGTCCATTTTGCCGTCAAGAATTTGCCACAAACTTTCGCTGCGCTCAAAGCGCACGATGGCAGAATCCGCGACGCGCTTGGCCTTGATTTGCATCGGATATTCAACAAACAATTGCCGCGCCATACGATTGGAAGCCATGGCCACGCTCGTATCCACGCCGGCAGGAACTTCGACAGCACCGTCTTTGGTTTTGAGGATTTTGGCTTTCGGGGTGCCGGCGCACGAGCAAAGCAAAATAGCGATCAAGCTGAAAATGATCGGCGCGACGCGGTGATGAATTTTAACCGGCAGATCAATTTGACCCAACGAACTGTAAAAAATATTTTTTCTTTTTTGCATATTTAGACTTGGAAACAAATTACGATATTAATAAATTCGTAAATTTTGCCGCGACCGGCAACGAGCCTCGAACAACCAACCGCTATCCTCCGACCTCGTGTTTTACCGTATTCCACCAGGATAAAAAAATTTGATAAAATTCCTGCGTGCGCCGGTCCGAGGCTTCGCGCATCACCGAGCTAAAACTCATGATCTCGCCATCGGGTCGCCGGATCAGCGAGCCGGTGCGCAGATAGTTGCTTTGTTTCCTGAAACCTTCGTCAATCAGATAAGTCAATTCTCCGCCTTCGAGCAAAACCACGCGCACCTCGTAAGACGACTCGACACACAACAAGAGCATCTCAAAAGGACGGCCGCCAATATTGAACGTCACTCGCGCCGTCTGATTGCCGGGTTGAAAACCCATAAAACGATCCACAATTTCCGGCAAGTCTGCTGGGTGCCGGCGCATCCATTCGACTAAGTTGCGATAAATCGGCGTGAAATTTCGATAGTTGTCGCCGAAATCCGTCAAACCTCTGAGATCGACTTTCACAGAACCGGCGCTGCCTCGACCTCGACCTGAACCATCGCGTCCGGGAGCGCCGAGTCCGGCGTCACCAACGCCGTTGCCATTTCCCAAGCCGCCGCCACCCTGCCCGGAACCATAATCGGTCGCGCCGCTGGTGCCAACCTGAATGCCAGTGCCTTTGCCGCCGCCGCTTCCTCCAGCGCCGCGGCCGCCTCGTCCCGAAGTCGGCAAGCGCGTTCCGAGATCTTCAGCGCCATAACTCAGATCCGCATCGAGGCCGTTTGCCAGCGAACCCGGCATCGGGTCACGCGCTGCTATCGGAGTTCCTCGAACGCCGGCAGCGCCGGGCGCAACGCCGCCGGAAGAATTGCTGCCATGAGCGCCGCGACTCGCCAGCGCGGGCTGCGCCAGAGTCGGGTTGCCAATGTCCAAATCATTTAATTCTGCCGCCAGATTCATCCGCTGCGGCGCGGCCGGGTTGGCGGCGCTTGCAATCATGCTCTCAACCATCTCTGGCACAGATTCCAAATCGCTGATTTTAGCGGATGGATCGCCCTCGTAAGTGATCGTTGGTTGCGACGGCGGCGGCGCCAGTTTGATGATCCGATCAAAACTTTCATCATATTTCGTGAGCCGTATCACTTTCGCCGGCTGCTCTTTTGGCATGAAAGCCATGTAGGCTAAATAGGCATCGAGCGCGAGGAAGTGGAGAATCATGGAAATGACGAATCCGCGCAAAAGATACTTCCGATAACTTCGCTTCAGCTCAATGGCGCCGTAACCGGTTTTTGAAGGTATGATGAATTCAGCCATGATCGAGTGATTAAATTTTATAAGAATCGTTTTACCGTTATTCTCATTAACGATTTAAAATAACTTTGACGTCATCGGCCGGCTGTTGCAGGCCGTCAAACTTGCGCGACACGCGAATCGTAATCGTGCGTTGAAATTTTTTGACGTAAAATCTTCCCGCCGGCGAATGGTAAAGCGCGTCGTCCTGAGTTTGCCAGGTGATGAAATAGCGATAATAACCGGGCGCGACGACTTTGCCGGCGTTGTCGCGCCAATTCCAAACGAGCTGTTGGGGAATATGGCCTTGACCCTCCATTTTCCAAACGCCGGCCTCGTTTTGTTTTTCCACCGTCAATTGCCAACGCTTCGGCGGCGCGGAGAAATTTGCCGAGGCCGTGTAAAAGATCGCGGCGGGCGGATCGAGCGCCAGAACTTCCTCGCGCGGCACGATAATGCGATTGCCGGCGCGGCGATACGCCCGCAAGCTGTCGAGCCGATTTTCAAAATTCGGCTCGCCGACTTGAATTTTTTTCAAATCGAGCGCGCTGTTCTCGGTGAGATAATTGCGCAGCGCCAGCGCCCGCGTTTTGGCAAACGGGTTGGTGACGATGGTTGCCGAAGCGCCCGGCGTTTTATTAATGTCTTCCGAAAGCTGCCGCAACGAATAGCGATAATCATTCGAATACAGGCCCAACAATTTTATCGAGGTGTCGGCCTCGACGACCGGCGTGACATGAAACGACAAATTTTTTGCGACAGAGGAAGAATCAAAAACGCCGAGATCATAAGCTGAAAGCGCGGCCAGCGCATGCGTCGGAACGTCGGGCGCAATAACGCGCTGCAAACGCTTGGCGGTGATTTCCAAGACCTCGTGTTCGGCGCGAAGATAAACGCGCGGCGCCGAGGGTTCAAAAACCGCCGGCGCTGCAAAAGCATAACGAAACGGCGGCGGCGTTTCCAATTTCGGCAGCGGCGACAAACGATCCCAGTTAAACACGAGCGCGAACTCGTGCGAGCCGCTGGTTTCGCCGCGCAAATCCGCGGTGGGATAATTTAATGAATAATTCAAACTCACCGGACCGTAAAGCTGCAAGCGGCTTTCCAGAGTCATGTCCAATTTATTTATACCAAGCCGGAGAAAACCCCATGCCGGATTATCGTATTGAAAAAAGCCGCCGGCGCGCAAGTTCTGTCCGTCGCGCTGCGTGATAAACGCGGTTTGAATGCTGCCGAAATGATACGTCAGCGCCAAATGGCTTTCGCTGTTTAATTTAAATTTCGATTGGCCCAACGCGACGTTGGGTTGATTGAGATGATCGCGGCTCAATGAGATGGAAACCGCCGGCAGCGGCCAAAACGTGACGCCGCCGCCGAGATCGAGGCGCGTAAAACCTTTTTGATTTTTGAAAACGGGGTCGTTCGGATCGACGAGATTGAATTGATCGCGATCATAAGATTTCGACAACAGCCCGGCTTTCAGCCCCGCCGAAAAAAGATTTTTGAAACGGCGGCTCACCGCGAAGCTGACATACGACTGGCTGTAAATCGGCAGGTTGAGCGATTGCGCATGCGCCGCAAACGCCAGCTCTTGCGGCAGCCAGCGCGGCAGCACCACCGAAACGTAATTCAGCCGGAAACGCGCGGCGCTTGCATCGAGAAAGCCGAGATGAAAAACGCGCATGCCGGCTTGCACCAGGCTGGGTTGATAACTGATGATCGACGGATTCAGCAAATGCGCCTGCCCGCTGCGAATGTCGAGCGGATGCGGCTGCAATAAATTTTGCGCCGAGGCCGAAAAAATCGGGCCGATGATTGCCAGCAACAAAAAAGTTTTTAAAATATAGCGCTGCATGAAAATCAAAATAGTTATCAGTAACCGGTAATCAGTTTTGTTTATCGAATGTCAAGCAATCAGCAACCAACATCAAGCAACCCGCGGCTATCGCGCCAATACCACATATCCTGAAGCAATCTTTTTATCCGCATCGAGCAGCAAATAAAGATACGGCCCGGGCGGTTGCGGGCGGCCGCTGTTGTCGTTGCCATCCCAACGCAGTTGCGCGGTTTGTGAAGATGAAATCGATTTCAACAAATTGCCCTGCAAATCAAAAATTTTGAGCTGCGGCGATTGAATGCCGACGTTGCCAAGCTCGAAAATGGCGGCGTCATTGAAGCCGTCGTTATTCGGCGTAAACGGATTCGGCGCGACGGCCAGCTGCCCGGGCTGCACGTCAAATTCCAAACGCAGTGCGTTGTTGTTTTCGTTCGATTCGACAACGGTATTATTGACATCGATCTTCGCTTCGAAGAAATGCCGTCCGAGCGCGGTCAATCCGAATGGCCGTGAGACGCTGACAGTTTCACCTGCTTGCAAGCTCGCGATCAACGTGTCCGCGAGAATTTGATTGTCGAATAACAATTGCGCCCTGAATGATTGCGGCGCCGGCGCGGAACTATCGGCAAATGCCGCAGTCACCGTCACAACTTGATTGAGCCGCGCGGGTTGGCGCACGCCGGATAATGCCGCAATGTAAAGATCCGGCTGGCGCCGCAAGACGATGATATTCACGGTGAGACTGCCGGTCAAAGGCGGAACCGTATTTTGCTCGCGCGCTAAAAACGTCACCGCATATTGCCCCGCTGTGCCAAAATCCGGGCGCCACGAGAATTGTCCTTGGCCATTGCCTTGATCAACGAAGGTCGCGCCGGCCGGCAGATTTTGCGCCGAGAGCGCGAACGGATCATTTTCCGGATCGCGCGCCACAATATTGAGTATTAAACGATCCCTTTCAAAAATAGTTTGATCGCCAATCGGTTCGAACACCGGCGCATCATTCACCGGCGGAGACCCGCAGCCGCGCAAATACACCGTGGCAATCGGCCGGTCGAGATCGTTGCTGCTGATTTTCAAGCTGTCGAGAAAAGTTCGGATTGTATCCGGCGTGAAAATTACCGGCACGTCGATGAACGAGCGCGGCGCGATTTGCTGATTGATCAAATTGGGCGCGTTGAAATACTGCGGCGTCGAGTTGGTCGCGCCCGCAAGCACGAGCGGAATATTGCCGGTGTTTTGAATGCGCAATTGGCGCGTGGCGGTTTGCCCCGGCGGCACGCAGCCGAAATTCAACGAGTCGGCGACGACGATGGTGGCGCGCACGCCGCGACCGCGCAAAATCACGCTGCACGACGTGGAAGCGAGGGGATCGTCCGTCGTAATGAGAAGATCGGTTTCATAGGACAGCGTATCGCCCGGCGTGAAACCGGTATTGAGACGAGCCACGCCATTGCTCGGCAGCGTGCCGCGGCGCGGCGACAAACTAAAATTAACAGAGTCTCTGCTGAGTGCAGTCGTAAATGAAAATGGCAACGAGTTTGAATTGTTTAAGAACAGCGGTCGCGTTCTCGTTTGCCGCACCCAAACGTCGCCAAAATCAACAACTGAAACTGGAAAGTTGAGCGTGTCCAGCGGCGTGCACGGCGGAATGCGATTGCCCTGATTGAGATAGACAACGAGCTGATTTTGCAAATAATTGCTGACGACGAGATCATTGTCGCCGTCGCGATCGATGTCGAGATGCGTGATGGCTTTCGCGCTCGTCACCGTGTCCAAATCAACCGGCGTCAAATTTTCGAATGATTGATTATCGGGATTGCGCAGCCACGAGATGCGATCATCACGAAAACGCGTATAAAACAAATCAAGATCCAAATCAGGGCGAAGCGAAACCGGGCCGCGCTGCGTGTCGAGTGTATCGACGTTGCACAGGGTGAGCGCTTGCGCATAGCCGGCGAGTGAAACCGTTTCCGGGGGGGTGAAACTGTTGTTGTTGAAACTAACTATGGCCAATGCGCTCGTCACGGCTTGCGGGCCTGAAGAATTGGCGGTTTTGCCGAGCTGATGCAATTCACTGCAAAGCGCCAACAGCTCGCGTCTGCCGTCGCCGGCTTGATTGCCGGTTGTGCCGCGCACGTCGCCGGAAACCAAATCGACCGGCGGCGTCGAAAGTGGAATGAGCGCGCCCGGCGTGAAATTGGCGCGACCATTGTTGTTCAACGGCAACAACGATTTCGCGCCATGATTCGCCACAATAATATCGAACGCGCCGTTTTGATCATAATCCCACGCTGTCGCTGCGACCGGGCCAAAATCGACTGGCAACGATTGTGACGCAGTCGCGGGGAAATTGTTGGAACCATTGTTGAGAAAAATATCGACGCGATCGGCGCCGAACAGCGTCACGGCGAGATCGATAGCGCCGTCGCCGTTGAAATCCTGCGCGAGCAGATGAATCGGACGCGCGCCGGTGGGAATGGTCTGCGGCGCGGAAAATTGTCCGGCGCCGTTGCCGGTGAAAATCTGCAAGCTGTTGCCGTTGAAATTCACGACGGCGAGATCGAGATTGTTATCGCTATTCAAATTGGCGGCGACGGCGTGAACCGGCGTGTTGCCGGTGATCAGCGGCGGCTGAAAGGGTGTAAACAGCGAAGCGCCGGCAGTTTCGCGGACGGTATTGCGCAGAACGACGAGGCGATTCGCGCCGTGATGCACGACGGCGAGGTCGATAAAATCGTCGCTGTTGAAATCAGCGGCCACGAGATGCGTCGGCTCTTGATTCACGCCGGAAATGGGCAGCACGCTCTCCAAATCGTAAATCGTTTTTACGAAGGTGCCGGTGCCGATATTATTGCGGATGAGAAAGCGCCAAATGTAAGGTTGGGCCAAGCCGGTAATTGCAGTTGTTGCCACGACGGTGATTTCTTCACCATCAACGAAACTTTGCGAGGGTGTGAAAGCAAGCGTTCGGTTGGCGGCGTCATAATTGAGCGCGCCGGCGTAACGGCCGTGAAAATTGCCCCAAACGTGAATGCCGTTGGCAAAATTTGTTAGCGGTTGATTAAAACCGACGCGAATATCCGTAAATGCCGCCGCCCGAATATCATCCAAATCCGGTGAGCGCGAAACAATCTGCAATTGCGCAAATGTCGGCGCGGCCGATAATAAAGAAAGGAGCCAAAGGGCGGCGTGAAAAAGGACGAAGAACCGGCGCTGGTGGGCGAGATAATTGCTTTTCGTCATTCCTGACCGCTCGTCAATTGATCCAGTTGCTTTTTGAGAATTTCTGCCAATTCGATTTTGCCTTGCGCTTTCGAGGCGAGCCAAAGGTTCTGCAGCGCGGCGACGTCCTGCGGGTAGATTTGCAGAATGCGCGTGTACCACTGCGACATGGCGGCGTAATCGCCCAAATGCCACGAGCAATCGCCGAGGTAACGAAAGATCTCCGGAATCGGCATCGAGTTCTTGCCGCCGAGATGAATGGAGGTGAGATTGCTATCGGAAGCTGCCGCGAGATTGCCCTTGGCGGCACCGGCTTCCTGCGCCCGTCGTTTCAGCGCCTCTTGCAGCAGCAGCAGCGCGTATTCGTATTTTTCGCGATGATAATAGTGCATGGCAAACGCAATGAGATCGTCGGAAGCGCCGGAAACTTTCATCAACTCTTTAAATGCAGATTCGGCCTCAGCGGGCTGTTGTTTATCGAGAACGAGAGCCCGACACCGCAACGCCGACACATCGCGCGAGGATTTTTTGAGAATGTCCTCGCTCAATTTCAACGCCTCATCATGGCGCCCGGCATTGTAATAGAGTTGCAGCAGCGCGTGACGCGACTCCAGATCGTTCTCATTTAATATACAAGCTTTTTCGAGAATAGTCAAAGCGCTTTTACTGTCCGCAGTTGCCAACAAAGCGCCGGCAAGAGGAGGATAGGCCTCGAATCGTTCCGGCAAAATCGTTGCCGCGTTTCGCAACGGTGTAACGGCCTTCTCCGGCTCATTGCGAGTGAGGGCCGCCACCCCCCGATTGAAATTTTCCCGCCAAAAAAATTCTTTGCGATTGGCGATTTTTTCTTTCCAGCGGTTGTCGTTGCTTTCGACGGCCGCAAAATCGTTCAACAGCTCATGATACTTTTCCATGCGGCCATGCAGCTCGCCGAGCCGAAAACGCGCGGCGTCGTCATTCGGCTGTGTTTCCAAATGCCGCAGCAGCGAAGCTTCGGCTTTTTCGAGTTCATCGTTGCGCTCGTAATGATCGGCCTCGACCAAAACACGATTTTGGCAGGCAGCCGTCAGCAGCAGAGTTGCCACCGACAGAAGCAGAATGACCACCGAAAAGGGTTGTTTTTGTAATACTTTTTCCATCAAATGAAAATATTGCAAATTATGCACCATCGTTCAATTCCCTTAATTAAAACCGGAACCGCTTGAAAGCATTTGGCTTTTGACCAAACGATCACAGAAAAAACAATTTAGTTATTTGCAATGCCTATCGCAAGTTACAAATTTGTATCATCTATTAGACACCTGTTCCAGCTTGGCACAAATTTGGTTTAATTTTGAAAGCGACTACAAAGCGACTACCATGAGGGCAGGTAAACGATTCCATAAAGATTAGACGCTCAATAGACAAGTGCAATCGTGGCTACGATAAACGGCATCATCGTGAGCGCAACTCTTCGCAGGCGAATCATGTTGGGTGTGGCGGCAGAATTTATCTTTTTTATTCCTGCGATTTGGTCAAAAGCTATAATTTGATGCTTGCTGAAAAGAGAGTCTTTGCTAATTTGAACGATCTTAAATTGTGAATATTTGCCCTCGTTAGTAATGATCTTGACAATATCTCCGGCTTTTAGTTCTTTGTGTAGGGCCTCCGGCTCGGGTGTGATCAGTTTATAAGTGCTGCACGATATCGAGATCAATGCCGGCAATACGACGAGAGTTAAAACTTTCCCAATCGGACAATTATAACGCATGTCAATCCTCCTTTGGACTGAAATAAGAGATCGGCGAATCGCTGCTTCGGCGGCATTTGCAGTTTCTGAGTTATAGTTTGGTTTTGTTGATGGATAATCATTTAAATTCCCGAGAAAAAAATAGCCGCTATTACTGACACTGTGACCGCTATAATCGCATAGGCTCCCAGGTAAAATTTGGCGGTCGAACCGAGAGAATCTACTCTTTTGATTTTTTCGATTTGGTCAAAAGCGATTTTTTGATGTTCACCCAAAAGCGTATCGGCTTTGACTTCGACAATTTTAAATTTTATTTGTTTCCAATATTTGGTGGTAATCATTACGGTGTCTCCAACTCTTAGCTCTTTTAGTTCATCGTCTAGTTTTTCCATCTTCGGCGCGAGGAGCGACTCGGTTTCCCAAAAAGCCGCACACGAGGTCGAAAGCAAAGCAAGCGCGATCAGTAGGACTGCACCGCTTCGACCAGCACAATGATAACGCATATATTCCTCTCTTAGGCCCTTAAAAGTTGAATCGTTGCAAAAAAAGCAAAGATTTTTTTACTACGAAGGCACGAATACACAAAGAAAAAACTTAGTGCCTTCGTGTCGCAGTGGTTAAATTTTGGTTGCGGCGCGTCCGCGTTAGGGCCAAAATGCAAAAATTATGTAATGCTTGGTGCAACATTGATCAGTTTGTCAACAGACAACTGATTTCGTTTGTTGCCTATTTGAAACAAGAACCATACCGCCAATATGCGACTCGTAATACGAGAACAATTTGACAGTTAACAAATTGTTTTTACGCGGGCAACTAGGGGTGCGGCAAAAAAACAGATCAATAACGCTGTTTTCAAAGAACGAGAAAACGGTGGTGAAGATACTACCGTAGTGGTATTCCGGGTTTCGTCTCTATCCATGTAAAAAAAATATTCAGTTCGTTTCCGGTCTTTCACCTTCTTCAAGAAAATGCGGCATGGCTTTCATATCAAAATGTACGCGCTGGCCCAAAATCCGCCACGTCGTATCGGAAAGGTATCCGAGCCAGCCCATGCCGATGCTGCCGGCGACGATGAGGATGCCGAGCGTTGTCATCAATTTGCGCCGCTTCGGGTGTCGCTCCGGCGAGCGGTCGAGCAGCGGCAGCAAAATGAGCAGTAAAATAAACGCGCCGTTTCCCAACACGCCAAGCCAACCCGGCACATATTTCAAACTCTGATAGATCGGCAAAAAATACCATTCCGGTTTGATGCCCGGCGGCGTGACCATCGGGTTCGCCGGCTTGCCGAGCGGCATGTGCACTGCGATCGCGGTGATCACCAACGCGATGAGAACGCCATAAGCCACCAGCAATTCTTTTTTGAAATGATCCGGAAAATACGGGCGCGCTTGACCGGCGAATTTGGGATCGAGGCCGGGATCAGGCTCGTCGGTGCGATTCAGCGGCGAGATGTGATGATAACGAATGAGAAACAGATGCAAGCCGAGGAGCAGAAGCAAAATCGCCGGCAGCAGCGCCACGTGAATCGCAAAAAATCGGCTCATTGTGATGTCCGTCACATTCTCGCCGCCGCGCAAAAACGTCAGCAGCAAATGTCCGATGAGCGGCACCTCTTTCATCGAATCGGTCCCCACCGTCGTTCCCCAAAAAGCCAATTGATCCCACGGCAGCAAATAGCCGGTAAAGGCGAATCCTAATGTTGCCAAAAAAAGACCGGCGCCGATCATCCAGGTCAGCTCGCGGGGTTTTTTGTAGGCGCCATAAAAGAACACGCGCACGAGATGCAGCGCGACGACGGTGACGATGAAATTCGCGCCCCAAATGTGCAATTGCCGAAAGAACCAGCCGAAGGTTGCTTTCTCAATTATAAACTTCACGCTCTCGTAAGCCGTGGCCGCGCCCGGCTTGTAATAAAACAAAAGCAGAATGCCGTTAAAAATTTGCAGCGCGAAAAGAACGAGCGCGGTGAAGCCGAGCGTGTGCAGCCAGCTCACGTGACGCGGCTGCGGCTCGGCGAGCTGCGCGCGGGCGAATTTCGTTAAAAAATTAATCGGCAAACGTTCGGATAGCCAAGCGTGCAATGGCATTATTTATCTCTCCTTAATTTAACACGGAGACGCGAAGCACACAGAGAAAGCACGGAGATCAATAAATGTTTTTAAAAAAGCTTTTCTCCGTGATGCTCCGTGAACTCAGCTACTCCGTGTTTAAAGAACGTTTTGAATCATATGCTGCCCCATCGGGCTTCGGTTTTCAGCTTGACTGAAAATCCGCGTTAGGCTAAAATAATTTTATCATCCTCGACTTTGATATTGAGCCGCTGCAAGGGCTGCGGCGGCGGGCCGGCAATCACCTTGCCATCGCGATCGTATTTCCCGCCGTGACAGGGGCATTGAAACGTATTCGCGCCGGCATTGAAAGCGACGACGCAGCCGAGATGCGTGCAAACCGCCGACAAGGCGGTCAATTCACCATTGTGGCGCAGAACGAGGGCCGGTTTGTTATTCAACATGCCGATTTTGCTGCCGCCGTCGGGAATCGAATTTGCCGAGATCAATTGGCCACTCGGCTCGGAAAATTCGCGGCCGGTGGCGCCGAAATTTTTGTTGGGGAAAAGATAGGCGAGCGCCGGCGCGAAGAACGCCAGCGCCGTGCCGCCGAACAATCCCCCCACGAATTTTTCAAAAAAATTGCGTCGATTCATAAACCCTGGCTCCCGGAATTGTTCGCTGCAACGATTTTTTGCAGCCGATAATTCCAACGAAAATATGTTGCGTAAGACGACGGAGTTTATTATATTTGAAACGTTCAAACGCCGCCGGCGTTCGGTTGTGATCGTTTCAATGGCGTCCAAATTCAAATTCATTTTACTACATTCAAGCAGCAGGAGACGAGTTATGACCTACATTATTGCAGAGCCTTGCGTTGATGTGCGCGACCGCGCTTGTGTTGACGTCTGTCCGGTGGATTGCATATATGAAGTCGAAGAAACGCAATTGAAAGAAGGCGATCCCGCCTATAAACTGATGCTCTACATCCATCCGCAGGAATGCATCGATTGCGGCGCCTGCGAGCCGGAATGTCCGCCGGAAGCGATTTTTGCCGAAAGCGAAACGCCGGAGAAATGGAAAGATTACATCGACTATAATTACGTGGCGTTCGGCGTATCGCGCTGATCGGAATAAAAGACGCGTGTTTCGTTTCAACGTTTAGAGACGCAGGACAGGCCTATTCTTCGTCAATCATGTCCGAACAAAAAGTGAAATTACCAAAGATCAAACGCTCGACGCGTTGAAAAATGTTATGACTCCGAGACGTCGGAGAATATCGTCGATCGCGGCGTGACTTACAATGTCAATATACAAGATCGTCGCATTCATGTCAAGATGACTTTGACCTCACCGCCCTGCCCGGTAGCGGCGAGTAGGCGCGTTGCGGTCGAGTTCGTTTGGCAACCGATGTGGAATCCGAGGATGATGAGTTGAGAAGATAGAGATCAGTTGGGCATGCTTTAAAAATGATGAAATGCAAAAGCATTTACGATAAGCCGGCGTCGGATGACGGCGTTCGCGTATTCGTTGATCGCTTGTGGCCGGAAGGGATTTCGACTCGCGACGCCGCGGTTGAGTGGTGGGCGCAGGAGGTCGCGCCGTCGTACGAATTGTGGCGGCATGGATACGATCTCGAGAAATGGCAGCAGTATCGTGAGGGCTATCTCAATGAGTTGGCCGGCCGCGACAAGCAAACGAGTTTTGAGCAATTGCGCCGGCATGCCGCCGCCGGCCATTTGACGTTGCTCTATGGCACGAACGATCCGGCGCGCAACAACGCCGTGATCGTGCGGGAATATTTGGAGAAGAGCGGAAGTTTTTCTAAAAAGAAAAAGTGAGCGAGAAATGAATGTGAATCAGCGATCTTTCCGATTATCTGCCGCTTGCTTTTTTATTTTGCTTATTGTATTTTATAATTGCACGCGCGAAACCGGCTCGCCGCCGCTTGATACGCTGTCGACTGCCGAGCAAGTGGCAACCGCCAAAACCGATGTCGAAACCGCCAAAGCCAGCATGATGCGCGACGGCAAATATGCCTGCTGTGTAAAGCCGCCGTGCGACTGGTGCCTGCTGAAAGCGAATGGCTGCGCCTGCGCCGATATGATCGACGCCGATCAACCCGTGTGCCCGGAATGTGGGTTGGGGTGGAAAAATGGAAATGGTTCGATCCTGGATGTGCAACCGAGTGAAGTAAAAAATGTCTTGGAAACACGCTAAAATCGCCGTGATCGCGTCGCTTGCCGTCTTGAGCGCCAAAGCAAGCGACGCCGCAAAAAAGTCTGAAAACTTTCAGGGCCTGATCCTGCCCTGTCCCGAACAATCGGGGCAAAGCGCATGATCAGGCCTTTGTGTTTTTGTTGGTATTTGTAGCTGGCGCTGTAAGGACAAAAGGAGCCCCGCCGCGGCGGGACAAAACCCACTCACCTAATTGTAAGGAGGAAACATGGACTGGCACGATTTCCTCGTCGATAGCGACGAGACCATCCGACAGATTTTGAAAACCAGCCGCACCATCGCTGTGGTTGGAATCAAGGACGAGAATCATGCCTATGAAGCGGCCCACAGCGTGCCGGCGTATCTTCATTCCCGAGGTTACAAAATTATTCCCGTCAATCCGAATTATAAATCCGTTTTTGGCAAGCCCGCGCTGAAAACGTTGGGCGAAGTCAACGAGCCGGTCGACATCGTCATCATGTTTCGCGCGCCCACCAACGTGCCGATGCACGTCGATGATGTGTTGCGATTGAAACCGAAAGTGTTGTGGATGCAAACCGGCATTCGCCACCAGGACGCGGCGCACAAGCTCGCCAAGCACGGCATCAAAGTCGTGCAGGATCACTGCGCGTACATGGATCATCTTCGGCTTATTCGCGCTGCGGCGTAAAGCTTCTCTGTTTAAATTTTCTCCAACGGATAGATGAACGCCGATAAACGTTTTTATCCGCCGACTTAATCTATCCGTTGGGGAAATTAACCCTTTCAGATTTTTGCGTCAATCTTTTGGCAACCCGATCCCGATCGGCCCTCGCAATACAGGCATTCTAAATTTTCTCGTCGTTATCATTGCATCAAACAAGGATGTTTTAAATGGCGACGCATATTCTTCCCCTGCCGCCGCATTTCAATCCGAACCAAGTTGGTGAAGTTTGGAAAGTCCCCTATCAAGAGCGCGCCCAAGAGGCCGAAAAATGGGCCAAACGACACAACATTACACCGGCGACAAAAGATCGCTGGCGAATTTGTTTGTTGTTAGTGGACGTGCAGAATACGTTTTGCATTCCCGGCTTTGAATTATTTGTTGGCGGGCGTTCAGGAACGGGTGCGGTGGATGATAATCGCAGGTTGTGTGATTTCATTTATCGCAACCTGGGCTTGATCACCGGGATTTGCCCGACGCTGGACACGCATCTCGCTATACAGATTTTTCACGCCGTTTTTTTGGTTAATGACAAAGGCGAGCATCCCGCGCCGTTTACGTTGATCTCAGTCGATGATATTGAAAACGGCAAATGGAAATTCAACCCGGCAATTGCGGCGACCCTGCATACCGATGCCGTGTCGGGACAAGAACACCTGCTGCATTATGTGCAAAAATTGAAAAAAGGCGGGAAATACGATTTAACGATTTGGCCTTATCATGCCATGTTCGGCGGCATTGGACACGCTCTGGTTTCGGCCGTCGAAGATGCCGTCTTCTTTCACAGCCTCGCGCGCCACAGCCAGCCTGATTTTCAAGTGAAGGGCAACAATGCGTGGACGGAAAATTATTCGGTGTTGCGTCCGGAAGTCGTCGAGGGCGCTTACGGGCAAACGATTGCCCAAAGAAACACGCGTTTATTCAAGAAACTGCTCAGTTTCGACGCCGTCATTATTGCCGGACAAGCGAAAAGCCATTGCGTCGCGTGGACGATCGATGATTTGCTTGATGAAATGGTGTCGTCGGGAAAACAATTAGCTGAAAAAGTTTATCTCCTTGAAGACTGCACCTCGCCGGTTGTCGTTCGCGGTGTGATCGACTATACCGATCATGCCGACGCCGCTTTTCGCCGATTTGTCGATGCCGGCATGCACATCGTACGGTCGACCGATCCCATCGCGAGTTGGCCGGGAATTCAATTATAGCAAAGACAGCTTGGCCGTCATAATTTTTCGAGGGAGGAAATTTGAAAATCTTCGTCACCCAACCCATTCCACCTGCCGGTTTGGAAGTGCTTCGCCGCGTTCATCCGAATTTTCAAATGAATCACGAAGAGCGCGTTTTAACTCGCGCCGAGCTTTTGGAAAAGATCAAAGGCTGTGACGCCATCTTGAGTTTGTTAACCGACAAAATCGACGGGGAAGTTTTGGACGCTGCCGGGGCGCAATTGAAAATCGTCGCGAATATGGCGGTCGGTTTTGATAATATCGATTTGGCCGCCGCCACCGCGCGCGGCGTGATGGCGACGAACACGCCGGGGGTTTTGACCGAGGCGACGGCCGATCACGCTTGGGCGCTGCTCTTTGCGACGGCGCGACGCATTCCGGAATCGGAAAAATTTTTGCGCGCGGGAAAATTCAAGAACTGGGGGCCGCTGTTGTTTCTCGGCGGCGATATTACCGGCCGCACGCTCGGCATCATTGGCGCCGGTCGCATCGGCCATGCGGTGGCGATGAAATCGCGCGGCTTCAACATGCGCGTGCTGTATGCCGACGAAGTGTCCAACACAAAACTCGAACAGGAAATCGGCGCGCGCCAAGTGAGCGTCGAAGCATTGCTGCGTGAAGCGGATTTCGTTTCCGTGCACGTGCCGCTGTTGCCCAGCACCAAACATTTGATCAATGCCAATTCGCTGCGGTTGATGAAAAAGACGGCGTATTTGATCAACACCAGCCGCGGCCCGGTGGTCGACGAAGCCGCGCTGGCTCAAGCGCTAAAAAATGGCGTCATTGCCGGCGCTGCGCTCGACGTGTTTGAAAACGAGCCGTTGGTGCATTCGGAACTACTCAAGCTCGACAACGCCGTGTTCACGCCGCATACGGCAAGCGCCACCATCGAAACCCGTTCGAAGATGGCGACGATGGCCGCGGAAAATCTCATCGCTGCGCTTGCCGGCCAGAAGCCGCCGAATTTGGTGAATGAGGAAGTGTGGGGAAAACAATAATCGCAGAGCGCACAGAGCGCAGCGCATAGCGCAAAAGCTGTCTCGTCCTGAAAATAGTTGACACTTTTTAGATGTTTGTTTTGTATTTCATTTAACGCCAGTAACCCGTAGGGTTACTGGCGTTAGAGAGTTCATGCGTTAGCGAGCGGCGCGATAGCGCCCGCGGCCTGATGTTTCATCGCCGGCGTCTGATAATTCAAACTCAAATGCAATCGCTCTTCGTTATAAATTT
>Ga0247727_10000837_pt1 | contig 74896 bp, 73 predicted proteins | sample WisWelCaveWW1625_FD_202498 | JGI IMG/M metagenome (GOLD analysis project Ga0247727, IMG submission 202498) | Biofilm microbial communities from Wishing Well Cave, Virginia, United States - WW16-25 | ecosystem: Environmental > Aquatic > Deep subsurface > Groundwater > Cave microbial mat | place...
GGCGAAGCAATCTCAGTTCACAAGCTTGCAAAGGGATTGCTTCGGCAAAAAGACGCCTCGCAATGACTTTTGACTGGGGCCGTCATTTGTCTGGTGCCGTCATTGCGAGCCAGCTTTATCGGCGAAGCAATCTCAGTTCACGAACTTGAATTCTCGCTCTTCATCAGCTCCATAAAAGTATCCTCAATCCCGGCTGCGATTTTTCGCAGCTCGGCAATCGGCTGCGGCGAGTTCTTCTGAATTTCACGCAAAGCTTCTTGCGGCAACGGCGTAATGAAGCTCACGTGCAAACGATCGCCAAAAATTTGCACGGAGCGGTTGCCGGAGATATTCTTGAAATAAGAGACCAAAAGTTGCGGTTGCGGCGTGATAACTTCATACAGAGCATGGGGAAAATGTTTGGTGATTGCCGCCGGCTCGTCGAGCGCGAGCAAGCGCCCCTGGTGCATAAACGCCACACGATCACACAACAAAGCTTCGTCCATGTAGGGCGTGGAGACGAGAATGGTCACGCCGTCGCGGCGCAACTGCTGCAGGATGTTCCAAAACTCCCGGCGGGAAACCGGATCGACACCCGTAGTCGGCTCGTCGAGAATGAGAACCTGCGGCGTATGAATGAGTGTGCAGGAAAGCGCGAGTTTTTGTTTCATGCCGCCGGAAAGCTGTTTGGCCAGGCGATGTTTGAACGGTTCGAGCTTGCTGAAATGATAAAGCTGCGGCAATCTTTTTTTCTTTTCCGCCGCCGGCACGCCGAACAAATCCGCAAAGAAGTTCAAATTTTGTGCGATGGAAAGATCGGGATACAATGAAAACCGCTGCGGCATATAGCCGAGCAAGCTGCGAATCTCCGGCACGTGCACGCGCACGTCGTATCCGGCAATGTGCATGTCGCCCTCCTGCAGCGTCAGCAATGTGCATAGCGTGCGCATCGTCGTGGTCTTGCCCGCGCCATCCGGACCGATCATGCCGAATAATTCGCCGCTTGCAATTGCCAGCGAAAGATTTTTGACCGCAGCGATATGGCCGTAGCTCTTGCTGAAATTTTTGATGATGATAATATCCGACATTGGAAAGACCACGCCATATATAGTTTTACTTAGGATTCCTCCAAAAACAACCTAGCCCTGTCAGTAGGAATCTTCCCACGCACTTGAGAAAGTTTCAATTCCAAGCGAGGTTGTATGAGCTTGGGAAGATTCTTACAAATGACATGAGAGTATTGGGCCATTATAAAGTTGATAGAGCACGAAATTTTCAATCTTCACTCTTTCACGACGGCGGCTGCAACCTCACCGTCACCGGCATGCCGTGTTTTAAAATCCCTTCAGGATTATCCACTTCGATTTTCACCGCATAAACCAGGGCGGTACGGCTTTCCTCCGTTAAAATATTTTTAGGCGTAAATTCGGCTTTGTTATTGATCCATGCCACTCTGCCGGTCAAAGCGCGATCGCTGCCGTCGATTTGGAGGGCGGCGTTTTGTCCGAGGCGAAGCTGCGATAAATATTTTTCCGAAACATAAACTTTCGTCCACACCTGCGCCAGATCGATGATTTCCACCAACGGCGCATTCGGCGGAATAGTTTCACCGGTTTTGAAATAACGCGTGGTGATGGTGCCGGCAATGGGCGCTTTGACCAAACCGTCATTGATTTGCCTTTGCAAAAGTTTGCCCTGCGCCTCCAACCCGTTATGACGGCTGTTGAACGCTTGCAAATTTTGCCGTGCGGATTCATAAGCGGTTTGGGCGCGATCAAAATTGATCTTGGCATCATCACGCGCCTGTTCCGTGGCCGCGTTCTCTGTGAACAATTCCGCCACGCGCTCGTAGCGTGTGCGGGCGTATTCGAAATCATCTTGCGCGCGGCGCAAATTGTTTTGAGCCACGCGCTGTTGCACGCCCAGCTCTTCCAAATTCGCCTGGATTTGCTGCTGCTGGTAGCCCAGCTTTTCCGTATCCACCGCGGCGAGTGTTTGCCCGATTTCGACGCGATCGCCTTCGTCCACGTTCACTTGCAGCAAATAGCCGCCGGTTTGCGCCGCCACTTTGACTGCCGTGCCTTCGATGATGGCGCTGGCTTCAAAAGCAGCATCGTCTTTTTGCCGGCAACCGGCGAGCAACAAAATTGCCGCCAGTAAAAATTTCCAAAAAGGTTTCATGCCTGCTCCATTTGCTGGCTTTGGTCCGGGATTTAAATAGGTGCCATTTCCGTGTTTGCAGGATGACGCACCCAAAGTAACATGTCATGCTCAGGCATCTTTTAAGCATCAGCACTGTACTCAATGCTTAAAAAGTTCCTTACAGGATGACAGTCGCGGGTTAGTTGACGAACAAACTCACATGAAGAAAAAGGCGCTTCCGAGCAACCTGTCATTCAGCAGAATCCTGTGATGGATTAGCACGATCGGTAGTCCATCACAGGATTCCATTCTGAATGACAGGTCAGTTATTTTTCAGACGAATTCCGTACGCCCGGAGTCGATTGCTGAATAGCTGCATCCATCACTCTTTGGGTGCGCCCAAGCCGCCGGCGGCCAGTTGTAATTCCGTTTGCGCGAGATAATATTGAATCAAAGTGCGCTGCACCTGCAATTCCGCCTGGGTCAAATCAAACTCTGCGATCACAACGTCATTGGTGGTGGCCTGGCCTTCGCGTTGTTGCGTGGTGACGATGCGATAGCGTTCCTGTTGCTGCGCCAATAAGCGCTCGGCCAGCCGGTTTTGTTGCGCGGCAAGCTTCATGTTTTCCCAGCTTTTTTCCACCTCATATGCGATGGTGCGCTGCAATTCTTCCTCTTCCAATTGCAAACGCTCGTATTCCACTTGGACGGCTTGTATGCGATTGCGATCTTGTTGCCCCCGCCACAAGTTCCATTGCAAATTCACGCCGAGAGTGGCATAAGCCATCCATTCATTTGCAAATTGATTGATGCCGGGCTTGGCGTAATGATAGCGCGCCTCCGCGCCGATCTCGGGAAAATAATTGCCTCGCGCGAGCTTGCGTTGCAACTGCGCCGCCCGCTGCGCCAGATTGACGCCGCGCAATTCGGACCGTTGTTGGCGGGCGGCTTGCTTGACGCTATCCAACGGCAAAAGGGCGCTGGGCAAATTTGGCAAAGCCAGGTCGCCAATAGACCGAACTTGCGGCAAATTCAGCAAACGCGCCAATTGCAAATCCAACAAGCGCAAATCGCTCTGCGTTTGCTCCATCTGCATGCCGATTTGCAGCGTTTGATTGAATACCTGCAGCGTGTCGTATGCCAAAACCTGGGCCTGGCGAAAAAGATTTCGCACTTGCGCTAATTGCGTGTGCAAACGCTGCAAGCTGGCTTGCTGAATTTGACGTTCTTTTTTGAGATTTTGCGCTCCATAAAAAAGGGCGTGCACTTGAAAAGCGGTTTGCTGTTGCAACACCTCGAAGCGCACGGCTTCGGCAGCTTGCGCGGTTTCTGCAAGTTTGACTTGCGTGGTTAGGCGAAACCCGGTAAAAATCGGCTGCCGCACGCCAAGCGAGAGATCGGTACGATCGTGCCCGCCCAATTCGATGCGCGGAATTTGCACGCCCGGAAAACTGAAAGGGATTTCCAGTGCAGCGATTTTATCGGTGTAGGAGGACATCACGCTGAAATCCAACGACGGCCAAAGCTGCCCGCGTTTGATGGCGGCGTCCAACTCTGCCTGCCGCTGCCTTTGTTGCTGCTTGCGCAGTTGCAAATTGCCCGGTTGCGCCAACTGCAAAGCTTCTTCCAGCGGCAACGGCGTTTGTGCGGCAAGCCTGGATATGAAAAGTATGAAAAGCGCACACCACATTACTCTCATGTCGTTTCTCCCTAAGAAACTTGGTCACACCCTTTTCAAGGTCTCAAACCTTGAAAAGGGCAGTTTCTTGCCGGCGCAACTGTTGGTATTGTTTGCGCCCGGCCGGCGTCAAAATTCCGTTCAGAAACAAATCGATCAAACCTTGTATGGCCTCGCTCATGGAATAGGAAGCATGCACGATCACTTCGGCATTCATGCCTTCCTGAATCGCGCCCATTAAAAAATGCAGGAACATTTCCCGGTTGAAAGTCGCGCGCACCGCGCCTTCTTGCAGAGCCTGTTCCAGGATGGTGTGCATGTTTTTTAGCATGCGGGCGCGGCGGAATTTTTCAATGCGCCGCCACAGGTAGGGCAGATGCTGATACAGGCTTTCGAGCATGATTTTGGTGGTAAAGCGGAAATGCTGTGCGACTAAAATTTGCACGAGGCGATGCAGTTTCTCGATCGCGGGCAGAGCGCCGGCCAAAACCGCATCAAACTGGCGGTTGATTTGCGCGAAGACGTCTTCGATCATCGCCTCCGCCAGTTCTTTTTTTGTCGCAAAGAACTTATACAGGGTTTTTTTGCTCATGCCCAGCTCGGCCGCAATTTCAGCCATGGAAGTTTTTTGATAGCCGAGCGTGGAAAATTTTTCCTTGGCTTTGAGGATAATGCGCCCGCGAATGTCCGCGCCGCCCTCGGCTTGATTTAAAGCAGTCACGATACTGATCTGGGCCTGAAGTTACACTGGAAACTATAATCGTATTTACGGTTTCCATGATAACAAAAAAGAAAAATTTCCGCAAGCAGTTTTTTTAGATTGGAAAAATTCTTGACATTCAAAACCCGAATGGTTATTAATAAAATCAATGTTGTTAATAATAGCTTTTTTCACTCAAGGAGGTGTCATGAACGATACGATTGGCGAAACCGCGGGCAAGATTTGGCAGGCCCTCAAAAGCAAGGAAGATTTGAGTGTTGCCCAGTTAAAAAAAGCCACGGGCGCCGATGACAAAGCTTTGTGGCTGGGGCTCGGATGGCTGGCGCGGGAAGGGAAGATTATTCTCGCGAAGAACAAAGCCAGCATCAAAGTCAGTTTGAAACATTAAGCACAGTGCGGCTCGGGCGCGCGGAAATCAAAAAATGACGGACGAGATTACTCCTGCGGCGGCGGAACCCCCCTCTTGGGTTGAGAAAGCGCGGACGTGGCTGCGACAGCTCCCGCGCAGCAGCATCGCATTGGGGATAATCTTTTTGTTGTTCTTCTCTGTTTGGTTGCTGCTGTTTGCCGGCTTGCCGGACGAGGATGAAATCAGGGATTTCAAGCTGGAATCGACGGCGTCAGCGGGCCGGATCAACTGGAATCAGCGCTTTGAAAAGCCGGTGCGCTTGTGGGCGCCATTGTCACAAGTTTCTCCGCTGTTGCAGCAGGCCGTTGTGATCAGTGAAGATGATTTGTTTTATCAACACGACGGCTACAACCTGGAAATGATGAAAGAGGCGTGGCGCGTCAATCTGGAAAAGAAGCGCTACGTGCGCGGCGCAAGCACGATCACCATGCAGCTCGCGCGCAATGCTTTTTTGCAGGATCGCAGCAAGACGATTTTGCGCAAGCTGCGCGAGCTGATTTTAACCGGCCGCCTCGAGAGCGCATTGAGCAAAAAGCAAATTTTGGAATTGTACTTGAACGTGGTGGAGTGGGGCGAAGGAATTTTCGGCGCCGAAGCGGCGGCGCGTTTTTATTTCGGCAAATCCGCAGCCCATCTCCATCTCGGTGAAGCGGCTCTGCTCGCGGCGATGTTGCCGAATCCGATTTATTTCAATCCCTACAAACGCATGAAAGCTTGCGGCCGCATGCAAAAGCGCGTGCTCGATTTAATGGCGTTGAATCGCGTGATCACTGCGGAAGAAGCCGCGGCCGCCGGCCCCTCGAGCCTGGCTTTGCGCGGCGCGCTGGCGTCTCCTGTCATCGAACCTGCGCCGCTTCCGCCGCTTGCTTCTGATTCGCTCTCGGCTGAAATCGACCAGATCATGCAAGAAGCCGAGCGTTCTCTGGACAGCTTGCGCGAAGAGGAAATTCCGCCGGAAGAGTTGCTTGAAGAACAGGATTAAGGCATCCTAATTTTGATTAGCCTTTCCCGGCTCATTCTTCGGTCCATCCTGCCTGGAATTTTCTGTAACCTTCCCGTTTTTTGGCCGTACATTTCTCCGCCAACCAGGAGCATGAATGAATCCTATTATTGAAACGCAAGATTTGGCGCGCCATTTCAGCCGCGGCCGGGTGAAGGCGCTGCAAGGTGTCAGCCTCAGCGTGCAGCCCGGAAAAATTTTTGGCTTGCTCGGGCCCAACGGCGCAGGCAAAACGACGTTCATCAAAATACTGCTGGGCTTGCAACGGCCCGATGGCGGCGCGGCCCGGATTTTCGGCATTCCGGTACAAGATCCTGCGGCGCGCACCAATGTGGGTTACCTTCCGGAGAATCATCGTTTCCCCGAATTTTTGACCGGCGGCGCATTGTTGGATTATTGCGGCCGCTTGAGCGGCATGCGCGATCCCGACGAACGCCGGCGGCGCGCGGAAATTTTGCTCAAGCGCGTCAACATGTCGGATTGGCGCGACACGCGCACGAAGAAATACAGTAAAGGCATGGTGCAGCGTTTGGGGTTGGCGCAAGCGCTGTTGCACGATCCGCAATTGATTTTTTTGGATGAGCCCACCGACGGCGTCGATCCCATCGGCCGCAAAGAAATCCGCGACTTGTTGATGGAGTTGAAACAGGAAGGCAAAACCATCTTTCTCAATTCACACTTGCTTTCCGAAGTGGAAATGATTTGCGATGAAGTCGCCATTTTGCACAAAGGCAAATTGTTGCGGCAGGGCACGGTGCAGGAATTGACGACTTCCGACCGGCGCTATCGCTTGCACGTACACGTTGACGATCAGGATTTATTGCAACAAATTCGCGACAAATCCGCTTTTGCCGAGGCGCAAAACGGCCACCTCGACGTGGTGGTGAATGGCTTCGAGCCGCTGAATGAAATCATCGATCTGATTCGCCGCCGACAATTATTGATTGAAGCCATCGTGCCGCATCGCCAAACGCTGGAAGAAAGTTTCGTGCAAACCATTCAGGGCGCGGGCACGTCGGATTTCAATACGCTATTCTCTTCCGAAGAAAAGAAATCGCAAGGAGCGCAGGCATGAGCAAAATTTGGGCAGTTTGTTATTACACCTTTCGCGAATCGCTGGCGCGCAAAACGTTCATTGGATTTTTCGTCGTCTCTTCCATTGTTCTGGCGTTGCTGTTGCTGGCTCTGAACGTCGATGCGGTGGACGGCGCGCTGGCTTCGGTAACGCTGTTTGGCAAAGAGGCGCAGGGCTTTGAGATCGAGGTGCGCAAATTGGTGATCAACATCGAAGCGGGCCTGGCGACGGCGCTGTTTACCGGCGGCTTATTTTTTTCGATTTTTGCCACCGCGAGCCTAACGCCGAATATGCTTGACAAAGGCAATATTGATTGGCTGCTGGCCAAGCCGATTTCCCGTCCGCAATTGCTGGTGGGCCGATACCTCGGCGGCTTGTTGATCGTGGCGTTCAATGTTTTTTATCTCATCGGCGGCGCCTGGCTGATTTTGTCGTTGAAAACCGGCATCTGGCACGCGCCCTTTTTGATTTCCGGAGTGCTGATCACCGCCATCTTTGCCGTCATTTTTGCATTCATGGTCATGCTCGGCGTGGCGCTGCAAAATTCCGCGGTCGCAATCATGGGCGCTTATTTAATTTTATTCTTCAGCCCGATGCTGTTTCAGCGCGATCGCATTTATGCTTTGCTGTCCAATAAAATTTATCAATGGTTGTTGGATGGGCTGTATTTTCTGACGCCGCGCACGTTCGAAATCGGCGACCTGGTGAGAAAAACCGTGCTGGCCGAACCTGCCGGCAGCTTGAACCCCTTGTGGCATTCTTTGCTGCTCGGCGGATTGTTCTTCAGCTCGGCCCTGTGGATTTTCAGGCGCAAAAATTTTTAATGTAATCCTGACCCCTTGCGGGGGTACTGTTGTGGCAGCAAACATTTTGATATTCACAACGGCCCACAAAGGGCCGGGACTACGAGAGTTTATTTAAAAAAGAGGAGATGATCATGCGCAAGTTAAATTTTGCTTGGTTGCTGTTGTTCGTCCTCGTTGCCGGTTGCCAGCGTGATAAAATGGCGGTGCCGAACGCCACACGCCAGGATGCGCAGTTGCTGCCGGCCGGCGTGAACACGATTATGTACTGCGACGTCCGCAACGTTGTGCAAAGCGCGCTGGCGCAGGAAGTTTTGCAACAGATTGAAGGCCGCATGCGCAAAGAAATGTCGCACGAGAGATATGAGGAGTTCAAAAGCGCGACCGGGTTTGACCCGAAACGGGATTTGCATTCGGTATTGGTGGGCGCGCGGCAAGCGGCGCCTCGCCATGAGAATTTTCACGCCATTGTGCACGGCCAGTTTGACGAGCAAAAGATCGTCGCTTTCATCAAACAAAAGATCGATAGTTCCAGGCATGAAATTTCCTGGCAAGAAGAGACCATCGCCGGGCATCGGGTTTATTTCAATCCGAAAAAGGAAAAAATCGGTTTGTGCTTTGTGAACGGCAATACCGTATATGTGGGCAATCGCGATTGGCTGTCCGGGGTTTTGGAAGGCAAAAAATCAAATGAAATTCCGCAGGTTCTTGCGGAGGCGGAAAACAAAATCCGCTTCGGCGATCAGCTTTGGCTGGCCGTTTCGCTGGATAGTTCTCTGGCCAAACCGGCTTTTGCGCACGAGCTGCGCGAGAATTTTCCCAAGCTCGAGAGCGTTGAAAATCTCGTGTTCTCTGCGCACGTCGCCGACGGCGTGAAATTTGAAGGCCAGGTGCAATGCACCAACGCCGACGATAGCAAGCTCATGGTCGATCTCATGCGCGGCGCTCTGGCTGCGGCGAAATTGCAAGTTTCAAAAGACCGCGCGGCGGTGGATGCGCTGAACAGCATTCAGATCGATCAAAAAGGCGAAAAAGCCCGGCTGCATGGCGAGCTGACGCCGAAATTTTTCGATATCCTGCGCGCGCAGAAAATGTTTATTTGGGGTGATGACGATCACGCGATTTGATGGGGAAAATGTTTTTTAATTTCTGTTGATTCTTGCGGCCGGCGTGAGTAACGCCGGCCGTTTTGTTTTTCAATATCCGCAACATTTTTTGTTTGCATTTCCGCGATCATTTCTTAGATTCAATCAGGTGGAATTGGTTTGTACCAGCATAAGCCCTCCGAAAAAAAACGGCTTCTTGATCCCGTTGACCGACGAACTCAAGAAGATCAAGAAAGACAAAGTTCTGCTGGAAATAGAAATTCTTGATCGAGCCAGTGCGCCAAAAGACTATTCTGCGCTCGATGAGCTTGTTGGTCTGTGCGAAACGAAGGTCTCGGATGCTTCCATCAATCACGATAAAATCATATATGCCAAGCGGGAAGAGCGATGATTTTTATCGATCAACATTTCACTATGATGGGTATTCCTCTGTGTTCCCGCGCTTGAGGCATTGCTCATGAAAAAGCACATGGGCTTGCTTGTTTGGTGTGCATTTGTGTATCCGCCTTTGACGGCGATTCTTATTACCGGCTGTTGGGGATCGCGCGCTAATTTTAATCTGCACAAGCCTCCCAAAATCATCTCCGTCCAACGCTGGGGCGGCCAAGCCTTCGCCGATTCCTTTCGCACGCATGAAATTAAATTCATTACGCTGCATCATGGCGGGGAAGAATATCCTCCCGATAAAAACACCGCCGAACATTTGCGCCAGTTACAAAAATGGTCGAGAAACGAAAAGAAGTGGATCGACATTCCGTATCATTTTTTAATCGATTGGGAAGGAAAAATTTATGCCGGCCGGAATTTACGCTATCCCGGCGACACCAATACGAATTACGATCCCACCGGCCATGCTTTGATTTGCGTGCTGGGCAACTTCGAAGTGCAAACACCGAATGAAAAACATCTGCGCGCCGTGGCGGAATTAATGGCGTGGCTGTGTTCAGCATATGGGCTGTCTTCCGATGGAATTAAAGGACATCTAGATCTCGCCGCAGGCACGGTTTGCCCCGGAAAAAATTTATACGCCTACCTCGCGAACGGCTATTTTCAAAAGCACCTGCAGCCGCGTTAACGGCCGTATCGAAACACAAAATGTAACTATTCAGGTGTCGCCAAAGAAAGGCAAAACGATTTTGGGCAAAACAATTAAAAGCCTAAACCAGACAAACCGAAACCCAACCGGCAGAATAATTCTTCGGCAGAATGATTGTGAAATCATTCTGCCGAAGAATTATTCTGCCGGTTGGAATTTTTGCTTTTTCTACACGATCGAACTTGTAAAAGATCAATAAGCATTTCTTCCACCTGGGCTTTTGTGATTAATCGTTTTGCCCGAAATAGTTTTGCCTTTCAGAATCTTCGCAAAATCTTTCTCCTTGCGCTTGTAGAATTTCATTGTTATTTTTTGCGTCCCAATACAACCACGATTCTTTCGGTACATTAAGGTGAGAATAGCTTTGTCGGCGGCAAGCATGCGGACTCTTGTTGGACAAAAATAGCGTGATCTAAACAGCGAGTGCTGTTGGAACGGCGTTGCCTCGCCGCGCAACAGCGAAACCGTTACTTACTTTACCGTAAGGGAGGAAAATCATGATAGCTCGCGAGAAGCTGTCAAAGTTGTGGCTCATGGTTGTGATCCCGCTGGTCGTGCTGTTGCCGGCCCTGGCGGGAGCGCAGACGGCGACTTTGCAAGGCAAGGTTACCGATGCGGCAACCGGGCAGGCTTTGCCCGGAGCAAATGTTGTTGTCTCTTCGGGCGGCGGCGCATTGACCGGCGCGGCCTCCGACGCCAACGGCAATTACACGGTCAAAAACCTGAACGCCGGGACTTATACGGTCGCGGTCTCGTTCATCGGCTATGAAAAGAAGTCAGTTTCGGTCACGCTCAATGCTGGCGCGGCTGAAACGATGAACTTCACCATCAATCCCTCCGGCATCAGCCTCAACGAAACCGTGATCTCGGCCTCGCGCGTGGAAGAAAAAGTTCTGAATGCGCCGGCCGCCATCTCCATTCTCGAAGCCACGGAAATCCGGCAAACCGTTTCTCCTTCTTCGCAAATGATTCTCGCCAACGCCACGGGCGTAGATATGGCGAAGACCGGCATCGATCGCGAAGAAATCGTGTTGCGCGGTTTCAACAATGCCTTCTCCGGTGCGACTTACGTGTTGACGGATTATCGCCAGGCTGCGGTTGCTTCTCTCGGTGTGAATCTGCATTCGATCATGCCCAATACTGCAATCGATCTCGAACGCGTGGAAATCGTGCGCGGCCCGGGTTCAGCTCTTTATGGCCCGGGCGTGGATGCCGGTGTGATTCATTACATTACGAAAAATCCGTTCAGCTTTCCCGGCACGAGCGTCTCGGTCGGCGGCGGCGAGCGCTCCTCCTATTATGGCTCTTTCCGCCATGCCGGGGTGTTGAGCAACAAGCTCGGCTACAAAATCACCGGCCAATATGCGCAGGCGGATGATTGGACCTTGGATCAGAATGATCCAGTTGATAAAGAGCAATTGGATGATGACTTCGTCCGCTCAGACGGCACCAAGCTGCAACGCAATTATGATTACTTGAAATATAATTTCAACGGGTATTTGCAATATCGTTTAAGCGATCGCACCACGCTCAGCGCCGCGGGCGGCAATTCTTCTTTGGATGCCACCGTGCTTTCGGGCGCTGGCACGGTGCAAGCCGACGGCTTTGGCTACAGCTACGGACAATTGCGCCTGCAATCCGGCAATTTCTTCGCGCAAACCTACGTTAACAAGAATGAAGCCGGCAATTCGTTCGTTTACGGCAGCGGCAATAAAGTGAGCGATGCTTCCATTCTTTTCAACGCGCAAGCGCAATACGATCTCAACCTGTCACAGGGCAAACATAAAGTGATCGTCGGCGCGGATTATGATTTGACCCGGCCGGACACCAAAGGCACGATTTACGGCCGCAATGAAGCCAATGACCAAATCCAAGAGCTTGGCGGCTACGTGCAAACCACGAGCGCGCTGGCTGCCAAGCTTGATGTAACGCTGGCGTTGCGCGGCGATTATAACGATGTGCAAAAAGATTTTCAACTCTCGCCGCGTGTCGCATTGGTTTTGAAGGCCACACCGGAGAACACGTTCCGCGCCACGTATAACCGCGCCTTTTCTTCGCCGGGCAACAACTCGAATTTTCTGGATATTGTCTCGTCGCGCACGCAGATTGGGCCGGGCACCTTTATCACCGCGCGCGCACGCGGTAATGCCGACGGCTTCACCTTCAACAACGCGCGTGCCGGTGGCGGACTCACCTCTTCTTCATTGCTTCCAGGCTTTCAAGGCAATCCGTTTAGATATGCCAACGGTGCGGGGGTGCCAACCCCCAATTCGGTCCAGCTCGCCGGTGTGTATAATGTCGTATATGCCGGCTTGGCTACGACGCCGGTGCCTGTACTGCAAGCCGGAATAAAAGCGGCCACAGGCAGAGATCTTCCTGCTGCGGCTGTTGCCGGCTTGGTTCAGCTCTTGAGCCCGACCCTAACGCGCGTCTCGGGAACCGGCTCGAGCATTCTAGATCGCAACCCGGAAGACGCCGAGCCTCTGCAACCGACCATTACACAGACATTAGAGGCCGGTTATAAAGGGCTCTTCCAGCAGAAGGTCTTGTTTGCTGTTGATGGTTATTATTCCAAAAAGAAAAATTTTGTCGGTCCGGTTTTGCGGGAATCGCCGTTGGCCTTCTTGACCAATGTTGCGGAACTGACGCCGGCGCTCGCACAAGCCATTGCGAATAACGCGACGCTCAACGCGCAATTGGGCGCCATTGGCTTGAATGCACCAACAGTTGCGGCAGTCCTTGTGGGCTTTGCCCAGGAAAATCTCAAACGACTGCCCGTGGCCGTCGTGCAACCGGACCAAAACCAAGTTCCAGGAGAAGTTTTCGCTTCCTACCGCAATTTTGGAAATGTCGATTACTACGGTGTGGATGCCGGCGTGCAAATCATCGCTACGAGCCGTCTTAATTTCTTCGGCAATGTTTCGTGGGTAAGCGACGATTTCTTCGACAACAAGGAACTGGATGAAGCCGGCACCAGCTTGGAGCTCGCTTTGAATGCATCAAAATTCAAAGCTAAAGGCGGATTTTCCTACAATATTCCACTGGGCTTAGGTTTTAACGCTGCCGGCCGTTACAGCGATGGCTTCCCGGTGCGCTCTGGAATCAGCTATTTCGGCGAGGTCGAGTCATACTTTTTGCTGGACGTCGGCGCGGGCTACGACCTCGGCAGATTTGCGCCGGGCATGAGCTTCGACGTGATGGTGCAAAACGTGACGAACAAAGAGCACCGTGAATTCATCGGCGCCCCCAAAATCGGCCGCCTCGCTCTGGCGCGGTTGAGTTATACGTTCTGAGGTTTTAAAGTTTTTTTGTCCACAAAGAAAAAGCCTCGCGGCAATATCCGTGAGGCTTTTCTTTTTGTGGATGATATATTGATTTGGCTAAATTTTGCAAAAGTCGCCGATCGACTCTACATATTTCTCAATGTCGCGTTGGCCGGTTTGCATAATTTTATAGACTTCGCGATGATCAACGCGCGCATAACCGTGCACCAGTAGATTGCGAAACCGCCCCATTTTCTTGTAAGTTTCCGCTTCAGGAGGAGAGATGACGCCATGTTCGGCAAGCTTGTCCATTGCTTCGCCAAAGCTGCCGGGAATGCCCCATTCTTCATCAGCTATAATATGATCGGCCAGATCGAGGCATCCCTGTATGGCGTTTTGAAAATTCAGTTTCACGATGTCTTGCGCGTCGGCGTCTTGCAAAAATTCATCCAGACTCAAATGCGCGCGCGTTTGAATTCTAGCCAGGCTCTGGCGAATGAATATGATTTTGGCGAGAATCAGATTTCGTTGTGCCACGTTTCCTCAACCTTTCTGCGTAAAGGTCCAGCATGCGTTCGTAATGCGGCAGAAAATCCAAGTATTCGAGATTTTTTTTGACTGCAAACGCTTTACGCCGCGGGGAATGGCGATCACAAACAAGAATACCGTCCGCTATGATTTTCTGAATTAACGGCAGATGCTCGAGTTCGTTCAGTATCTTGACGTCGGCTTCGCGATGAAAGGCAGCCTCTATCTCGTAAATGATACGCGCATGCACGGCAGCTAATTCTTCTTCGGCATAAGGTTCTGCCAACAATACCGCAACATCAACGTCACTATTCGGCCGCAATTTGCCCGTCGCGGCCGTACCAAAGAGATAGGCCGCATCGATCTGCGCATAATGAGATAGGATGTTTTTGAGCTGTTCGATCATCATAAATAAATGTACCCTTTCAAGCTTTGATCTTCAAGCAGTTTCTTCCCCGGCTTGACTTTCGCTACAGGTTTCGTTAAGTTGACGCTGAAAATTTCAACAACCAACGAGGTGATTAACCATGGCCATCTCCTACGTTCCTTCGCGCTTGCAGCCGCGGGTATCGCCGCCAAAGGCCTTCGTGCCGGATCACCTGCCTGAATCGGATGGAAAACCCATGGCCGAGACCGACGTTCATCGCAATCAAATGATCGACTTGCTCGATTGTTTGAAAGAATACTTTCGACCGGCTTCCGACGTTTATGTCACCGGCAATATTTTTCTTTATTACACCAACGAATCTGGCGAACGCGAGCCGGTCAGTTCGGATATTTTCGTGGTGCGCGGCGTGGCGAAAAGAGACCGGCGCATCTATGTCGTTGAGGAAGAAGGCAAGGCGCCGGAGATCGTGATCGAGTTGACTTCACGCCATACTAAAGTGGAAGACTTCGGCAACAAACGCGTGATTTACGCCAATCTCGGCGTGCAGGAATATTTCATCTACGATCCTTTGCAAGAAACTTCCCCCTCACAATTGCGGGGTTTTCGCCTTGCCGGGAATGACTATGCGCCAATGATGGGCAAGCGTTTGACCAGCGAAGTTTTGGGATTGGATTTGATGGTTGAAGACGGCAAGCTGCGATTGTATGATCGCGCCACCGGCGCACGCTTGCGCAACCACGAAGAAGCGGAAGCAAAAATCCGCACCGAAGAAGAAGCACGCCGCCTGGTCGAAACAAAAATGGCGCAAGAAGCGGAAATACACCGGCGGATCGAAAACGAAAATGCCCGCCTGCGCACGGAATTGGCGCGGTTGAAAAATGAAAACAATTGAATCTATCTATTTGACAGAGGAAAACCTCGCGAGCAAGTTCATCCGCAGATAAGATGAAGTTGCAATTTTAGAGTGCACGCTTGTTGTGGCAGTTCCTTTCCCCAAAGTAAGCCCCGGGGTCTTTTAACCAAGCTAAAACCACCGAAAATTAGCTTGCATCACAAGCGAAGTTTTTCTACCTTTTCCGGCTTTTTTGGACAAAGTGACCTTTCTCGCCAGCTTGTCGCTGGCTTTGCTTTTAAATGGAATAAACCATGTTTCAACAACTTTCCGGCCGGTTTGAGGAAATTTTCCGCAAGTTAAAAGGACACGGCAAACTCACGCCGGAAAACATTGCGGAAACTTTGCACGAAGTGCGGCGGGTTTTGCTCGAAGCCGACGTTAATTTGAAGGTCGCCAAAGAATTTACCGAAGCGGTGGAGAAAAAAGCCACGGGTGTGGACGTGGTTAAAAGCATCACGCCGGCGCAGCAGATGATTAAAATCGTGCACGATGAGCTGGCGCGTTTGCTCGGCGGCAATGAAACTCCATTGCGCGAAGCCAATTTGCCGCCCACGATCATTATGGTGGTGGGATTGCAAGGCACGGGCAAAACGACTTTTTGCGGCAAGCTCGCCAAGCATCTGAAATCCAAAAACCGCCGGCCGTTGCTGGTCGCAGCGGATTTGCAAAGGCCGGCTGCGGTGGAGCAATTGCAAGTCGTATCCAAGCAGGCCGGCGTCGAGTTTTTTTCCAAAATCAATTCCACGCCGATTGAGGTGTGCAAAGCGGCCATCACGGAAGCGCGGCAGAAGATGCTGGACATCGCCATTCTTGATACCGCCGGCCGGTTGCACGTCAATGAAGAATTGATGGAAGAATTGGTTGCCATCAAAAAAAGCCTTAAACCGCACGAGATCCTTTTTGTGGCCGACGGCATGACTGGCCAGGACGCGGTCAACACCGCGCAATCTTTTCAGAGCCGTCTGGACTTGAGCGGCGTGGTTTTGACCAAGATGGACGGCGATGCCCGCGGCGGCGCGGCGTTGTCCATCAAAGCCGTGATTGGCCGCCCGATCAAATTTATTGGCACGGGCGAAAAGCTGGACGCCCTGGAAAAATTTCATCCCGAGCGCATCGCTTCACGCCTCTTGGGCATGGGCGACATCGTTACGTTGGTGGAAAAAGCGCAGCAGGCGGTGGACCAGGAAAAAGCCAGCCAGTTTGCCGAAAAAATGCGCAAGGCCGAATTTACACTGGAAGATTTTCTCGACCAGTTACAGCAGATGAAAAAGATGGGGCCGTTGAATCAATTGGTGGGCATGCTGCCGGGCGTGGGCGCTAAATTGCCAAAGGATGCGGAAATCGATGAAGGCGCGATCGTGCGCACCGAAGCGATCATCCATTCCATGACGCCGCTGGAGCGGCAAAAACCGCAGCTTCTCAACGGCACGCGGCGTTTGCGCATTGCCAAAGGCAGCGGCACCAGCGTGCAGGAAGTGAATCGCCTGGTCAAGCAATTTGAGATGATGCGCAAAATGATGAAGCAGGTGGGCCGCAATAAAAGGTTGCCGTTTTAAACGCCGGCTTTCGCGATTCCTGCTGCAGGGCCGGCGGAATAGAATTAAACGCAAAAACAAAATTCCAATCGTTTATTTTTTGAAGGAGGTTTGCATTGTCAGTTCGTCTTCGTCTTCACCGGATGGGCAAAAAGAAACAGCCCTCCTATCGCATTGTGGCGATTGACTCGCGCGCGGCGCGCGACGCCAAATATTTGGAAAACCTGGGCACTTATAACCCCCGCACCGAACCGGCGGCGGTTTTGCTCAAGCCCGAGCGCGCGTTATATTGGTTGGGCCAGGGCGCGCAGCCGAGCGACACCGTGCGCAATATCTTCAGCCGGCAGGGCGTGCTTCTGCAATGGCACATGCAAAAAAAAGGTTATGATGAAGCACGCAAGCAGGAAGAAATCAAAAAATGGGAAGCCGCGCAAAGCGAGCGGCAGCGGCGTTTGGAAGCCGGGCGCGAACAAAATAAAAAATCTCGCAAGAAAAAGAAAAATGCGGCCGTAGAAGCTGCCGCCGCGGCGGCGTGATTCTTTGTTATGCTGCGCGCGGTTAAAAAAAGCTGCTGCGCGTACCAGCGCTTGACCTCACGAAAAAGGAGGTAAAAGCGTGAAGCAATTTATCGAGTTCATTGTCCGTCACATTGTCGACAAGCCCGACGAAGTGATTTTGAACGAGATTGACGGCGAGCGCACCATCGTTTTCGAGTTGCGCGTCGGCAAGGGCGACATGGGGAAGATCATCGGCAAGCGCGGGCAAACGGCAAAATCCTTGCGGATTATTTTGGCCGCGGCTTCGGCAAAAGTTGGCAAAAGAGCGGTGCTGGAGATTTTGGAATAGCGTGGAACTGCAGGAAGTCACGATCGGAATCGTCCTCAAGCCGCACGCTTTGCGCGGCGTCGTCAAAGTCCGGCCTACGACGGATGATCCACAGCGCTATCATCGCCTTGAGTGCGTCCGTTTGTATTCGCGCGGCGCAGCGCTCGGTGAGTTTCGCCTGCAGCGCGTGGAAATCGCCGGGCCGCAATTGCTGCTGGTTAAATTTGCCGGGTTTGATTCCAGCGACGCGGTGGAGGCGCTGCGCGGCGCGGAAATCCGCATCGCGCGCACGGAGATTTTGCCCACGGCGGAAAATCAGTTTTATTATTTCGATCTGATCGGCCTGCCGGTGCAAACCGAGACCGGTTTGGCGTTGGGCAAAGTCGTGGAAGTGATCGAGCATCCCGGCAATGATTTATGGGTGGTGCATGACGAGGCGCAAAATGAATTGCTGCTTCCCGCGATTTCTTCGATTATAAAAGAAGTCGACCTCAAGCGGAAGCGGATTGTCATTACGCCGATCCCAGGTTTGCTGGATGATTTTCTGTCCGGCAAAAATTCGACATAAAGCAGACACTTTCAAGCAAGCGACCATGCACTTTCACGTGGTCACGGGTTTTCCCAAGCTGTTCGAAGGGCCGCTCACCGAAAGCATCATCAAACGCGGCCGCGAGCGCCAGCTCGTGGAAATTTTTTTGCACGATCTGCGCGACTATGCGACGGACAAGCATCGCTCCATTGATGATTATCCTTTCGGCGGCGGACCGGGCATGATTCTCAAGCCCGAGCCCATTTTTAACTGCGTGGAGCACATTCAAAAAGAATTTCAGCTCGCCGGTGCGCGAGTGATTCTCACTTCACCACAGGGCGAGCTTTTTACGCAACGCAAAGCCACAGCGCTGGCGCAAGAGGCCGCGGTGATTTTCATCTGCGGCCATTACAAAGGCGTGGATGAACGCGTGCGCGAGCGCCTCGCCACCGAGGAGCTTTCCATCGGCGATTACGTGCTCACCGGCGGCGAGCTCCCGGCCATGGTGGCCATGGACGCCGTGATTCGTTTGCTGCCGGGCGTGCTCGGCAATCACGATTCCGCCGCCGGCGATTCATTTCAGGCGAACCGCCTGGATTATCCGCATTATACCCGGCCGGAAATTTTTCGCGAGCAGCGCGTGCCGGAAGTTTTAATTTCCGGGCATCACGCGCAAATTGCGGCCTGGCGCCAGGCTGCGGCTTTAGCCCGCACCCGCGAGCGCCGCTCCGACTTATTGCAAAATCGAACGACAGACGATATTTTCAAGGAGGATCGACCATGAACAAGCTCAATGCTATTTCCGTCGCCCAGCTACGCAGCGATTATCCCGAGTTTTCGCCGGGCGATACCATCGCCGTGCATCAAAAGGTTGTAGAAGGAGATAAAGAACGCATTCAAACCTTCGAAGGCGTCGTCATCCAACGCCGCGGCAACGGCATCAATGAAACTTTTACCGTGCGCAAAGTGTCGGACGGGGTGGGGGTGGAGCGCATCTTTCCCCTGCATTCTCCCATGATCGACAAAATTTATAATCTTCGCCGCGGCCGCGTGCGCCGTGCGCGTTTGTATTATTTGCGCGATTTGAAAGGCAAAGCGGCGCGCATCGAAGAAAGGCGATAAGCGCTTGCTTTTCAGCAAAAACTTATTATCTTTCATTTCAATTTCGGAGGCGGGAGGACGAACACGCTTGCCGCGCCGAGCGCGGCGAAAGGAGCAATAGGATGAAGTCCATTTTGATTGTCGAGGATGAATGGAATTTGCGGCTGTTGTACAGCCAGGAGCTGAAAGCCGAAGGTTTTGAAGTGGTGGCCGTTTCCGACGGCACGAGCGCGCGCGAACAGGTGCGCCAGCGCAAATTCGATCTCGCCATTGTTGACGTCAAGCTCGAAGGCGAAAGCGGTTTGGAAGTGTTGCGTGAAATTATGTCCGCCGACCGCCATCTCCGGGTGATTTTGAACTCTGCTTACTCCAGCTTCATGAGCGACTTTACCAGTTGGTCGGCAGATGCCTACCTGGTCAAATCCTCCGATTTGAGCGAGTTGAAATCCAAAGTGCGAGAGCTGACGGTGATGGCGATGGCGTGAAGTTGAGAAGCGGTGGGAAAAATTCACGCTGAAACCGGTAGAGTTATTTTTGCCCGCAGCCTTGATCGTGGCAGGGTCCTATTTGCCGTGATAATTTTGAAAATTACCTCTTGCTGCAAGCGGTTTCATTTGCTCAAATGCTTCTTCGCAACCCTCGCCGGTCATGCAAGCTTCACTTATTGCGCCTCTTCGCAGCGAAGTGCGCACGTTTTCCTCGCCGATTTCAATATCATTACGCTAACTTTCCCATTCGCATTCCTGCGCAATGACGGTAATTGCGGACTTTTCATATGCACAGGCATCTTGCTTGCAGTCAGGATGGCTGCGCGACGTTTTTCCGCCAATAACTGAGAGAGATTACCCGCTTTGCGCCGCCCAAGAGGGAGGAGACATGATCGTTTGCCGGCAATGCCAGCGTGAAGTACCCGACATCAATCAAAGCAAATTTTGCCCCTTTTGCGGCGCGGTTTTGCCGGAAAAAGAACAGCCGGAAACGCGCGCCGAAGATGCTCCTCCCGCAATCGCAGAAGACCGGCCCGCCGGCTCTCTTCCACCAACGGCTGTTGCCGGCGATGACAGCGGCGCGAACACCGGCAATCAAACCGCAGGCTATGTGCCCTGGGAACATCGCGAGCAGCTTGGTTTCTTGCAGGCCTTCAGTCAAACGTGGAGTGACGCCACTTTTCATCCCCAGCAATTTTTTTGCGCTGCGCCCAAAACCGGCAATATCGGTGCGGCCTTATTGTATGCTTTTCTCATCGGCATGGCGGCTTCTTTGATTTCTTCTTTTTGGCAATATCAACTCTATGGTTCCATGGCCGACATGAAAGATTTCGAACGCGTGTTCGGCATGGGATTGAGCCGTGAAATGCTGCGCTATTTTGTCCTCGCTTCGCCGTTTCTTTTGATCCTGTCGCTGTTTCTCAGCTCGGCAATTTTTCATTTGTGCCTGGTGCTCGTGGGCAGCGCCAAGAACGGCTGGGAAGCGACGTTTCGCGGCATGTGCTACAGCTACGGGCCGCAGTTTTTGTCCCTCATTCCCTGGTGCGGCGGCATCATCGCCGGCATTTGGCAATTGGTGATTATGGTCATCGGCTGGCGCGAATTGCACGAAAGCACCACCGGCCGCGTGCTGCTGGCCTTGTTGTTGCCGATATTTTTATGTTGTTGCGCCGCTACTTTTTTGATTTATCGTTTCGCAGAATGGTTTTCCCGCTTCGGCGCACAGGTATGAAATGCGCATGGATTTGGCAACATGTCGCCTGCAACAAATTGCGTTAGGCTGCGCTTGCCTCGGCTTGTTCTTCCTCGCCATGTGGTGGGCGCGAATGCCGGAGCTTTGGCTGTCCCTATTGCCGCCTTGCCTGTTTCATCAACTTTCCGGATGGCCTTGCCCCAGTTGCGGCGCCACCCGCGCCACGCTGGCTTTTGCCTCCGGCGATTGGCTCAGTGCTTTGCAATACAACCCGCTCGTGACGGCGATTTATCTTGCCGCAATGATTGGGGCGGTCATGATTATTGTTTCTGCTATTTTTGCCAAACGATTACACAGCAATCAAATCGACGCGGCTGTGGCTAAAGCCAGAGGGTGGATTATAGGAGGGCTATTGGCAAATTGGGTTTATTTGATTGCGCAGAAAATGATGAGATGAAAAAAATTGCCTAATGAAAGATGTCATCCGGTAAGGAACTTTTAAAGCCTCGAGCACAATATCCAAACCGGCGCCATAGTTTTTTACGTTTTACGCCTTATGGCTTAAGTAATGCGTAATTCGTAAACAACTTGTTTGGTTCCAGCTCCGCGTTAAGTTTATAGAGAGAATCGATCACCCATGCAAATCGGCCTGACCATCAGTAATTTTGACAACAAAAAACCCGGCGAATTGGTGGCGCTGGTGCGCCGATTGGGCGTGCGCTTCGTCGAATTTAATCCCACCGTCTTTGGCGATCTCCAAAACGCCATGCGCCAGATGGACGATAATATGGCTGCCGGGTTTCATTTGCCTTTGCTCGCGGAGCACGGCTTCGATCTTACCCAGCGCGATAAGCAGGATAAAATCGACGAACTGGTTTACATTATTAACCATCATCGCCACGAATTGAATTTGCTTTATTGCGTTGCGCACCCGCCCGAAGTGGGCGCGGATGGCGCCAGCAGCGAAGAAGATCTCGATTTCCTAATCGAAAATCTCAAGCGCCTCGACGTACCCATCATTTTGGAAAACGTGGAAACGTGGAGCGCCAATGATTTTGACAGCTTGGTCGAGGTGATGCGCAACGAGCTCAAAAAAAGATTTCTCGGCCAGTGCTTCGATCCCGCGCATGCTTTTTTGCGCGGCGAGGATATTTTCGCTAGATTCAGCGCCATCGCCCCGCACGTGCGCTGCATTCATCTTTCCGATTGTGCGCGCGGCCACGATGCCCATTTGCCGCTCGGCCAGGGCGAATTGCCGGTGGAAAAGTTTTTGCAACACGTGGCCCATCTGCGCTACGACGGCATCATCAATTTGGAAGTCATGCCGAGCTCGCTGCGCGAAGTCGGCGCGGTTCTGAGAAGTTATTTGCAGGTTTTGCGCGTTTTTAAGAAAGGCAAGTATCTTTCCACCAAAACCAAATTGTTGCTGGGCGGCGCCAGAGCGCTGGCGGTTGTACAGTAAATAATTTTTCGTAAGAGTTTAGCCATTTGAAGAAGCTTCATCACAGCCCTGTCATTCAGTAGGAATCTTCCCAAGCATTAGCATGCAGCCAATTTGGGTCTTGTGCCTAGCGCGTGGGAAGATTCAGACTGTGTGAAAACGTCATTGCGAGCGCAGCGAAGCAATCCCGGCGCGTGCACGTATTGGATTTAGAGATTGCTTCGCTGCGCTCGCAATGACAAATCCGAGCGTTTTCACACAGTCTGATTCTTATAGAATGACATAATGCTTAAGGCGGCTAAATTCATACAATTTTTCATATATTGTCCTAACGCAATATGAAAACCGAGCACGCGAGGTCTTTATGGCAAGAATGGTGAAATGCGTCAAACTTGGCAAAGAAATGGAAGGCTTGGAACGCCCGCCGCTTCCCGGTCCCTTGGGCCAAAAAATTTTTGAACATGTTTCCAAAGAAGCCTGGCAGACGTGGAAGAGCCAGATGATCATGATCATCAATGAATACCGCCTGAACCTGGTCGATCCCAAAGCCAGCGCCTTCCTCGATCAACAAACCGAAGCCTTCTTTTTCGGCCCGGGCGCAGCGCCGCCGCCGGAATACACGCCGCCGCCCAAGCATTGATGAAAGCAACTCATCTGTTGTCCGTGGCGGGCCGGCGTGCAGGTGCGGTGTCGCGCTGCCGGCGCAATGATTCCAACAGTTCTTTCATATCCGCCGGCAATTCGCTGCGAAAGAAAAGGGATTGCCCGGTCGCCGGGTGCGTGAAACCCAGCGTGTGCGCGTGCAGCGCTTGACGTGAAAAACGTTTGAGCCATTCCGCAATGAATTGCGTATCGTGCGCATTCAATCCCCCGATCTGGCTTTTGCGGCCTTCGTACGCCGGGTCGCCGAACACCGGATGGCCGAGGTGCGCGAGATGCACGCGGATTTGATGCGTGCGCCCGGTTTCCAAACGCAAACGCAGCAAGCTGTGCCAGCGAAACTTTTCTTCCACGTGATAATGCGTCACCGCCCATTTTCCCCCGTGTTCACTCACCACTATTTTTCGCCGGTCCTTTGTGCTGCGCGTTAAAAAACTCGAAATCGTTCCAGGTTTGGATTCCGGTGCGCCCCACACGATCGCAAGATATTCCCGGTGCGTGGTTTTGGCTTTGAATTGCGCCGCCAGGGCCGCGTGCGTGCGTTCGTCGCGCGCGACCACCAGCAAGCCGGAAGTGTCTTTATCCAAACGATGCACGATTCCGGGCCGGGCCGCATCCGCTTGCGAAACGTTTTTGAAATGAAACAACAGCGCATTTGCCAGCGTGGAATCGGGATGGCCGTAAGCCGGATGCACCACCAGGCCGGCGGGCTTGTCCACAATGACGAGATATTCGTCTTCATAAATAATTTGCAGGGGCAAATTCTGCGCGATTAAATCGGTGGGCTTTTTTTCGGGAATGTCGATGTGGATGACTTCGCCGGGCTGCACGAGATGGCTGGCTTTGGTGGCCTTGCTGTTGACCGTGATCGCGCCGAGCTTGATGAGATTCTGCAATTGCGCGCGCGAAATTTCGGCGACATGTCCGGCCAGATATTTGTCCAGCCGGATTTTGCTTTGATGGAAAGGAATGATGAGCTGCAAGGCGGTAGGAAAGAATGAAACCGATGCGAGTTTGAAATTTCAAATCTTATTTGCGCAGATCGCGCCAATGGTCGTTCTCCTCGCTGGGCGCGGGATCGTTCGCAACGAAGGCCGGCATTTGAGTTTTTTCCGCCGGCGTCTCGCGCTCGAACAGGACGAAGGCAACCAGCATAATCATGCCGATCGTGACCGCGCTGTCGGCGACGTTAAACACCGGCCAGCGCGTATTGCCGAGTCCGACGTCGATGAAATCGATCACCTGACCGTAGGCATAGCGATCGATGAGATTACCCACGGCCCCGCCCAGAATCAAAGCCAGCGCAAAGCGCGAAGCAAAACGCTCGTGGCGAATGCGGTAAAGATAATACAAAATAACGCCCGTTGCGATGGTCGCAAAAACGGTGAAAAAATATTTGCCGCCGATGCGAATGCCGAAAGCCATGCCGGGATTTTCAATGTAGGTGAAACGTAGAAAGTCGCCGAGCAAATCGAGAGACTCGCCCAGGAAAAAGCGCGCCTTAATCGCAAGCTTGGTCACCTGATCGAGCACAACAATAAGCGCGGAAATAGCCAATATTCGCATGCGATCAAACCCGTTCGTTTCATTTCGATAAAAATTATCAGGCCGTGTTTAAGCAAGAAAGCCCGGTCTCATTGCCAGGGAACGCCGCTTTCTTCTTTCATTTTGCAATTGATGCACAAACGGGCATGCGGCACCGCCTCCAGGCGGTCGCGGCTGATGGGCTGGCCGCAATTGTGGCAATTGCCGAAACTGCCGTCTTCGACGCGCTCCAGCGCTTGCTCCACGTGATACAGCAAACGGCCTTCGCGCGTGGCGAAGTAATACGCTTTTTCGCGCTCCATGTGATCCGTGCCTTGATCAGCCATGTGAAACGAGTAGGTGGAGTTTTCGCCGGAAGCTTCCTTGATCGTCGAACTGTTGTCGCCATTTTTAAAGGCATCCAACTCTTGCAGCAGCTCGGTTCTGCGTTGCAACAACAGGTTTTTGAAAAATTGCAAGTCTTGTGCCTGCATGAGTGCCCTCCTGCAAGTTAATTTTCCAAATTTTCTTTCATGAAAGCCAGAGACTCCCTTCCAAGAAACTACCTTTTCGAAACTACCCTTTTCAAGGTTTTAAACCTTGAAAAGGCTGTGCTGGATAGTTACAATAGAAGCTTTTGAGGCCAATCACAACAATTAATTTTTGTCGTTCTCGCGCGATCAAATCCGCGCGATGCTGATCGCCATCTTCTCATTGCCGACTTCCCAATCTTCGCGGTAAGCGAGATGGGCTTTGCCCGAATCCTGGGCGCTGCACGCATCCGCGAGCGTTTCGCTTTGAATATAGGCCGAGAGCTTTTGCAAAGTTTGGTGCATGCCGGGCGAAGCTTGATAGACAATGCGAATGCGATCGGTCACTTCAAAACCGGCCGATTTGCGCATGTTCTGTACACGATTGACAAAATCCCGCGCGAGGCCTTCGGCCAGCAAGTCGTCATCGAGCGTGATGTCGAGCGCAATGGTGTAGCCGGCTTCTGTTGCTACGGCCATGCCCCCGGATTGTTGCTCGACGATACGAACCTCATCCGTGGAAATCATCAAGGCTTCATCTTGCAATGTGATTTCGATTTGGCCTTTGGCTTGCAATTCACGCACGCGCGGCGAGGAGAGATTGCGAATCGCTTCCGCCACAGCATTCGCGCGCTTGCCAAATTTTGGGCCAAGAGATTTGAAAATCGGCTCGGCTTTGGAAATGGTCAACGCTTCCGCCGAATCCAGAAATTCAATTTTTTTGACGTTCAATTCCTCTTGAATCAAATTCGATCCGGCTTGAATGGCAGCCCGTTTTTCGGCGTTGGGTGTCACCACGACAAGGCGGCGCAGCGGCTGCCGTACTTTGATCGCCTGCGCATTGCGCAGCGCGCGGCCTGCAACGACAACGGTGCGCACGGCCGCCATTTGCGCTTCCAAATCGGGCCGGCGAAATTGATAAGAAGAATGGCTCGCCGCAGGAAAGGCGCAGAGATGTATGCTTTCTTCGACATTTTTTTGAGCGGCAATCAGGCGGCGATAAATCGCCTCGCTGATAAACGGCGCGAGCGGCGCAGATAATTTGCACACGGCGGACAAAGCTTCATATAAAGTCTCGAAAGCTGCTTGTTTGTCTTCGCCCATGCCGGATTTCCAAAAGCGCCGGCGGCAACGGCGCACGTACCAATTCGACAAATCATCGACGACGAAATCGGCAATGGCGCGGCCGCCGCGCGTGAGATCATAAACGTTGAAATTTTCTTCCACGCGCGCGATCAAATTATTCAGCGTCGAAATCAGCCAGCGATCAATCTCGGGCCGCTTCTCAACTGAAATGGGTTTTTCCGGATAAATAAATTCGTCGATGTTCGCATACATCGCAAAGAAGGCATAAGTGTTGATCAGCGTGCCAAAGAAGCGGCTGACGACTTCTTTCACGCCTTCGAGATCGAAGCGCGTGGTTTGCCACGGCGGACTCACCGTCATCAAATACCAGCGCACCGCATCCGCGCCGTATTGCGAAATGACCGCGAACGGATCGACGGAATTGCTCTTCGACTTCGACATCTTTTGCCCGTCTTTATCGAGCACGAGTTCGAGCGACACGCAGTTTTTGTAACAAGGCTGGTCGAAAAGCATCGCCGCAATGGCGAACAAAGAATAAAACCAGCCGCGCGTTTGATCCACGCCTTCGCTGATAAAATCCGCGGGAAAATTATTTTTGAAAATTTTCTGATTCTCGAACGGATAATGCCACTGCGCAATCGGCATCGCACCGCTGTCGAACCACACGTCGATCACTTCCGGCGTGCGGCGCGCAAGCTTGCCGCTTTGCGGATGCGGGAAAGTTATGTCATCGACAAAGGGCCGGTGCAAATCAAGATTGCTCAAGTCGCGACCGGTTAATTCCGACAATTCTTTCACCGAGCCCACACAATGGCCGTTACCCTCTTCATCCAACCAAATCGGCAATGGCGTGCCCCAAAAACGCTCGCGGGATAAAGCCCAATCGACATTGTTGGCCAGCCATTCGCCGAAACGCCCGGTACCCACTTCCGGCGGATACCAGTCGATCGCGCGATTTAACGCGATGAAACGCTCTTTGAATTGCGTGGTGCGAATGTACCAGGATTCTCTTGCGTAATAAATCAGCGGATTTCCGTCGCGCCAGCAATGCGGATAACTGTGCGTGTATTTTCCCGCTTTGTACAGCCGGCCGTTTTCTTTCAAAGCGCGCGTGATTTGCGGATCGGCTTCTTTAAAAAATACGCCCTGCCAGGGCGTGACTTCGGCAGTGAAGCGCCCGCTTTTGTCGATGGGCTGAAAGAAAGGCAAATCATGTTTCAAGCCGGTTTGATAATCGTCCTCGCCGAACGCCGGCGCCATGTGCACGATGCCGCTGCCGTCCTTGGTGGTGACAAAATCCGCGAGCACAGTGTAATGCGAGCGCTGCGGGCTTTTTAAGAAATTGAAAAGCGGTTCGTAAGCGATATTCGCATACGCACGGCCGGGCTTCTTTTCCAAAATTTCATACTCACATTCGAGCACGGGCAAGCGCGGCTCGGCCAAAATCAATTTCTCCCCTTGATGCGCAACTTTCACGTAAGTCACTTCCGGATGCAACGCCAGCGCAACATTGGAAATCAGCGTCCACGGCGTGGTCGTCCAAACCAAAAACGAAGTCTCCGGGTCGTTTTTTAATTTCATTTTAACATAGACCGAGGGATCTGCAATGTCTTTATAGCCGAGCGAGACTTCGTGGCTGGATAGCGGCGTTTCGCAGCGCGGGCAGTAAGGCACAATCTTGTGGCCGCGATAAATCAGATTGCGATCCCACAACTGCCGCAGAATCCACCAAATACTTTCAATGTAAGAATTTTCGTAAGTGACGTACGGATTTTCCAAATCAACCCAATAGCCGATGCGCTCCGTCAGCTCGTCCCAAAGCTGCTTGTATCTCCACACGCTCTCGCGGCATTTGGCGTTGAAGCGGTCAATGCCATAGGCAACGATTTGATCTTTCTTGATGAATTGCAATTCTTTTTCAACTTCGATCTCGACCGGCAAGCCGTGCGTATCCCAGCCGGCTTTGCGCTCGACGCGATAGCCCTGCATGGTTTTGAAGCGGCAGGCAAAATCTTTCATGGTGCGCGCAAGCACGTGGTGGATGCCGGGCTTGCCATTGGCCGTGGGCGGGCCTTCGTAGAATACGAATGGTTTATCAGAGGGGCGGGAAGAAATGCTTTTTTTGAAAATATCTGCTTGTTTCCAAAAAGCCAAAACCTCTTCTTCGATTTTGGGGAGATTCAGTTCTTGTGGGAATGGGTCATACATCCGAAGAGGCCTTTATGAGAGTGAGATGTTTTGCTCAAGGACGATCATCGTGTACTTTTCTGTTTTTGAACTTTTTGAATTCGAACGATCTGTTTGGAATAATCGATGGTCAATCTTTTGTTCACAAGCAAGGGCACATTCCCTTTGATTGAAAAAGCAGAGGGATAGCCGATTCTGGCCAGATAAAATATCGACTCAGGGTATTTTTTTTTGGCTTTCAAACTGGCTTTGACCGAGTCTCTGCTGATGAAATAATCGCCGCTGTCAACTTCGATGACGATGAACTCATTTTTATGCTTTGGTTCTATCTCATTCTTGAGTTGTTCATATCGGGATTCACCAAGGCGAGTCAATTCCGTGGTCGAATACTTTGGTCGCGCCACGGCCTTTATTTTTTCGAGGATTTTTTTGCCTTCTTCTAAAGTGATTTCTTCCATAGTGCTACACCTGCTTTCACAGCAATTTTTTACTGCAGCCATTCAGGTTATAATGCCGATCTCTTTGGCCATTTCAAAAGTATCCAGGATTAGATCTTGCCAAAGCCATTCCGGTTTGATCCAAAATCCCGCCAGCACGCTGGAATGCAATTTGTTTTCTTGAAGCTCAAGGACTTGATAACGGCGGTCAACGCCCAAGATGAAAGCGGCCACACGCTTTTGTTCCTGATCGACAATCCAATATTCCCGCACACCGGCGGCCTCGTATTCGAGGTATTTTTCATGCCAATCGCGAATCACGCTGTCAGGCGATACAAACTCAACAACCAGATCCGGCGCACCGTCGATGTAAGTTTTCTGAATGAGGCTTCGTTTCGAATTTTCTACAAAAACGATGTCCGGGCAACGCCGTAAGCCGCGGCGTAAGCGCACTGCCGTATTGCCGGTAGATGAGACATATCCGAGTTTGTTCTTCTTTACGAAGAGATCAATCAAATTACCAAGAGCCGTTTCACCACCATCGTGTTCGGTCGAGTCCGGCGGCATAACGATCACCTCCCCGTCGACATATTCTGCTCTGATATCTTTGTCTGTCCACGCTTCAAATTTTTCTTCCGTAATAAAGCGCGGCCTTGGCGGCGTTTGGATTTCTTCTTTAAATGTCGCAACACCCATCATACTGCACCGGTTCATTGGTTCTAAGCTTTTCAACGCTCATGCAATAATGCCGATCTCTCTGGCCATTTCATAATAATCAAAATCAGAATTTCCCCAAAACCATTCGGGTTTGACCCAAAAACCGGACAACACGCGCGAATTAAATTTGCTGTCTCTTAAAGTGAGAGCATGAAAGCGGCGATCTTTGCCGAGGTGGTAAACTTCCATGCGTTGTTGCTGTTGGTCAACAATCCAGTATTCGCGCACGCCGGCGGTTTCGTACTCGCGATATTTCTCGTGCCAATCACGCAGCACGCTGTCAGGCGAAACGACTTCAACCACCAGGTCTGGAGCCCCTTCAACGTAAGTTGATTTCACGATCCTCATACGGGATTTTTCAACGAAAACCGTGTCCGGACACCGCCGCAATCCTTTACGCAAGCGAGCTTGCACCATCCCTGACGCGGACACCCATCCCAGCTTGTTCTTTTTTACGAAAAGGCCTATCAAAACTCCGAGAGCAAATTCTCCGGAATCGTGCACGATCGATGACGGCGGCATAACGATCACCTCCCCGTCGATGTATTCCGCTTTCACGTCTTCGCCGCACCAAACCTCGAATTCTTCTTCGCTGATAGAGCGCGGAGATTGCGGCGCACGCTTTTCTTTTTCTAAAAGGGCAACACCCATGAGGCATCCACAGGTTTGTTGATTCGAAGCAAAGAGGTTTACAATTTCTCAATCACTCTCTTCATGATCAACGTCAGCTTGGGCTCGGCTTCGCCGGCGGTTTTGATGATCTTGGCAATGTCAACCGGCTCGAGTGCATCTGGCAGGCAGGAATCCGTAATCACGGATAATCCCAGCACGCGCATGCCGCCGTGCACCGCAACGATCACTTCCGGCACCGTGCTCATGCCGACGACGTCCGCGCCAATGGCGCGCAGAAAACGATATTCAGCCCGGGTTTCGAGGCAGGGACCGGAGAGGGCGACGTATACGCCTTTTTGCACGCGGATTTTTTCTTCCAGCGCGACTTGCTCGGCCAGCGCAATCAGCTCGCGCGTATACGGTTCGGACATGTCGGGAAAGCGCGGGCCGAGTTCGTCTTCGTTCGGCCCGATGAGGGGATTGTCGCCAAGCAGGTTGATGTGATCGGTCATGATCATGAGGTCGCCGGGCGCAAACAGCGGATTCATGCCGCCGCAGGCGTTGGAAACCATCAAAGTGTTGCAGCCCATGGCTTGCATCACCCGCACGGGAAAGGCGATTTGCTTCATGGTATAGCCTTCGTAAAAATGAAAGCGGCCCTGCATGACCATGACCTGTTTGTTGCCTAACGTTCCAAAAAGCAGGCGCCCGGCATGGCTTTCAACCGTGGACAGCGGAAAGTGCGGCAAGTCGGCATAGGAAATGGTCGCTTCGGTTTGAATTTCCTTTGCCAGCGCGCCCAAGCCCGTTCCCAGGATGATGCCGATTTCCGGCGATATTTTCGTGCGCGGGCGGATGACCGCCACTGCTTCTCGAATCTGTTGAGCTAAAGCTCCCATGCGTTGCTCTCGCCCTCTCTCCGGCAAAAATCAATACCGGCTTATGGTTTCTGTTCCTGGCTTTGCTTGTCGCGAATTTTCTTCAGCAATGCTTCGCGCTCGGATTCCTGCTTTTTGCGCTCGTCTTCGAGCTTTTTGCGCTCGCCGGCGATGCGATCTTGCTTTTGTTTTTCGGTTTCGATGTCTTTGGTCAAGACGCCCTGGCGTTCGTCTTTCACGGTTTCAAGGGCTTGATTGAAATCACGCACGCCGCCGGTTTTGGCGAACAATACCGTGCCCAACACCGTGCCCGCGCCGGTGATCGCCCACAACGCCGTGCGGCTTTTGCTTTCGGCGTTGCGCTCCACCATTGAACCGACGAAAAAACTGGCGCCGAAGCTCAAGGCGCCGCCGCCCAGGGTATATAGCCAAAAATTTTTGTTCGATTTTTTTGCCGCGACTTCCGGTTTGGTTATGGCTTGTCCGCGATCATCCACCATCGCCATGCGCGAAGCGCAGGCAGAATAACTCAAAGTCAGCGCGCACAACACGGCGGCACCCCATGGCCGCCGGGCAAACTTCCAATTCGACATGTTGCAGATCTCCTGTAGTAATGTCCTATAATTAAAACCGGCGCGAAAGCCGGGCCAAATATCGTCCTCGATGAGGCCGTGCCAATCGTCGAATTGGCGATACCGCGAATCACGTAATCAAATGATCGGAAATGCGATTGTCTTTTTTGTCGCCGTTGAAGGCCTGTTCTTTCACGCCCAGCGCGGGTTCTGCTTCCGCCACCGGGCGAAACTCGCCAACGGTTTCCCGGCTGTTATTGCTGCGGCGCGTGACTTCGCCCGCACGCAATGCCGTGGGCCGGAAAGTCTCTGGAACGGTTTTGTCGGAAACCGGCGCCGGCTTCATGACTCCAGTGCGAGCGCTCGCTTCGGGAGCTGAGGCTCGCGCCGGCGCGCGTTCCGCACCGGAACGTGCGGCCGGGGGAGCATCCGGCTCGCCGAAGCCGAGATCGTCCATTTCCAGCACGCCGATCAATTCAAGCTGGCTTTCCAATAAATGGCGCAAACGCCGCGCAAAGGAATCTTTTTGCGCGCGCACCAAGAGCAGCTCATTTTTCAAATCGGCCAGCCGGATTTTGGTATCGTACAAGGTTTTATCGGCTTGCAGCTCGGCCTCGCGCATGATGGTGTCGGCCTGGCGCTTGGCATTTTCCACGGTTTGTTGCAGGGAAATGTCGGCGTTCTTCAATGCCAATTTCAATGTGCGCTCGATTTCCTGATAATCGTGCAACTGCGTGCGCACGCGCACCGTTTCTTCCTGCATCCGTTCTTTGTCACGCAGCATCGCCTCGAACTCTTCCGCCACCATTTCCAAAAAGGTGTCGACTTCGTCTTTGTCGCAGCCGCGCATGGCGCGTTTGAATTCCTGTTTGCGAATGTCAACGGGGGTTAAACGCAAGGTGACGCTCCTACAGTGGTATGAAAAAATAAGTACGCTCACATGAGTTGATTTGCGCATGAGCGCGGCGTAATTTCCGCCGCGCCGATGCAACCCCGCGAAGTCTTGAGAAATTAATGGCGTTCTCCGAAGAGTGCGCGGCCCACGCGAACCATGGTTGCGCCCTCGGCAATGGCAATTTCAAAATCGTTGGTCATGCCCATGGAAAGATGCCGCATGGTGACGTTGGGAAAATGGTGCGCCGTAACGGTTTCGGCAAGCTCGCGAAGGCTGCGGAAGCACGGGCGGATTTTCGAGCTGTCGGGGTCGAGCGCGCCGATGGTCATCAAACCCATGACGCGCAAGTGCGAATAGCTGGAAATTTCGCGAATCAAATGAAATGCGTCCTGCGGAGCGGCGCCAAATTTTGTGCTTTCCCCGGAAGTATTGACTTCCACGAAAACTTCAAGCATGCGCCGGCCGGCTTCGGCATGCCGTTGTAAAACCTCGGCCAGGCGGGCGCTGTCTACCGATTGAATGACGTCAAACAATTCGACCGCATGCCTGGCTTTGTTGGTTTGCAAATGGCCGATGAGATGCCACTGTGGCGTGATGCCCTTTTGGCGCAAGTTTTCTATTTTGGCCGCCGCTTCCTGCACGCGATTTTCACCAAAAATTTTCAGGCCGTGTGCGCATGCGGCGATGATATCTTCCGGCGCAACGGTTTTAGTAACGCCAACCAGTGTCACCTCCGCCGGATTACGTCCTGCGCGCTGGCAAGCTGAAGCGATACGCTCTTGCACGGCTATGTAATTTTGAGCTTCAAACATCGTATTGAAAAATATAGCTGTGATGGCGTAAAAATGCAATGAAAAACTTGGCCTAAAACCCAACGCGGACAAGCCGCAACCAAAAAAGATTAACACGGAGAAAACAGAGCAAACAGAGAGGGAAGTGCCTGGAAAACTCCCTTTCGCTTTGTAAACTCCGTTTGCTCTGTTTTCTCTGTGTTGAAAATTTTTGCTTTTTTCGCAACGAGTGAACTTTTAATAGAATAAAGAAGAGCAATGGGCTTTATTTGACGGCAGTGGGCATTTTTAATTTGACCGGCGCGCAACAACAATAGTTGATTTCGCTTCGAGCAAAACGCCTTGATCCGCACGCAGAGCTTTGAGATAAACGATATACAAACCGGTGCGCACTCGTTCGCCGCGATCGTCGCGGCCGTTCCAAATAGTTTCATAATGTGAACCCGCAGATTGATTGTTGAGCAGATGCCGGATCAAGCGTCCGCGCAAATCATAAATCTTCATGTGCATCGCAGCCGTGGTGACCGGCAAGTTGATTTGAAAGAGCGCGAAATCATCAAAGCCATCTTCATCCGGCGAGAAGGGATTGGGAGAGACGTTCAATGCCACGGCGGACGGCAGCGCGATGGTTAAGATCGAATTGGCGCGCCCGGGCGTCGCGCCGGAGCGATCGACGCAACTGCTCCAGTTGGTGCTGTCTTGCGTGGCGAGATGCGGATTGATGCGTTCCAACGAAACGCCGCTGGCCCCGCCCCAGCGCGAGCTGAAACGCAGTGAATCGTGCAAACCGAGATTGAAATCCCAGAGCTTGATTTTTTCTTCATCATTGTTCAATGTCAACCATTTGGTTGACGGCAAATGCCTCGCATCTTCATGCAAATTGGCAATCGCGCCGGCTGCAGAAATGACCGCGAATGCTCCGGGTTTTAAAATGATCGTACTGTCGGAAAGAATTGCCGCAGAAGCAGCGTCGCGATCTTGCCAAAGCCATTCGGAAAGATTGACCGGCGTCGAGCTGCGGTTCAGTATTTCAAACCATTCGATCTCTCCGCTCAAAGGCGCATAATAAATTTCGTTGAGGACCATCGCTTTCGCAGGATAACCCACCGGAAGCTCGGCCGTGGCGTGATTGTTTTCGGCGATTACATCATCCGCAGCGCTCACCTCTGCTAGCAGTTTTATTTTTCCCGAAGGGGGCTGCGGCCACTGCAAGTTTACGCGCAACGAATCTTCGGCCTTGAGCTCTTGGGCCACGGGCAATTCGGCTAACCACACGGTTTTTTCTTGATTGGGAAGCGCGTTCGCAGCATAATAAAATGAAACGGAAAAATTCGAAACTGCACGGCGGCCGCGATTCATTATCTTGGCGATTAAATTAGCCTCTTCTGCGGCGCGCAGGCGCGTTGGCGAGGCTTCCAAAGATGAAATCGCAAGATCATATTCGCGCGGGCTAATGCTATTGAAGCCGGCCGGGGTAGCGCCCAAAGCGGCACGGCTGGGCCCCCAATTATTGCGCAGATTTTCTTTTTCAAACCAAACCTTTTCGAGAGATTTGCCGGAGGCGGCCCAAGCGCTTTCGTAACGCAAAGAATCAATCGCTCTGCCATTGGCATCGCGCAGAACGACGGCGTCACCGGCTTGATTCAACGCCGGAAAATTTGAAGCAATGATGATGACGCTGTCGGGGAGATTGAACAAAGTAGCAAGTTGAAGAGAAGAAGTCACGGCGCGATAGGCTTGCGGAGGGAGGGCGGCAGAACGGCTGAATATTGCGCGGCTGCCGGTTTCATCCTCAAGGCTCCAATTGGCCAAAGAGATGTGCTGCAAATTCGGATTGAACAGCTCGATCCAATCCGGTTGCCCGGTTATCGGATCGAACATCACTTCGTTGATTACAACCGCGCGCGACCCAAAGCTGACATTCAAGAAGGCAAAAGTGGAATCATCCCTGGCGATTTCATCGCCCTCGGCCTCGAGAATAGCGGCGAGGCTGATGCTGCCCGGCGGCGGCTTTTCCCAAGTCAGAACAAACAGCATTGAATCCTCCGGAGTCAATTCGCGCTCGCTTCGAAGAACTTGCAAGAGAGAAGCGTTCTGCCAATTCCGTGCGCCGGTGGTATCAAAAAGAAAACTGGCGGTAAAATTGGAGATCGCGCGGCGGCCACGATTAAACACAGGCGCTTCCAGGCGAATGCTTTCACCGAAGTTGGGCCGTTGCGGGTCGAATCGCAACGGCCTGATCTCCAAATTATAAGCGCGTGGACTAACGCTGTTAAAAGCCGCCGGTGTTGCGCCGCGAGCAGCGCGACTCTGCAGCCAGTTGCGCTGGTTGTTTGCTCGTTCGTGCCAGATTTTTTCGAGAGATTTGCCCGGCTTTCCCCAGTCACCGTCATAAAAAAGTGAATCAATCAATGCGCCGCTGAAATCGCGCAACAGCACAGCATCGCCGCTGTTGTTGAAGGAAGGCAAACGATTGAGCAGGATGACGGAGGTATCAGCCAATCCGAAGAGTGCCGCCGTTTCCACAGAAGCCGTGAGCACTCGATAGCGGCTCGGCGGAATTTCGAGGCGAGGAGCAGGCGTACTTTTGCTGCTGCTTTCGTCTTCGACAAGCCATTCACCCAATGGCATGCTGAAAGTTTGCGGATTGTAGATTTCAATCCATTCCGGCTGGCCGCTGCCGGGATCGAACATCACTTCGTTGATGATGATCGCTTCACGTCGCCAGCCAACTGCGATACGAATGGAGGCCGTATCGTTTGCCGCATTGGCATCTTCAGCGAGCGCCAAGGTTGCGAGCAACCGATATTTTCCCGGACGCAAGTTCGTTGCATTAAAATCTAATTGCACGCTCTCCGCAGCGGCCAATTCGCGGGAAGAAGAGAGATTGCCCAAATAAATCGGCGCACCAAATTCCCGGCCCGTGGGAATCAAATCAAAATCAATCGAGAATTGTGAAACGGCAATAACACCGGCATTGCGCATCGCGAGCGAGATGGTGGCCGGCGAGTCTTCGCGCCAGGAGGCGGGAGAAATGCGCAAACTGGAAGCAATCAACTCACCGTCAATCCGGCGGGGCATGACGGAGTTGGCAAAGCCCGGAGTGCCATCGACACGCAAGGCATTCGCCCAATTTTGTGCCGCATCGTTTTCGGTAAGATGGATTTTCTCCTCTGAAATGCCATCCGGATTTCCCAGCGAGTAGGCATGCTTGCCGATGGTATCGCCTTCGGCATCGACCAAAATCACGGTCTCGGCCGTGCTGTTGGAAAATCCGCCGCTGCCGAAAGTATTATCCGCTATCGTGAGAACCAGGGCTTTAGGTGGGATAAGCGAATCGTATTGCGTGGAAGATTGGAAGTAACTGGGATCGAGAATGACGGCGTAATGTTGCGGCGGAAGCTCGAGTTTAGATTGCGGGGAGATGATTTCATCGAGCACGTTTTGATCGCCGATTTTCCAGCCGGCCAGCGCGATGGTGTCGCTCTCACTGAGGTTATACAATTCCACAAACTCATTGGCACTCTCGCTAGCGCGGGGATTATACATCACTTCAGTGAGAATGATTTGCGCTCGTGCAGGGACCGCTAATGCAGTCCATGCGCCCAATAACAATAATCGCTTCATATTCGCCCCAAAGAAGGATTCCCAAAGAAGAAGCGCGCAGATGGAGGGGTCGTGGATTGGAAAGAATTCAAACTTCCGGCTGTTGCCAATCGAGGGAGGCGCCTGAGGCCGGAATTGAATCACGTAACCAGTAACTTCAGCTTAAATGGTGTGACCATTGCTATGGCGCCGCGAAACACCGTTCTTCAACCAAGCTTGTAAATCGCGCTGGTCTTTGAATATGAGCAAAGCTTTGCCCAAGCGGTCCAATTGTTTGCCTTCAAGTTTCTCGAGTTTTTTGATAGTTGGAGACGGCAACTCTCCAAGCTTGTAAGTCAAAATTTGCTTAATGGTGGAGAGCTTGCCTTCCAGCTTGCCTTCCAGCAACGATTCGGCAAGCCAATTCTGCACGATGCTCGTTTCTTTTAACATGGGTAACTCCTTCTTGAATTTTTCCATCACGATTTTTTTGCCGAAAACGTACATAGCGACGATCATCGCAGCCGCAATTAAATCGGCACGCTGTCGTGGATCGCTTACTTGGGCCAACAATTTTTTCTGCGTGTCAATAATATTCACGTTCGAATTTTCGCCCATCAATGGGAGCAACGGCGTCCATTCTTTTAACTCACCGCTCAGAATCCGTGTTTCATGTTCCCACAGCAAAATTTTGGCAAGCGAAAAACGATTGCTCAGAGCGCCCAAACGATTTTCAAAACTGTTTGCGGCCGAAAATCAGATTCAGAATACATTTCGGGCGCACAGCCAAGACCGTCTTGAAGGCGAGATCGATTTCGCGCATTTTCCTCCCGCTGGATTGGGACATAATAAAACGAATCTTTTTAAAAGAGCAAGCTGAATTTTATCCAAACCGTATTGCCTCAGTCTTCAGTGGCGAATTACTGACCGGTCGCTAAAACTAAGAGCATGTTGTTACATCTCTACTGCAAGCGACCGGTCAGTTCCACCTTTAAGTGAGGCATTACTCCAAGCCGGCGCTTTTCTGCAAACAATTTACAAAGAAGGTACATTCATGCCGGCTGATATTTTGAATAACTTGAGTTCATTTCCACAACTATGCGCTGGTTCAAACAAGCACTTCTCGATCTCATCGTCACGCTCGCCATTTTGCTTCTCGCCGCTGCTCATTTCACCTGGCTGGAAATTCCGTTGATGGTTTACACCGTTTTTGTGTTTTTGATGAAACTGGTCGGGTGGTCCAATCGCGAGCTTTTGCGGCGAATGAAAAAAGCGCCCGTTCCCGCGCCCGATTGGTTTTATCATTTGCTCTACGCCGTCAATGTCATTGCGCTGGGCGCCTCGCAGCGATGGATAACGAGTATGTTTTGGGCTTTGATCTGGCTGGTCTCCTGGCTTATTTCACGGAAATTGCAAAGCCGAAAGGCAAAGTGATGATCCGAAATAAGTAAGGTCGAATGGGTAAAACGTAAAGCGTAAGAAAGATTTACGTCTTACGCTTTACGTTTTACGAAGCTTTTCATCCCGGCAAAGCCAGCAGGGGGCGATTTTCGAATCTCGGAAAATCTATTTTTTGTTCTTCCAGCAGCCGCAGCGCCTCGGCAATGCCTCTTTCCAATTGTGGATCTTTATCCTGCAAATGCGCCTGCGGTTCATTATCAACAATCACATCCGGTTCGACGCCGTAATTTTCCACGCGCCATTCCACATCCATGAACCAAAACGAATATTGGGGCTGGGTGGTGCGGCCGCCGTCTGCCAGAGTATATTTCATGTCGATGCCGATGACGCCGCCCCACGTGCGCTTGCCGATCAACGGTCCGATTTTCAATAGTTTGAAGCTGTGGCAAAAAATGTCGCCGTCAGAACCGGCGAATTCGTTGGTGAGCGCAACCAGCGGGCCGCGCACGGCGTGTTGCGGATACGGTTCGGGCGTGCCCCAGCGTTTGACGTCGTAACCCAGCGGCCGCCGCAATAATTTTTCCATCAACATGAAAGAAACATTCCCCCCGCCGTTGTAGCGCACGTCGACGATCAAGCCTTGCTTGCCGGTTTGCGCGAGATAATAACGATGAAATTCGATCAAACCGCGTGTGCCCATGTCGGGAATGTGCAGATAACCGATCTGGCCGCCGGTTCTTTCTTCCACCAGCTTGAGGTTGCGCTCGACCCAATCGCGATAGCGCAACTGATATTCATTATATAATAATTTCACCGTGGCCTGCCGGGGCGCACTGTCGGGCGCAGCGGCTTGCACGGTTAACACCACGTCTTGTCCCGCCAAATTGGCGAGCAAATGCCCCGGCGTAACCGTCGCGCTGAGCCTAACGCTGCCTATGGCTAAAAGCGCGTCGCCGTCGTTCAGATTCAATCCCGGCGCGCATAAAGGCGAAGTGCAATCTTTCATCCACACGTCACCCCGATAAATTTTTTTGAACAGGTAGCGATTGTTGGCGGCATCATATTCCAAATCCGCGCCCAGGCGCCCGAGGGAATACGTCGGCGTGTAGCGATAATCGCCGCCAATTTCGTAGGCGTGCGAAGTGCCCAGCTCGCCCTGCATTTCCCAAATCAAATCGGAAAACTCCGAGCGTGTGGCAACCCGGTCGAGCAGCGGATAATAACGATTGTAAACTTTCAACCAATCCACGCCCGACATGTTTTCACTCCAGAAAAATTCGCGCTGCAAGCGCCAGGCTTCACGAAACATTTGCCGCCATTCGCCGCGCGGATCGATGGAAAATTTTGCGCGTGATAAATCAAGCCAGCCGGTTTTGCGCGAAGCGACCGTGTCGCTGTTTTCCGCCGGTTTTTCGCCCGCTTTCAACACCCGTATGCGCTTGCCGCTGCGATAGCTCAAGGTTTTGCCGCTGTTCGCGACTTGAATGGTATTGACGTCGCTCGCGATCGTGTCCAATTTTTGATTGATGAAATCGTACACGTGCAGCGTGCCGCGTTCTTCTTCTTCATCCCATGCCGACCAATCGCCCAAGTCTGCGCGTCCGCGCATAGGAAATGAAGTGAACACGACTTTGTCTTTAATGCCCAAGACTTGGCGGTAAATACCCTCTTTCACCGGAAACTCGACGATGCGTTGCTGAATGCCCTCGAGATCGATGCGCATGGCTTCCGGCGGTTTGTCTTTGGTTTCGGTTTTTTCTCCGCCATTGGAGGGTTCGATCGGTTTTTCCACGGCGCTGCCGTTCTTGGGCGCCTCGGTTTTGGCCGGGTTCTCTTCGCCGGGGGCAGCGGGTTGTGGAATGAAAGGGCTGGGCAATTCCTTGCGCAACGTGATCAAATACGGTTTGATCGCGCCGGGAAATCCCACGGCAAATTGAATGGTGTCGTTCATGGGATTCAACACGCGCGCTGAGAGAAAATATAAATAGCGGCCGTCGGGGTCGAAATGCGGCGCAAAATCGCGCAACACCGGCTGCGTGATTTGATGCACCGCGCCGGTTTCAATTTCGCACAAAAAAATCGCGCTCACCGCTTGATTCACGCGCTTGCGATAGGCCAGCCAGCGCCCATCGGGCGAATACGTCAAGCCGGAAATTTCCGCGTGCTGGCTTTGATCCAATTTTCGCGTTTCACCGTTTTCCAAATTGATGACCCACAGCTCCAGCCGGCTGTTCGTCAAGGCCGCTTGCGCGGCAGTGGGAGAAGAAGTAAGATATTGAATGCGGCCCGGCGGCACTTCGAAAATGCGCGCGGGTTCGACCGCAGGCTCTCCTTCGAATATGACGATCTTGTCTTCGCCCGCGGCTTGATCACTCACGGCGGCAATACGTTTGCCGTCATGAAGCCAATGCACCAAGCGATGGCGCGCGCCTTCACGCACGCCCAATTGCACCGGCGCGCCTTCCCAATGCGCCATTGCAAACAATTTGCCGCGCGCGATGAGCGCAACGGAATGGCCTTTGGGATGCAGATGATACATTTCCAAATACCGCGAAGCAGAAGAAAATTTGCGCTGCGTTTGCACCAGGGGGCTGCGCCACTGCATGGGCAATTTGCGATCGCTGCGCGTGGCAACTTCCCAAGTGTACAAATCGCCGCCCGCTTGATAAACGATCATTTTGCCGTCAGTATCCGCGTGCCGCGCATAAAATTCGCGATGCTCGGTCTCGCGGCGCAGCTCTTCACCGTGCAAATTGCAGGAATATAAATTGCCGATGCCATCGTGATCCGAAACGAAATAAATGCGATTGCCGATCCACATCGGGCCGTTGGGATTGCCGTGCGGCAATCCCAATTTTACAAAATGACGATCGCCGTTGTGATCGAGCCAAATCTCTCCGGTGGTGCCGCCGCGATAACGCTTCCAGCGCGCGTTGTCGTCGTTGTTGCGGCCCAAAACCAAACCGCGGCCATTGGGCTGCAGCGCCAAATTGCGCGTTGGGCAATGGAGAAAATTTTCCGGATATTCGCCTGCGAGCGTGATGCTATAAACCAGCGGTTGATCCATGGGAATGGCATTGGCATGCGAGCTCAGAAAAAGAATCGTATGATTATCCGGCAACCATGCCAGGACTTTCGCAACCGTGCCAAAATAAGTCAACCGCCGCATCTCGCCGCCGTCTGCGGGCATCACGTACACGTCCGGCTGGCCTTCTTCGCGGCCGCAAAATGCCAGCCATTTGCCGTCAGGCGACAAACGCGGCGAGCTGACCACGCCGAGATTGCTGGTGAGCCGGCGCGCAATGCCGCCGGCCAACGAAACACTCCACAAATCGTCTTCACAAATAAATACGACTTGATTGCCCTGCACCGTAGGATGGTGGTAATAACCTTGGCGGGCATCACTCATCGAACAGCCTCCTTGCCTGGGTGAATGTCAATGTCGAGAGGATGAGTTGCGAAACGCAATATACTCAGCGGCAGCGAAATTCGCAAAGACCAGTTATTACGAAAATTTTTTCCCATGCAACTTTTTCGGCCTTTTTTTCACTCATGAATATGAACCTCATGGCAAAGTACTTTGCGAATTGGGAAGACCGGCGCCTGGTTCGGCGTTTTTTGCAGCAGCGCGAAGAACGGGTTTTTCGCGAAATTTACCGGCGGCACGCCGGCAGGCTTTATCAATTGTCATTGCGATTGCTGGGCGGTGAGCCGCAAGCTGCCGAAGAAATTTTGCAAGAAACCTGGGTGCGCGCACTCGAGCATCTGCCGGATTTTCAATGGCAGTCCAGCCTGCGTACCTGGCTTTCTGGAATTGTCGTGAATTGTTGCCGGGAATTTTTTCGCCTGCGCGCGGCGCAAAGAAACTCCTCCCCGGCGGAAGAGCTTGAAATGGCATTGCCGCTCATCGATCACGCGCGCCGCCTCGATTTGGAAGACGCGATTGCCGCGCTGCCTTCGGGTTACCGGCAGGTTTTGATCTTGTACGACGTCGAAGGCTATCGTCATGAAGAAATCAGCAAAATGTTAGACCTCGAAACCGGCACTTCGAAGAGCCAGCTTTTTCACGCCCGGCGCGCGCTGCGGCGATTGCTGGAGCCGTCTTCGGCTGAGAATGTCAACAGGAGAAATCATGACTTCAATAAATGAACCGGAAGAATGGGGCGCGGCAGAGAAGGCAAGGCTGGCCGCGCTGCGCCGCGAGCAAATGCCGCCGCCGGCGGCGGTAGAAAAAATTGTTCATGTTCTGAAAGCGAAAAGGCTCATTCGGATGACAACGAAATCGCAAATTTTAACCTGGCCTCGATTGATGGGCGCGGCTGCGGCGGCGGCATTATTCCTGGCGCTGGGTTTTGGTTTAGGGAGATGGCAAAAGCAACCTTCGTCCGCGCCCTCCGGCCAAGCTTTGTTTGTGATGTTTCTGTATGACACGCCCCAAACCTCCGGCGATGAAGACCGTGCGGTGTTGGAATACGGCCGCTGGGCGCGCACCGTGCGCGAATCCGCGCGCCGGATTTCGGGAGAAAAATTGAAAGCGGGCGGAAGAATTTTGCGCCCCGCGCCGCAAGGGATAGAAATTCTCGAGGCCGCGAGCCTGGAAAATGAAACTGTGCTGGGTGGATATTTTTTGATCGAAGCGGAGAACTATGACGACGCGCTCAAAATCGCGAAAGACTGCCCGCATTTGAAAAATGGCGGTGTGATTGAATTGCGGCAGATCGATCAAATTTAGCAAACTTCGCAGAAATTATTTCTATCGAAAGGAGAAGCCGCGATGTTTTTTCCAGAACCCCAAAAGCTTTCAAACACGCGAAAATCGCTATTGATTTTCATCCAAATCAGCATGCTGAGTTTGTGCCTGCAATCTTTGGCTTTTCCCATTGCGCCGCAAAACGAGGAGAATAATTTCACCCCTTACGTGTGGGCCCTCGAATACGGCGTCTCGGAGCTGAAGCGTGCGACGGAATTTTATGCGCAGGCTTTGGGATTCGAGATTGAACCGAACGATTGTTGTGCGCCGGCGCGCGTTTTGCGCAACGGTGCGGTGCGGCTCTTGTTGAATCGCGTGGAGGCCGAGATGCCGGCAACCGGCGCGGCCAATGCGCATTTGAATATGCGCGTGGGCGATTTGCCGGTTGCCCTCGAGGCGGTGCGCAAACATGGCGGCAAAATCGAAAACGAATCTCCGCAAGACTTTGCTTTGGGGAAATTCGTGGCCATTCACGATCCGTTTGGCAATGCGATCAACCTGCTCGACGTTGCCAACGACGATAAAACGGCTGAAAGCAAACCGGCGGTTTTCAATATCGGCGTGGTCGGCGAGAAATTGGAAGAGGAAGAAGCATTTTTTGCTGCACTGGGATTTCAAATTTACAGCCGCGATTATTTGCCGGATTTGCCCTTGCAACGGCATGGCGTTGTCGCGTTGGTGTTGCACGGCGGCGCGCAAGAACAAGCAAAATTCAACCGCCGCAATGGCACGATCGTTTTGGGCACGACCGATTTGAAAGCGGCAGTGCAAACATTAAAAAGCCGCGGCGTGAAAATTGCGCTGCCCTCGCCGGCGAAATTTGCCCTATTCAAGGATCCTTCCGGCAATCCACTCAAGCTCCTGCAGTTGGATGCGGCGAGGTTCGCCGCCAAAAATGAAACGAATGGCAGCGTGAAAAATCCTCCCCAGCTTGCGCCGGCCGGAGCCGGTTTCGAACTTTTCAAAAAACTCGCAGGCAAATGGAAGGGCCGCAGCACGAAAGGGTGGGAAGAAGCCATCACGTTCAAAACCATTGCCAAGGGATCGGTGGTGGTGGAAAATTCTTTTGATGCGCATCCCAATGAAACCATGATGACCATGTTTTATTTGGACGGTGAGCAACTTCTGCTCACACATTACTGCGTCGCCGGCAGCCAGCCGCGCCTCAAAGCCACGTCTTTTGAAGACGAGGGCAAAACCATTACATTCACTTTTTTAGACGCCACTAACCTGAAATCGCGCGATCAAGGCCACATGGACAAAGCCCTCTTTCGCTTTCTCGACGACGATCATTTTACGACGCAATGGACGTGGTATCAAAACGGCAAAGAGAATTGGATGGAGGAAATTCAGATGGAACGGCAGTGAGGGGAGAGAGGGAGAGTGGGTGACGGGGTGACTGAAGATCAATCTCCCTGTCACCCTCTCTCCCTCTCTTCCTGTCACTGCCGTTGCCACTCTTGTAACGCGCGGGCTAAAATATTTCCCGTGATCAAGCGGCGATATTCTGCCGTGGAACGCACATCTGAAATGGGATGCACTTCCCGCATGGCGCTTTGTTGGGCCTGTGCGATCAATTCGAGCGAGGGCTTTTGCTGCACGAGCAGGGCTTCAGTTTGCGGCATTCTAATGACGGTGGGCGCGACGCTGCCATAAGCGATTTTAATCGCCTCGATCTTTTGTGAGGCGGAATCTTTGCGGCCCAGCATGGCCAAAACGATTTTCGAAATCGCCTGTGCCTGCCGCGTGCCGACTTTGCGAAAGTATTGCCAATCCGTTGAAGCGGTTTTGGGCAAATACACGGCAAGCAATAATTCCTCCGGCGCCAGCTCGGTTTTGCGATAGCCGGAATAAAATTGATTGAAAGGAATTTTGCGCGTGGCGTTGCCGCTGCCGATTTCCAATTCCGCTTCAAAAACCGACAACACGGGCAGCGTATCTCCTGCCGGCGAAGCATTGACGATGTTCCCGCCCAACGTTCCACGATTTTGAATTTGCGACGCACCTACCGATTTCGCCGCCTGGATTAAAATCGGCGCGTATTGCTGCACTAACGGCGAGCGAATGATTTGTGTGTACGTCGTCAAAGCGCCGAGGCGAATTTGATCTCCCACTTCGGAAATTCCGCGCAGCTCTTCTAGAGGCCAAATATTCAAATATGCCGGAGGCACTTCTACCCTCGCGTTAAGCGTCACCATTAAATCTGTGCCACCCGCCAGCACTTTTATGCGGCCGGCCTCCTGCTGCAAAATCGCAAAAGCGTCACGCAAAGATTTGGGCGAATGGACGGGAATCGAGGAAACCATGGGAAAGTCTTCGTTGGAATATAAAGCACGTCTGAACTATCAGAAATTGGATTATTGGATTGCTGGATTATTGGAAAAACAAATTCCAACAATCCAGTGATCCAACACTTCCATCACTCCATTTTGTTTGCTGCGGCCGCAATTGCGTCAAGAATTTTCATATATCCCGTACAGCGGCAGAGATTTCCGGCAATGCTTTCTTTAATTTCATCCCGGGAAGGGCGATGATTTTCGTGCAACAACGCCGTGGCAGAGATCAGCATGCCCGGAGTGCAGATGCCGCATTGCGCGCCGCCGTACTCGAGAAACGCCTGTTGCACGGCGCTCAAACTGCCATTTTCCGCCAAGCCTTCAACCGTAATGATTGCGGCATTTTCGATTTGGCAAGCAGGAATCAGGCATGAATTGACCGCTTCGCTGTTCAGCAGCACGGAACAAGAACCGCATTCGCCTTCGCCGCAGCCTTCCTTCGTGCCGGTCAAGCGCAAATCTTCGCGCAACACATCGAGCAGCCGCTTCATGGGCGGAACTTCGAGCTCGTATTGCTTTTGATTGGCAGTGAATTGAATTTGCATGTGGGCAGAAAATTAATTGACTCGCATTTCCAGCTCATCCAAAACCTGCATGGCTTCTGCCAAGTTTTGGGCCTGCATGATTTTTTCCGACAATTCTTCCAGTGCGGGCAAGTGTTTCACGTGTTGAGCGCGCTCGATCAAAGGCGATCCGCTTTCACCAAATTTCGTTTTGATCATGCTAACAATTACGTGATGCATTGAGGCAACGCCCTTCTCAATGCCTCGTTCCATTCCGATGCGTTCTGCTGTCGTAATGTGTGGCATGGCTGTTTTCTCCTCGATTGTTTTGATCTCTTCAAAAATCTCTTTTTCCAACTCTTTTGGCAAAGTCATAATCCAATCAATAAACTTAAGATGCGATAATTGTAAACATACATCCGCTGCGGGAATTCTGGTAATAAGAGGCGGAATGATGTCTGCCAATTGTTTTTTAACCCAATCATGCAACGTTTCACGCCGGTTGAGATAGGCTACAAAAATTCCGGTGTCAACAATCACGGATTTTTTCATTGCCCGAAATCTTGCATATGTTTTTTGTTATACGCCAAGTCCGCAAACCCTTCTGTGCTGCCAGCCAAATGTTTTGTCAATTCATATAATAATTTCAAACATTCGTTAGTGATAGGTTTTCATCTTCAACTCACGGCCAGCAGCTTCTCCGGCGTCATCGGCACTTCGGTGGGAAAAATGCCCGTCGCCTGCCACACCGCTGCTGCCACTGCCGCAGCCCCGCCGTCCATGGGCAATTCGCCGACGCCCTTGGCGCCGTGCGGGCCGTAGGGGTATGGATTCTCAATCAAGATGGTGCGCAGCTCCGGCGTGTCGAGCACGGTTGGAATCAAACAGTTGGTCATGCGATTGTTCTGCACTTTGCCGTCGTGCATCACGACTTCTTCAATCGTGGCGTGGCCGACCGCCTGCAAGGTGCCGCCTTCGATCTGGCCTTCTAGCAATTTCGGATGCAGAGCTTTGCCGCAATCAATCGCTGAAACGCATTCCAGCACTTTGATTTCAAAGGTATCCATGTCGACTTCGACTTTCGCCACGTCGCAGCCCCAGCCAAACACCGGATACGCATCGCCGCTGTAGGTTTCGTCATTCCACTGAATGCCTTCAGGCAATTGGTAGCCGTGCAAAATTTTTGCTTCTCCGTGCTCGGCAAAATAAAGCTTCACGAAATCTGCAAAGCTCGAGACGGCGCGATCGTTCACATATAATGCGCCGGTTTGCAATGCTGCTGCGGCATGCCATTTCGTGCGCGCAAAATCTTCGAGCTTGCGCTTCATCTCATATGTTGCATTTTGTAAAACTTTTCCCACGATCATACACGTGCGCGAGGCGACGGTGGGGCCGCTATCCGGAACCAGAGCAGTATTCGGTTGCGCAAATTCCACATCTTCATATTTCACCCCGAGCGCTTCGGCAACCAGCTGGCAAAAAACCGTTTCTGTGCCCTGGCCCATTTCGGTGGAACTCGTGAGCACGCGCGCTTTGCCTTCTCGAGTCAAGGCAATGCCGGCGCGCGTGGGCAAGCGCGTCTCGCCGCTGCCGGTGAAGCCCGCGCCGTGATAGAACAAAGAAAGGCCGAGTCCCATGCGTCGGTGTGAAGCCGGTTGTTGCCGCGCGGCTTCGTATTCATCCATATAATTTGAAGCTGTGACCGCGGCTTCCAAAACGTGTTCGGCACTAACGCTCAAATTTAGTTTCTGGCCGGTGGCGGTGAGGTCGCCTGTGCGCAACAAATTTTTGCGGCGCACGGCCAGCGGAGAAATGCCGAGCGCGTGCGCAATTTTGTTCATGTGCATTTCATAGGCAAAGCAGGTTTGCGGCGCCCCAAAGCCGCGAAACGCGCCGGCCGGCGGCGTATTCGTCGCCATGACCCGGGCACGAATGCGGACGTTAGGACAGTTATAAGGTCCCAGCGCATGAATCGCGCCGCGCGACAGCACGACCGCACTCAATGTGGCATAGGCGCCGCCGTCCATGATGACCTCGATATCCGCCGCGACCAATTGCCCGTCGCGGGTCACGCCGGTTTTGTGATGCACGATTGCCGCATGCCGTTTCGTGGTTGCGGAAATGTCTTCCGCGCGATCATACACGATCTTGACCGGCTTGCCGGCTTTGCGCGCGAGCACGGCGGCGTGCCCGGCAATCAGGTTGGGATATTCTTCCTTGCCGCCAAACGCGCCGCCGGTGGTGGTTTGAATGACGATCACTTTCTCGTCCGGCAAATCCAACAACACCTTCAGCGCTTTGTGGACATAATACGGGCATTGCAACGAACCTTGCACCGTCATGGCGCCGTCCGGTTCGGGAATCGCGATCATGCCTTGCGGTTCGATGTAAATGTGTTCTTGCAAGCCGGTGCGATAGGTTCCTGCAACCACGGTTTCGGCTTGCGCAAAACCCGCGGCCAGGTCGCCGCGCTGAATCAAATATTTTTTAATGACATTGTCGGTTTTGTGAATGATCATCTCGCGCTCGCCGCTTTCTCCCGCGGCCATGGCTTCTTCCGGGGAAAGAATCGGCTTCTTTTCTTGATAAATAATTTGAACGTGTTGCGCCGCGGCTTCGAGCCGCTCGCGATCCTGGCAGGCCAGCAAGAGAATCGGCTCGGCATGATGCCGCACTTCTTTTTCCGCAAGCAGCGGCTGATCCTCTTCGATTAACGCCACCACGTTGCGTCCGGGAATATCGCGATAATCGGCCACCACCACCTGGTTCCAATCAAAAGCCGGGTCGAATTTGATTTCCTGAATCGTCCCACGCGTAATGGTGCTGCGAATGGTTTTACCGTAAAGCATGTTGGGATAGGCCAGGTCGTCGACATATTGGGCCTGGCCCATGATTTTGGCCTGGCCTTCTTTGCGCAGCACATTTTGGCCGACGATGGTTTCAGCCGGCGGCAGAATCGCGGCAGGAGCGCTTTCTCGGTACATGATGAGAGAATAAGAATGAGATTAAAACCGTGACCAGGTTTATTGCAAAGACAAAATATAAAATTTCCCTGTAAAGGCAAAGGGCGAAAATTAATGGGAGGAGAACGTAGCGCAGTCATCTTGACTGCATTACCAAGTGTCTCATTCATTTTTGTAACGCGTTTCGAGTTGAGACACTTGGCCCAAAAGTTGGGCAGACGCCGCGGTTGAATTTATCTCGACATAAAATTTAATAAATCGATTCCATTGAAGTTAACAGATTATACAAAAGTCACATGCTTCAGCAAGAACGTGGCACATCGTTTGTCTTTGCAATGGTCAACGATATGCAGAAATTTTCATTCCCTTTCGGGTGAGTGAAATTTAAAATAAATTTTCCATCCACCCCTCCTTTCCTGGAACGGCGGAGATACGCAAGTGTCTCCGCCGTTTTTATTTTCACGCCGAATTATTGCACCAGGACCAGCTTACGCATGTGCACAAATTCTTTCGTTTCCAGCCGGTAGAGATAAACGCCGCTGGCGAGCGCCCGGCCTTTTTGATCTTTGCCTTGCCAATCGAGAGCATGGAACCCGGCGGGCTGCAGCCGATCGACTAACGTGGCCACTTGCTGGCCGGCGAGGTTGTAAATCGCGAGCTTCACCGGCACGGCTTTGGGCAATTGATATTGAATGCGGGTGGCGGCGTTGCGCCGGGAAACACGCAAAGGATTGGGATAATTTTGTTCCAGGGCAAAAGCCAACGGTGTGGAAAGCGGTTGTTCCGCGACCGCCGTCGGAGTTTCACCGAGATCGATCAAAGCTTGCCGGAGCACTTGGGCGGCGTCCGTTTCCGGCATGAAATACAGCGGAAAATCCAACACGATCACACGCAAGTTAGGGCTGAGGTGCCGCAGCGCCACGGGCTTGCCGTGAAAAATGGTAGGCGGCTGTGCCGAAGAACGATAAATATACAACGGCTGCGCCGGCGACCCAGCGGCCAAAGCTTCGAACACTTCCATCGCGCGCAAATTGCCGTTGAAGCTGGGCGCCTTCACCGGGTCAACGGTGAGTGCAGGATAATTCGGCGCGACCGCGTCGGCCCCTTTGAAATCGCGGATTAAAACCGTGGCTGCGCGCGAGGAATCGATCTGCAAATAATCACGCACAAAACTGCCGGGGTTGTGCTTGATCACCTGCTGCGCAATGCCCGACACGTTGCCCAATAAACCCCACCCGATGAGCAAGAGCCGCCCGCCCGCTTGCAAGTATTTGCGCAACGCCGTGGTGTCGGCGCTAATTGCCTTTGCCGGCGGCGTTACTTCGCTGTGAACGATCACGGTTGAATAAATTCCCAAATCGGCGTCGCTGACGGCAAGTTGTTGTTGCGCGCTGTCGGCGAGGTCCCATTGCCCGGTAAAATTGAAGCGTTGCAGCAAGCGCATGTAATAACCGTCTACTTCCTCGTCGCTCGGTTGCAAAGCTTGTCCCGCGCCGTCTTTCGTGCCATCCAACACAAAGAGACCGCGATCGTGCGTCGCCAATTGCCCGCGCGCGAAGAGGGAAGGTTGGCTGGCATTCCCGTCGCGATCGCGTGCTTGAATGCGATAGCGATAAAGCACATGTGGTTGCACCGCATGGTCGATGAAAGAAATGGCGTTCTTATCCACAACGAATTGTTGTTCTGCAATGCCCGAGCCGGTGCGAATAATCAGGTAATCGGCCAAATCCTGTTCGAGGTTCGCTTGCCAAACCAGGCGGATGTGGGCCGCGCTCGAAGTGGAGGCGAAGCTTTGCGGCGTTTGCGGAATGGCGGCCGGCGTGACTAAAAATTCCGGCGAGAACACGCTTTCGTTGCCCTCGGCATCGAGCGCGGAATAACTGATGTAAGCCGGTCGATTCGGCGTTAGGCCGGTGAGCGTGAATTGCGTGACGTTGCCGGCGGCAACGAGGCCTTGATAAAACAGCGAATCCGGATGGCGCCACGCGACGCGATAGCCGGCAAAATCCGGCTCGTTGTTGGTGTTGGTCCAAGTTAGGGCAATGTCGGCGCCGTTGCCCACATCGCGCGCTATTAGGGATGCAGTGGGCATCGCCGGCGCCCAAGCCAGGCTCGCCAATCCCGCCAAAGAAAGCCGGGTGACTTGCGCCGTATATGAAGGCGACATGTGCCCGAGCAAATCGAGATTGCTGTGTTGATAGCGCAGGCGTTCTGCCGGCTCGGTGAAGCGCACGGCGGCGTAGCCGTTGTCATTGAAAGGAATGTGATCGCCGCCGCGGCCGGGCCGGTCCTGCGACGGAATAAGATTCACGGTCATGCCCGGCACGTATTGCTCGCCTTTGAGTTTGAAATAACGCGCCAACTGCCGCGAAGGCGAGGTGGAAGGCCCGAGAGAAAAATGGCGCACGCTGGTGCTATCCACCACGCCGGTCGAATCGATGACGTTGCCCACGACGTCATTGGTGAGCATGCCGTCAATGCGGAAATTATTGGCGCGCGCAAAATTGGCGTAGGCACGGCTGCCAAACAAGCCTTCATCTTCACCGGTGACGGTCATGAAAATGAGCGAGGCATCATATTGAAACGAGCTCATCACGCGCGCCAATTCCATCGAGGCAACGGTGCCCGAGCCGTCATCGTTGGTGCCGGGCGCGAAAGAATTGCGGTCGCACGTGTCGAAGGTGCGGTTGTCCATGTGGCCGCTGACGAGAAAGAGGCGGTTTTGCGCTTGCGGCATGGCTCCGGTCAGACTCGCCATCACGTTGGCATGCAAGCCGGCAATGCCGCAAATATTGGAATTGAAAAAGAAGAACTCCGGCCTTAAAGCGCCGCCGGTAGCCGTGCTCGCTTCCTGCATTTGATTTTTAATCCAACGCCGCGCCGCGCCGATGCCGCGCGTCTCCGAAACCGTATCAGAGTTGGTATGGCGCGTGCCGAAGCTTTCCAGCTTGGCCAAATCCGCGCGAATTCTTGCCGCAGAAACGGCAGCGACCATGGCCTGAATTTTAGGATTGGCGGGCGTGCCGTGATAAAAATTTTCGCGGCCGGTTTTTTGATGCGGAGCAATTGGTACGGAGCTTTCCTGGCCCATCAGAAAGAATCCCGCCGCTAAAACAAGGAAAGCAGATTTACAAAAGATTCGTGGGGACATCGCTTTCTCCTTTCTGTTGGAATGAGACTACGTGGGGAATATCTTCAAATAATGCTACAACGAGTTCTAAAATCGTCCACGAGTTGCACTCGTGGACGCAGGTTGAGTCGGAATTTAACTCCCATAGCAAGCCTGTGTGCGGGAGTGCAACTCCCGCACAAGATCGACGGCTCCAATCTCTGCGCCAACCCGCCTTGACGCAGAGCGTCGAAAAGGCGTTCCCACGCGGAGCGTGGGAACGAGAAAACGAGATTAGTCTCCGCAGAAGTCTTGTTGGTGAAAAATTACTTCAGCAATAAAATTTTGCGCCGCGCTTGCAGGCTTCCCCATTGCACGTGCACGAAATAAACTCCTGCGGCTAACGACAAATGCTCCGGCGACCAGCGTGCCATCCAAGAATCGTTTCCGTTATATTGAGGCTCGATTTGGACGAGGCGCGCGCCGGCAATATTATAAATGGTAATCTGCGGCGGAGTAAAACCGGCACTCGGGTTGCGCAGCAAAGCAACCTGCAAATCATCATGAAACGGATTGGGAAACACCTCCAGCATAAACGAAGCCGGCGCTGCTGAAATCGTTTCAACCGCCAGGTCTTTTCTTCCTTCAAAATAATACAACCCGCCGGCTTCATCGCCGGCAATCAAATCGACTCTACCGTCGCCGTTCAAATCTGCAAAAGCCGGAGTGCTCGATTCGCCCACATGCAGGCCGGCAAATTCGGGTGATTCGAAGATGAAATCCACGCCGCTTGCGTTTGCCGCGCCGCGATAGTGAATAATTCTTCCGTTGCGCTGGCCCGCGAATAAATCCAAAATCCCATCGCTGTTCCAATCCCACAAAAAAGGCTTGCTATCCGTGGCCGTGATCGGGTGCCGAATTTCTGTTTTGAATTGAAAACGGCCACTGGCCGCATGGCCCGCATTTTCAAAAATGGAAATCGTTCCCGCGTCGATTTCGCCGGCGAATAAATCGTAATCGCCGTCACGATCATAATCCGCAAAATGCGGTGCGCCGGCCGAACCCACATCTATGTTCTCAAAGGTCGCGGTGCGCAGCGCAAAGTTGGGCGATTGCGGTGTGCCCATATTTTCAAAAAACGCGAACGTTCCGGAAAACGAACCCACAAACAAATCCGTATCGGCGTCGTGATCGATATCGACAAAAGTGGGCGAAGAGGAAAAGCTGTTGACGCGAATATTTTGAAAAGCATCCGTGCGCCATTGCCAAGCGGGCCGGTGAATCGTGCCGATGTTTTCGTAATGCACGATCCGGCCCTCGAGATTGCCTAGGAATAAATCCTGGTCGCCGTCGGCATCGAGGTCGGCAAAAGCAGGCGTGGCCGCACCGCCCACGTCGATAATAGAAAGAAAATTGGCGGTGGTTTGCTGCCACTGATTTTGACTTGGGCGCAGAGATGAATTGCCGAGATTCAGATAAAAAAGAAAATTGTCGCGATCCTGGTTCAATACTGCGGCGAAAAAATCCACGTCGCCGTCGCCATCGAGGTCCGCGAAACTTGGAACGTTATAACCCAGTGTTCGCACGGGCTGCGGCGGCGGCCAAAACGTATCAGTAACGGCGATGGCCGGCGTCAACGCATCGCCGCTGTTGTGCAAGTGATAAACGCTGCGATGAAAAAAATCACCGTAGAAGAAATCCTGATCGCCGTCTCGGTCAAGATCGGTGAAGGTGACGGCGTTGGCGCCGTGTTTTGCCTCCACCGGGGAAGAGATCTGAAAAGAAGATGAACCTGCCGCGTTCAAGGATAAGATGATGAGGTCTTGCCAACGATTGGTGACGAAATCAAAAACCGGCATGGCCGCGTTGCCGGCATTGCGATAAAACGCGATGGTGCCGATGGCCAGGCCGCTGAAAAAATCCGCATCGCCGTCGCCGTCGAGATCGGCAAACGCGGGAAAGCTGGTAAATTCGTTGCGCACGGTGTCGCCGCTGGCGCCGGTCACGGCAGTGGTGATCAGCGTAAATTGCGGCTGCCGCGCCGAGCCGGTATTGCGGCGATACGCTAGGCCGCGTTCGCCGTTGTCGTGCATCAAATCATAATCGCCGTCGCGATCGAAATCCAAAAAGAAAAACCAATTGTGTGCGTCAAGGCTTCCATAAAAATCGGTCACGAAGCGGAAACGAAAATTTTGCGCGTCACCGGCGTTTTCCAAAAAAGTCAAGCGTCCCTCCAAGCGCCCGCCCTGCGCCGCGGCAAACGGCCGCAACAGGAAGAGATCGAAATCGCCGTCGCCATCGCTATCCACCAACTGCGGCATAAAGCGATCCAGCCCGCCAAGGAAAGGAAACTCCAGCCGCTCGCCGTTGCGCTCCATCGGTGGTTCTTGTACGAGACGTTCGAAATCTTGCGCCCTGCTTTCGCGCGACAGCAGATTGAGCAAGACCGGCAGAAAGGCTTTTAGGCAAATTTGGCGCATGACCGAACGGCTCATTGCGAGACTATTTGAAAAGCCGTTTCCTTTTTAATTCTGCTTCCGCGGCAATGTGTCCAAATGCCGCCCAATACTTCCCCTGCACAACGCGCTGGAAAACCTCACGCGCTTTTTCCGGCTGGCCGTTATACAAATACCAATTTCCCACGCCATAACCTTGCGTGGCAATGTCCAGGTCGCTGCTGTTGTGCACGTTCAGCAGCGAGTCGGGTGGCAACTCGCTTTTGTACATCAATAATCTTTTGTGATAAGCGAAGCTTTCGAGAATGTTCATGTCGCGGCGAATGGGTGCGAGAGCTTTGGCCGCCTCCTCCGTGCGGCCGAGCCGGCGCAGCGACATGTAAAGCCAATCGCTCGCGGCACAGAGCATGTCATCATTTTTGGAAAATTCCAGGCAGGCAAGATAGCTTCGCCGCGCATTTTCAAAATCGCCTTTGAGATAATAAGCCAAACCGAGATGATACCAAATATTGGAATGCGAGGTGCTGGTGGGAATGTTGAATTGGTTCGGCGCGCCGTCGGGTTCGATTTCATCCGGCACATTTTGAATCAATCGGGCGGCTTTTTCCAAATCGGCCAGGGCGTGGTCAAATTCACGCACGGTGAGATAACGATGCCCGCGATGGCGATACAGCTTGTAGTTGTCGCGATGAAGCGCGAGGCCTTGGGAATAAACCGCAATGGCTTCACGATAGCGCCACAAATAAGCCAGCCGCCGGCCCAACCAGATGATGCGCTCAGGGTCATTGGGATCTTGTTCGTGCTCGATCCGGGCGCGCGAAAGATTGGAATCCAATTTGGCCCGTTCCTGGATTGACAAAACGAGCGGAAAAAGGGGCTGGCCTAAAAGCGAAATGGCCTCTGGTTGCGGCCGCGGCTCTTGCGCACGGCTTTTATCCGGATTGAACATTGACACGCTCAATAGCAGCGCTATGCCGGCGATTTTATTTTTTATGGTCATGATTTTCGATCTTTCATAGCACTTAAATCAGCGAACACCAAGTAACGTGTCAACTGTAAGGATCTTCTTCAGCATAAGCACTGTACTTGTTGACTAAAAAGCTCCTTACGAGGATGACAGTAAGCAAAAACTTTTCTGTAAGCGGATTTAACGGATCAAACAGATATACCTGTTCAGTATCCGCTAGATCCGTTTAATCCGCTTACATTTTTTGGGGGTTGCGGCTCGCGTTGCGTTTCATTTGACCAACAAACTCCCAACTCAGCTAAATTTCCATATTCTGCATGAAAGCATAACCCATCGCCTCGTGCAGCAAACGCGCGGCGAGAATAGCGGTTTGATCGTTCACATCTAACTCCGGATTCACTTCCACCACGTCCATGCCGATGAATTTCCAGCGGGCGTTTTGGATGAAGTTGAGCACGGGCCGCGGCGCCAATCCACCCGGCACGGGATGCGCAACGCCCGGTGCAAAGGCGGGGTCGAAGGCGTCCAAATCAAGAGTGAGATAAACCGGCGCGCCCATGGGAATGTGCGGCAGCGGCGGCAGGCTTTCATGCCAAGCGCGCGCGAAAAAAATGTGCACACGATCGGCGAAGCGTTCGGCGTATCGGGACTGCGCCGCATTCATCGTGCGGATGCCGATTTGCGTCAGGGAAGCGACGTGTTTCATTTCCAACAAGCGGGCAGCGGTGCAGGCATGTGAAAAGCGATTGCCTTCGAACTCGGGATAAAGGTCGGGATGCGCGTCAAACTGAATCACATGAACCGGCGCGCCGAGGGCCGCCAATGCTTCTCCAATCGGAATGGTCACGGCATGATCGCCGCCGGCAAAAAATGGAATTTTGCCGGCATGAAAAAGCGCGCGCGCAAAATTGCAATACCCTTCCGCCGTTTTTTCCCAGGAATTTTGCTCCGGCAGATCTCCCAAGTCGGCAATCCGATGAGCGAGATCAACGCCGCCTTCGGTAGTGGAATTGTAACAATTGCCCTCGTATGCTTGACGAATGCGCGCCGGCCCATTACGGCTGCCGCGGCGAAAAGAGGATTGCGAGTCATCGGGCAAACCCGCAAAAACAATTTGAGCTTGATCGCGATCTTTTGCCTCTTTCGCGAAGCAATCGGCAAAAGGAATGAGGGGGCGGTCTGCAATCATGAGAGAGTTGAACAAAAATGTTAGACACTTGTCAGGGCTGCGGCAAATATTTTTTAGGAAACTTTGCCACCACGGTATACTGCGGATCGACGATATTTGCCACTGTGCTTTTGCCCACTTGGGACAAGACTTGATACGCTTCCCAGCGATCGAAGCCATAATCTTCTTCGAGCCATTCGATCAGTTCGACGTGCGCGAGCCGAAAGGCATCGATCAAAGGCCGTGCGCTGCCGGCCACCATGATGAATTCGTGGTCTTCGATACGCGGCCAATCAATCGGCTTGTTTTTGATGAGCTCGATCTGCAGCGTCACCGCCATCGTGGTTTCAAGCCCGGTGCCGGCGATTTCACCCTGCCCTTGCAGCGCGTGGCCGTCGCCGAAATAAAAATAAGCCCCCTCATGGAAGATGGGCAAATAGACGGTTGCGCCTTCACACACTTCCGGCGCATCCATGTTGCCGCCGAAATAGCCGGGCCACAAGCCGGTGTAAGATTCTTCCCCGCGCGGCGCCACGGCCACGCGGCCGAGCATGGGCGCCAGCGGCGCCGCAATTTTTTTCAACCGGCTGCGCGGCAATTCCAGCATGCCCAGATTGCGATTCAAATCGAGCTGCCAGAAAAAGCGTTCGTTGGGAACGGGCGGATTGAGCAGGCGCACGCGCACGTCACTGGCGAGGCCGCCGAAATTGGGGTGAATTTGCGCCAGAGCCCAATTGCGATTAGGCCGCACGCGCAGGAGCTTGACGACGAGCTGATCTTGCGGCGTTGCGCCTTCGATATAAATCGGCCCGACTTCTCCGGCCCACGCGCCGCCTTCTTTGGTGTAATATGCGCCCATCATGGTTTCACTGATGAGAACCTGTCCCGGCTTCATGCGCAAAACCGGTTCGCGTACTTTAAAAGTTTGATAGCCAGTGGTGGGGGTGAAGCGAAGAGTATCCTGGGCGAGCAGCGAAACTGAAAAACAGACCACGAGCCAAATCCAACCAAATTTGCGGATCGCTTTCATCATGCTCCTCCTCGACGGCAATTTTAACCTCGCGACAAACATCGGAGTCACAAACTTCAGTTTGTCATAAGCACTTTGCTCATTGCTAAAAAAGTTCCTTACAGGATGACAGAGACATTTGAGCCTCTGAAAGCTCTATTCCCCTTCATACCGGCTCACACCGAAAACGATATAGTTGTAGGGAATCAATTCGGATTGATTGTTTCGTTTCACCACGCGGCCGGATTGGGAGCTGAAAACCCATTCGTCCCATTGCCACACGCCCTCCAAACTTTCTGGAATTTGCACGGCGAGATAGGAGCCTTCCGCCAAGCGCGCACCGGTGGGAATATTGCTAAAATCGAGGCCGAGATGAAAATCCTGCACCGGCACGTTTTTCGTTCGCCGGGCAATGGCGCGCGTGACGCCATAAGCCATCTCTGAAAACAAGGTCACCGCCGGGTGCGCAAAGCTGCCCAATTGCAAGCCGATGCGAAAAATATCGGTTTCCAGAAAGCCGAGGAAACTGCCGTCGTCTTCGTTCTTCACGTTTATCGTGTAACATTTCAATGCCACACCGTTGCCGCCGACATTCAACCCCACGAATAGAGGAAAGCCCAGCACCGCGGCATGTTCGTTTTCGCGCACACGATAGGTGGCATTGAAATGCAAATGCTCCACGCCTGCGGCGCGATGATTTTGCGCGTAAAAATCCATCAGCACGCGATGAATGCCGCGGCCGGGATAATCTGCCACGCGCAAGCCGTCCAGAGTGATTTTGATGCGGCGGTTTTTGAGCGTATGATCGGGCACAACGTTGCCCGCGTGTAGAATCGGCAGCAGCGGGGTTCCCGGTGTTGCCGGCGCGATGTAACCAAAGGCATGGGCCGTGTGTTGCCACGCTTTATCGGAAAACGGCCACCAATCAATGCCGCGATAGGCTGCCGGGGCACCGCCGCGCGTAACCACCGGTTTGGCGCTTTCGAGTGCAGTTGCGGCCGGTGCGTCATCCAATTCCCGCAGCTTGATCGCTGCTTGTTCCGGTGACATGCCGCCCAAAACGGGCAGATCGTCGAACCAATGCGAGGAAGGCATTTGCCGGTCCTTTTTTGATTAAGCTTGAAATAGAAATGAGCCGCCTGACTTTGGCTGCTATTCTTTTGTTGGCAAGATACAACAGAATGATTAAATTTGCCAAGAAATTATGGAGAAGAAATATGCGGAACGAAATTTCCCGGCTCTTGCTCGCCACGCAGGCGCTTGAAATTGCGCCGGAGGGTCAAGTGTTCTGGTATACTTCGGGCACGGTTGGGCCGTTTTATCTCAACGCGCATTTTTTATACGGCAGCCGGCAAAAAGCAGAAGAGCTGCTGGCGTTCATCGATCAGAATAGCGCCGATCGCACGCATTTGCTCGCCGGGCTGTGGGCGCGGGTGCAGAAAAATTACGCCGAAGATTCCGGCTACCGCGCCGTGATCGATGCGGTGGTCGCATGGGCAGAAGACCGCTTTGGTTTGGATCAAATCGACTACGTTTCCGGAGGGGAACGCCGGGATTGGTTTTTTTCGTTGCTGGCGGCAAAACGGCTCAACAAGCCGGCATTGGCTTTGTTCAAAGATCAATCGGCTGTCGTGATTGCTGAAAAAGATCGCGCGGAAGAACGCCTGGCAGTTGCCACCGAGCTGCGCGGCGCGCGCGTGTTTCACGTCGCCGATTTGGTGACGGAGGCTTCGAGTTACGTGCGCGCCTGGCTGCCGGCGGTTCAAGATCGCGGGGGAAAACTGGAATGGGCGATGAATGTCGTTGATCGTGGGCAAGGCGGGGAAGAAATTTTGCAGCAACACGGCGTGGCTGCGCATCATTTGATTCAGCTTGGCCCGGCATTTTTTGAAGAATTGGAAAAGGCGGGTTATTTAAGTCAGGCTACGGCGCAACGATTGATGGCATACCATCGCCAGCCGCGCGAAAGCATGAAAAAGTTTTTGGAAGAACATCCGGAAGTTTTACGAGAAGCCTTGCAGGGCGAGGATACGAAAATTCGCCAGCGTGGGCGGCAATTGCTGGAGCAGAATCCGTATGGATTTGCGGAAGAGTTTTTGGCGCGGTTTCGTGGGCAATGATTTATTACGGCGAGATTTTATTCTCCAGCAGACTGAAGGACTTTGGCGTAGAGTTGCTGATCGATCCAAAATCACAGTCTGTTCATTTGCCTTAATGTTGTCAGGTCTTGTTCAAAGTCATCGACATCATAATGGACGGGAACCCGGCGGCTCGCAAGGAGGTGTTGAAATCGGATGATGCTCATTTCCGAAAATTTACTTGCTTGTTCCATCGTGAGCTTTTCTTTCTGAAAGAGCATAACTGCAATTTCTTGTTTTAACTCAGGGACAGACATCCGCGTTGAGTAAACAATTTCATCAGGAATTGTTAAGCTCATTTCGGGCCTCGATCTGATACATAACCAATTGCTATCAAATGAATGATTGGACTAGGAGAAAGTTAAAAGAAAAATGGTGGGAAGCAAATGATTCCTAAATTATCACGCCAATAACCGATGCGCCGGCACCTCCCATATTTTGTATTCCGTGTCGAGGCCGCCGATCTGCTTGCCGCACGTCACGGCTATTCCAGCCAGCCAATTTGAGCCGAGCGCCGCGGCCACATCGCGCAATGAACGAAAATCTCGCGCCGCGATTTCCTGGCGGGTTTTGATTTCCAAACCTAAAATGCCGGAAGCGGTTTGCAGTACGTTTCAAACAGCTCGCCGGTGAGAGCGCCCCATTGGCCCTGCAATTGGTGTATGATAGGGTACGGTTCGAGTTACGTAATGTTATTATCACCTTTCATCGACCTCATCCTCAAAAAGAAGCCAAGCCATACCAGGTACGTGATGCACGACGGTTTTTGGAACAACTGGAAATCAAACCATGAAGACAATGACATACAAAGGATATGCTGCTCATATCGAATACAGTGACGAAGATCGCAGCTTTGTTGGCGATATTGCAGGTATTAATGACATTGTAGGATTTCACGGGGAGTCAGTGGCAAAATTGCGTACAGCTTTCAAAGAGGCAGTAGATGATTATCTTGATACTTGTAAAAAATTGAACCGTTTTCATCAGAAACCTTATTCTGGAAAATTAATGCTACGCGTTCCCCCAGAAATTCACGCAGCTGTGGCAATCGCTGCTGAAGTCCGAGGTCAAAGCATTAATCAATGGGCTACCGAGACTTTGGCTCATGCAGTAAATCAATGAGATCAACAAAGCGTGCTCATCCAACGATTTTTCTGTAAATCTGTTCTGGTCATGGCAAGATTTACAGAAAATCAGGCTGACAACCAAGCTTTTTGTTCACTGGTGGGAATAAAACCGGGAGAATAATCACAAAAAACTGTCACACCAAAAATTTCCCCTCCGCCATCACTTGCTGGCCATCAAACCAAACATCCGGCTTCATCGTGATCAAATCGATATGGGTGGGACAGGTCCAATCGGCGCCGGTTTGGCCGGGGGCGGGGTTGCCGAAGGCGATGTGCATGCCCGGCATTTTTTCATCTTGCAAAAGATTGCCGATGCAGCGCGTGACCCAGGTGTTGGTGCCCAAGGCAAACTCACCAACGCGGTCACTGTTCGGCGCGCTGCGGCAGTATTCCAAAAATTCCTGCTCGAGTTCTTTATTGAGGCATTGGACGGATTGCAAATATCCGCCGGCAATTTCCAAACGCAACGGCGTCTTTTCGAGGCAGCCGTATTTCCAGCACAGATAATCGCCGATAGTGCCATCCACCACCATCACTCCATCAACGCTTTGCGGGCACGTGAAAATTTCTCCTGCCGGCAAATTCGACCAGACTTGCGCAGTAATTTTGCCGCCGGTGTTTTGCCAGCGCAAACCGGGACTGAGCGTGACGGTTAAATCCGTACCCAAGGCCGAAGTGATATACGATTTTTTCGCCGGCCGTGCGATCGCGAGCACCCGGTCACCCAACGCATAAACTTTGTCAAAATCGGCGCGCATGCTTTGCAACATAATGTCGCCGGTGATGCCGATCATGTGTGCATAGCGCACGCCGTTTTCTTCCACGACTTTGATGAGATCGCCGCGAACTTTGGCTTCGCCCATTTGCGGCTTCACGCACATGATGCCGACATCGGACTGCGCCATCGCCGCGGCGACGGCGCCGGGCAAAGCTTGCATGGGGCGCGAGGTCATGTCTTCGAGCACAAAAGAAGTAATTCTGCTGCCGGCCAGTTTAAGCTGGTCGTACAAGCAGGTGCCAATGTCCAAAGTGGCGTGGTCGGTGATGAGCGTGACGTGCTCGTGGGGCTGAATACGAAGGCAGTTGCACACGGCATTGTGCGCGCCCAGAAGGTACTCGCGGTTGAAATCAGGTTGCCGGACGGTTTGCAGCATAACAGCCTTCCATCGTGTCTTGAATCAAATAATCCACTACGGCAGTCAAATCTTGATTGCTTTCTTCATAAACGCGCAGTTGCCGTTCGGCGCTGGTGCCGCTATCTAAAATGCGATAAAGATGATTGATCTCCTCGCGGCTGTCCAGCTCGTCGACCGCCTCGTCGATGAAGCGGATGTATTCGTAAAACAATTCGCGGAACGGCACTTCCTTTTGCTTGCCGAAGTCGATGAGCTTGCCTTCGATGCCGTAACGCGCGGCGCGCCATTTGTTCTCTTCTATCAGCGTCGGGCGGTAAATGCGGAAGCTCATATTATTTTTGTACAAATTCCACAGGGTTACCACCGTGGCTTGAATCAGCGCCGTCAGAGCGATGGTGTCGTCGACGCGCGTGGGCAGGTCGCAAATGCGGATTTCAATGGTATTGAAAAAAGCATGCGGCCGGATGTCCCACCAAATTTTTTTGCCGTTGTCGATGCAATTGGTTTTAATGAGAGTTTGCACGAACAGATCGAAATCGGCCCACGAGGTAAAAAAATCGGGAATGCCGGTGCGCGGGAATTTTTTGAACACTTCCGTGCGGGTGGATTTCAAACCTGTTTTGCGGCCCAGCCAAAACGGCGAGCTGGTGGACAGCGCCAGAATATGCGGCAGAAAATAGCGCATTTGATTGCACAAGGCGATGGCGATCTCGCGGTCTTCGATGCCGATGTGCACGTGCAAGCCGAAAATCAGATTGCCGCGCGCGACGTCGCCCATTTCATCGATGAGCACTTTGTAGCGCTCGTGCTCGGTGATTTCCTGCGTGCGCCAGTCGGAGAAAGGATGCGTGCCTGCGCCCACGAGGCGCAAGCCGTTCTTCTGCGCCAAATCGAGAATGGCGCAACGCAGCTCCAGCACGTTCTGCCGCGCTTCGCGAATGTTTTTGCAAATGCCGGTGCCGACTTCGACCACGGATTTGTGCATTTCCGGTTTGAGATGCTCTTGCAGGATCATGTTGCCCTGCTCGAGCATTTCGGAAATATGCGACTTCAGCTCCCGGGTTTGGGGATCGACGATTTGAAATTCTTCTTCGACACCGATGGTGAATTGAGGGGTCACAATGTTTCTCCATGCAGTAAGATTGACTGTGGCAATTCACAGTTTGCTCAACAGAGGTGTTTTGAATCACACGTCATTCGCTTTAAATTTAGTGATCGGCTTGAAACAAATCAATTGCAAAATTGCCCGGCTTGAAACCATTATATCGAAGAAAAGCGTTTTCGGCTTTGATGGGATATCGGCCAGCGTCTCGAAAATCGGTGTCTTTCGCAATGATTCATCGATAGTTCGCTTCACCTGATCATCGCCATCTTTCTTGTCAAAACAAATTCATCCGTTTGCAGCCGATAAAAATAAACTCCGCTGCGTAAAGACGAGCCGTCAAACTCAATGCGATAATTGCCGACGGCTTGAAAGGCATTGACCAGTGTGGCGATTTTTTCCCCTAAAGTATCTTAAATTTCCAATGTAACATGGCCTGACCGAAGTATGGCATACTGTATTCTTGTCACAGGATTGAAAGGGTTGGGATGATTTTGCGCAGGCGCATACGAAGCCACCAAAGCCTGTTCAGCATCAGCATAAACGCCGGCATAGACGTGGCCTTTGGAATTGATGGCCAAATCACCGACAACGCCGCCCAAAGGCCCGCCCAAATGTTGCCAGGTGATTTGCTGGGCCAGACCAAGGCTCGCTCCCCAAATAGTCAAAATAAAAAAGAATCTCATCATGAATTCAAACCGGTCAGCAGGAATCTTGTGATGGCCTAATGATTGTACTAGTCCATCACAAGATTCCTCGCTGAATGACAGGGAGATCAGCAACGACTTAAAGTTGTAGTAAAATTACAGCTCATTGACCTTTGGCGGTGCGCCGCCCACCGCCAGATATTTTTTTAGAGGCGGTGGCCCCGGCTTCCGCTTCTTCTTCTGCACCAAAAAATTTCGACCACAAAAATTCCGCGGGCATTTTGCGCGGTTGCGACGCGCGTTCAATCGCCACCTCCGACATTTTATCCACGACCCATTCAAAATTAACCGGGGTCACGGATTTGAGGTCGCAATCCGGCGCCGGGTTGCCGAAATCGATGGCGTACGGAATGCCGTCGCGCACCGCAAATTCACACGTGTTGAGATCGTAGCCCAGCGCATGGTTAATCATCAAACAGTATTTGATGATTTTCTCTTTCATCTCCGGCGTAGGCGGAGGGTTGTCCGGCACATATTGCGCGAAAAAAGCCTTGCCCGGATCGTAGCGCATAATGTGAACCTCTTTGCGCCCGACGGTGTAGCAGCGATAATATTCGGTGAACTCGATGCCCTCTTGCAGCACCATGCATAGCGTGCCGGTTTGATGATAGGAATTAAAAAACTCTTCCTCGTTATTCACTTTGTACACGTGCTTCCAGCCGCCGCCGGCATGCGGCTTCAGAAAAGCCGGAAAGCCGACGTATTTGAACACGTTGTACCAGTCAATGGGATAAACCAGATTGCGCATGGATTTTGACGAGGTGGAGGGCGGATGCGCTTGATGAGGAAGCATGACGGTTTTGGGAATGGGCACACCGATTTTATGGGCGATGGAATAATTAAAAAATTTGTCGTCCGCGCTCCACCAAAAGGGATTGTTGATCACTTCGGTGCCGGAGAGCATGGCGTTTTTTAGGAACGCGCGATAAAACGGCACCTCGTGCGAGATGCGGTCGATAATCAAACGCTCTTCGCAGGGTTCGGCCATGCGCACCGCTTCGATTTTAATGAAATCTGCCGCTACGCCCAGCTTGCGCTCGGCGCTTTTCTGGTTGATCCGTTCGATCAACGCTTCCGGAAAGGAAATTTCCTCGCCGCGCAGAATACCGACCTTCATCACTCCTCCTCTTCATTTGTTGTCTAGAATGTAATTCCCGGGAATCAGATTATTATAAAAATATAACATTTCAGTATAGAAATGGAAGTGAAAACTTGCAATGAATTTCTCTGCTTACATTTTCTCAAATTCAAACCAATGCCGGTACTTCTAGACTAAAAGCAGAGCGTTCCGCAGGCGCGCGGCAGCGGCGGTATAGCACTTTATTCGTTTCTTTTTAAGGAGAACACATGCGACCTTGGGTAATAGGCTCCAGCTTGCATGCCCGCATTAACGGCAGGCTGGACGGTGGGAAAGATTTGCCTCCTCTAAATGATGACAGCATTTCCTACTACTTGAGCAAGAATCCGAGCAGGCGGTCCGGTTACGTCGATAGTGAAAACTGGCACGAGGTGCGCTGCGCCACCGACTACGAGCAAACCATCTGCAAGGTCGCGGACCGCGATATCCGCACGGTTTATCAAAAATGGCAGTCGCACGACGCCAAGCTCATCGGCGAGCACAAAACCTGGGAGCACAAGCTGAGGCAGACGGAGGAAAATTATCTCACGCGCAAACAGGAGCTGGATCGCGACGCGATGTTCGATTACACGCCGTGGTGGTACATTCCTCTCATTATAATATTCGGCATTGCGGAATTGGCCATGAACGCGCAAGTGTTCGACATTTTCGGCTCGCCGCGTTTTGAGACCATCATCATGGCGTTGATTCTCTCGTTTGCCATTCCGGTGTCCGGCCATTTTTGGGGGCGCTTTTTGCGCGAGGATGAAAAAGACAAAACGCTAGTTTTGCTTTCGGTGGGATGTTTGGGCGTCATCGTTTTTTCTTTGTATGCTCTGGCCGCGGTGCGCAATAGTTACTTCAAAACTTCCGTGCCCTCCACCGAAGAAACCATGTTCAATGCCTGGCTCTTCTTTCTGTCGTTGAATTTTTTGATTTTTGTGATTTCGGTGTATGCTTCCTGGTATGCACACGAGCGCGATTTCAAGCTGTTCAAGTTCAAGCAGGATTACACCCGCTCGCTGAAGCGCATTCATAAAATCGAAGGCATGCGCAACGCCTTGAAGTCGGGGTGCCACAATCGCATTTTGCAAATTCGCGATCGCGCGCATCAAACCATTAGCGTGTACCGCCAGCACAACCTGCTGCATCGCAACGACGACCGGCGGCCCAAGGCCTTCGACATGCTGCCGGATATTTTGATTCCCGAGTTCCGCGAAGAAACTTTTGCCAACAACAACGGCCAGACCGTGCCTTCCACCGCTCTGGTGAGCACGCGCTTCTCGTTCGATTGATCCCACTTCAACGTGTTCAAGGAATGAAACGTCGCATGCAAAAGCTGCTGCGGCCGGCGGCGACGCTGGCCATGATGATGACCGCCGTCACGCTCACCGGGCTGACGGTCACGGGCTGCAATAAAACCGCACCGCATCAATCCCGTCACGTCATGGTCTTCATCGACATGTCGTTGAGTACCCTGCCCGACCGCGAGAATTACAAAAAATACATTGAGAAAATCGTCTACAAGCTTAAAGAGAGCGATCGGTTGACGATGTGCAAAATTATCGATCTCACCATCGCTGATTTCACCCCGATTTACGACCTCACTTTTCCCTCGTTCAGCATGTGGAGCGACAACCGCACGCAGTACGACAAAAGCATGCGCGACATCACCCACGGCCTGATTGCGACCGTCGATAGTGTGCTCAACAGCCGCTTCAAAGTGCAAAAAAATGAAATCGTCAATTCCTTCTTGATTTGCGATCAAATCAAAAACGGCAAGCCCGGCAGGAAATCGCTGGTGATCATTTCCGATATGCAGGAAAGCTCCTCGGAATTTGATTTTGACAAAGACCATCTGACGCCGGTTTACCTCGATAATGCCATCGCCATTCTGCGCAGCAAAAACCGCATTCCCAAGCTCGAAGGCGTGGAAGTTTGGATGGCCGGCGCCTATGCCAAAGACACGGAAAAATTTTTCGCCGTGCAGGAATTTTGGAAACGCTACGTCGCCGCCACCGGCGCACAGTTACGTTCATATTCGCATACGCTGCTGGATTTTGAGTAGGTGGCGAGGGTGACTGGGAGATGGGGCGATAAGTTGGATTCGCAAGCCCAAATCTCATCGGCTGATCGATTCAGAATCGGTTGGTGAGGTTTGGGCTTTTTATTTCCCAGGTAAGGGTAGAGGCGAGGAACGTGCTTGACTCTTGTGCAACTTTATTCTATTTTGAAAACGAACTAACGTATCTACTTCTATGCCACTCACGTCATCAGCCGGGTTGTCATTCATGGTAAAAGATTTGGACATCAAAGAGCTGATGAACGCCAGCCGCGTTCGCCAGCTCATCGGTCGTGTCAAAAAAGGACGGGCGCAATACTTGCTGAAGGATAACGGTGAGCCTTTCGCAATGCTTTTATCTCTCGATGAAGTAGAGCACCAGAAGAAAGACAAAGAAAAAGCGTGGCGAGATTTATTTAAGGTGATGGATAAAGTGCATGCCGCCAATTCCCAATTCTCGGCCCAAGAAGTTGAGGCGGATGTTGACGCCTCAATTCATGAGCTTCGTCGAGCACGGAGACACCGCTAATCATGCTCACCGTTGTTTTGGATGCGAATATTTTAATCAGTGCGTTTTTGACCCCACACGGTGAGAGTGATGAAATCGTTCGTCGGGCGAAAGGTGAAACACTCTGGCTTTCGCCTTTTATTTTCACTGAAGTCGCATCTAACCTTCGATCCTCGCGCCTCCGAAACAAGTATCACTACACAGTTGCTGATCTTAAAAAGTACGTCAAGAATCTCTATAAGGCCAGTCGTGTGATAAATCCAAAACAAATGCCGCAGGTGTGCTCAGATGAAGACGATAACCATGTCTTGGCATGCGCCATCGAAGCACGGGCCGAGTATTTGGTCACGAGAAACAGCAAACACTTTCCTCGAAGCTACGCCGGTGTTACCGTGATTACACCAAAAGAATTTCTTTTGACAGTAAAACCCTAAGAGGACATTTGAAAAGTCCGTAACTATCGTCATTGCGAGGCCTCTTTTCGCTGAAGCAACCTCTCGCCAGGCATAACCTCAGAAAAGGGATTGCTTGGCCAATAGAGCCGGCTCGCAATGACAGTCTTATATCAGCTAATGCTGCTTGACATCTTAAAAATTTCGTTTATATTGAAATCGAGCGGGAGACGAAAAGGACTAACCCTGATCGCAAAGATTGAAGCACACAAAACCATAACAATTTATTACGCTTGGCTGGAATATGATCATGATGGGGTGCACACGGTTTGATATCGATCACCATCCTTGGGCGCCGGCTTCGGCAGCAAGCGCTCACCATTCCGCTCTTTTTTGCAAACTTGCTCACCTTCATACATTTCACCGGCGCATTTTCGATTCATCTCGCCCATCCCCGATGGGAAGATTAATTAACCTCAAGTATTCAAATTCAGAGAGGAGGAGCGAATGTATAAACGGATGCTGTATGGACTAGGCGCAATGTTGTTGCTGATCGCCGCCGGGTCGTGGGCACAAGACATGGCCGGCGGGATCGCCCTGGGCGTGCGCGGCGGCGCCTCGGTGTATAGCGGCGATGATTTTAAAGATCTGGACCCGGACAACCTCGAGCCGGCCGGCAGCGTGTTCGGCGAATATTTTGTGAGCAACGGCTTTTCGCTCGAGCTCGCTTTGAACGCACTCGACGTGTCCGGCGTTACGGCAAACAAGGCGGCGGATTTTAAATCGCGGCTGACCGGCATGAGCTTGTTAGGCCGTTTGGGCCCCGGCGGCCAGGGTTTTCGCCCCTATCTCGCCGGCGGCGGCGAATACCTCGGCGCAGATCCGGACATCACTTTTGACGGCAATCACGACCGCGATAACTTTGCCGTGCCTGCGGGCGCGGGCTTGAGCTTCGGCTTGTCCGAAAAACTTGTGCTCGATTTCCGCGGCTTGTATCATTACGTCTTGAGCGACCGCATCGACGGCGCAAAAATTAAATCCGCCGATGATTCTTATTTGACCGGCACCGCGGGCTTGTCCTGGCTGTTTTCCGGCAATAATGATCTCGACGCCGACGGCTTGCTGAACGCCGAAGAGAAGTCGCTCGGCACAAATCCCAAAATGGCAGATACCGACGGCGACGGCCTCTCCGACGGCGAAGAGGTGAAAACTTATCGCACCGACCCGTTGAAAGCAGATTCCGATAGCGACGGCCTGAGTGATGCCGACGAAGTGCGCAAACATCGCACCGATCCCAACAAAGCGGATTCCGACGGCGACAGTTTGTCGGATAAAGATGAAGTCACCACGCACGGCACCGATCCCCTCAAAGCTGATACCGACGGCGACGGCCTCTCCGACGGCGAAGAAATCAACACCCACAAAACCAAAGCCACGGCTGTTGATAGCGACAGCGACGGCTTGACAGACGGCGACGAAGTGAGAACGCACAAAACCAATCCACTGGCAGCGGATACGGATAACGACACCCTCAATGATGGCGACGAAGTGACGAAGCACAAATCCGATCCCAATAAATCGGATACGGACAACGGCAGCGTTGCCGACGGCGCGGAAGTGAAGCGCGGCACCAATCCATTGAATGCGGACGACGACGTGTCGAAAAAGGAAATTTTGAAAGTCGAAGCCGGCGCGCCCATTATTTTGGAAGGCGTGGTTTTCGCTTCCGGCAGCGCCACGCTCTCGCCCACTTCGGAAGGAATTCTGCAAAAGGCGTTGAATACGCTCGAGGCTTATCCGAACATGAAGGTTGAAATTTCAGGCCACACCGACAACACCGGCAGCCAGGCCACGAACAAAAGGCTTTCCCAAAGCCGCGCCGATGCAGTGAAGACGTGGTTAGTGACGAAAGGCGTCGCCGCCGATCGCGTTCGAACCGCCGGCTACGGCCCGGACAAGCCCATCGCCTCCAATTCGAACAAAGAGGGCCGCCAAAAGAATCGCCGTATCGAGTTTTTGCGGTTGGAATAGTAGATCGCTTCCAAATTGGTATTGCTATAAAACCGTCATTGCGAGGAGCGAAGCGACGAAGCAATCTGCTCCTTGCAAGGAGATTGCTTCGCTTCGCTCGCAATGACAGACCAGACCATCGTGTGAGGAGGAATTTCATGATCGCAACCATTCTCATCGGTTTAGCCGCCGGCATTGTGGCCAAGCTGTTAATGCCGGGCAAAGACCCGGGCGGTTTTATTATCACCACGTTGTTGGGTATTGGCGGCTCCGTCATTGCTACCTACCTCGGCCAGGCTCTCAAAATTTATACAGCCGGAGAACCGGCCGGCTTCGTCGGCGCCGTGGTCGGCGCGTTTTTGATTTTGTTTATTTACCGGCGGTTCAAAAAAAGCTGAATTTTTCAATTGCCCTTTCAACAAAAAAGACTTTTTAGGCGAAGGCTTGAAAAGTCTTTTTTGCTTTGAGATTGCTTTGTCGCTTCGCGCCTCGCAATGGCTTTTCCATTGCTTTTGCAAAATTCAATAACACAATTTTTCTGCCACGGAGGAAGAGATTCATGCCAGATTTCGAAAAGCTCGGCGTCTTTTATCTCGGGCGCGAATACGATCTCAAAAACAAAAAATCAAAAGAAAATCTCATTCTGTACGATGCCAAAGATTTGGTGACGCACGCCATGTGCGTGGGCATGACCGGCAGCGGCAAAACCGGTTTGTGCATTGCAATGTTAGAGGAAGCGGCGATTGACGGCATTCCCGCGCTCATCGTCGATCCCAAAGGCGACCTCGCCAATCTCATGCTCACCTTTCCCCAATTCGATCCCGAAGAATTTCGGCCCTGGATCAACGAAGACGACGCCAACAGAAAGGGCCTGTCGCCCGAAGCCTATGCCGCCAATCAAGCCGAGCTATGGAAAAACGGCCTCGCCAATTGGGGACAAGACGGCGAGCGCATCAAAAAATTTCGCGACGCGGTTGACATTGCCGTGTACACTCCGGGCAGCACGGCCGGACTTCCGGTTTCGATTCTGCAATCCTTCGCCGCGCCGCCCGCCGCGATTTTGGAAGATACCGATGGGCTGCATGAAAGAATCTCTTCTACCACCACGAGTTTGCTCGGCTTGCTCGGCATTGAAGCGGATCCCATCAAAAGCCGCGAGCACATTCTGCTTTCCAACATTCTGAGCCATCATTGGAGCCGGCAGCAAGGCCTGGATTTGGCGGGCTTGATTCAGGAGATTCAAAAACCGCCGATGGGCAAAGTCGGCGTATTCGAATTGGATTCATTTTATCCCGCCAAAGAAAGATTCGAGCTGGCCATGGCGCTCAACAATTTGCTCGCCGCGCCCGGTTTCCAAGCCTGGTTGGAAGGCGAGGCGCTCGACATTCATTCGCTGTTATACACGAAAACCGGCAAGCCGCGTTTCGCGATTTTTTCCATCGCGCATTTATCCGATGCCGAGCGCATGTTTTTCGTTTCGTTGTTGTTGAACCAAACCTTGAGTTGGGTGCGCAGCCAGCCCGGCACCACCAGTTTGCGCGCGATTTTATATATGGATGAAATCTTCGGCTATTTGCCGCCGGTGGCGAATCCGCCTTCCAAAACGCCGATGCTCACGCTGCTCAAACAAGCGCGCGCGTTCGGCCTCGGCCTCGTGCTCGCCACGCAGAATCCGGTGGATTTGGATTACAAAGCGCTGTCAAATATCGGCACGTGGTTTTTGGGCAGATTGCAAACCGAGCGCGACAAAGCGCGCGTGCTGGAAGGTTTGGAAGGCGCAGCGGCCGGCGGCGCCTTCGATCGCAATATGATGGAGCAAATTTTGGCGGGATTGGGCAATCGCATTTTTCTTCTGCACAACGTGCACGAAGAAGGCCCGGTGGTTTTCGAAACGCGCTGGGTGATGAGTTATCTCGCCGGTCCGCTCACACGCGCGCAAATTAAAATATTAACGAACGGGCGCAAACCCGGCGGAAGGGTGGCTCCGGCCCAATCGAGCGCCGGCGCGAAGAACATGGCTTTGCCGCCGGAAGTGCCGCAAGTCTTTCTGCCCGTGCATGGCGCGCGCCCGGAGGACGCACAACTCATCTATCGACCGTTTTTATTGGGCATGGCGAACGTGCACTTCAGTGAAACGCGGTATAAAATTGATTTGCAAAATGAGCTGAAATATTTGATCCCGGTGACGGATGAAACTTTGCCGGTGAAATGGCTGCAAGCGATTGCCGTTGCGGTCAACGAATCCGATCTCGCTCAAAGAGAAGAAGAGAGCGCGCATTTTTTCGAAGCGCCGGCCAAAGCCGCGCAAGCGAAAAATTATCCCGCGTGGAAAAAAGAGTTTGCCGAGGAGATTTATCGCAATTACAAACTGGAATTATTCCAAAGCCGGGGCCGCGGTGAAATTTCACTGCCGGGCGAATCCGAGCGCGACTTTCGCATTCGCTTGAGCCAGCGCGGCCGCGAGCAGCGCGACGATCGCACTGAAAAATTGCGCGAGAAGTATGCCGGGCAAGCGGCTGCGTTGCAGGAAAAAATCCGCCGCGCCGAAGAACGTTTGCAGCGCGAGCAGGCGCAAGCCAGCCAGCAAAAAATGCAAACCGCCATCAACGTCGGCGCCACAATATTGGGCGCGGTATTCGGCCGCAAATTGGTGAGCCGCTCGAATGTGAATCGCGCGGGCTCGGCCATGCGCGGCGCGAGCCGGGCGATGAAAGAGTCGCAAGACGTGAACGCGGCGGAAGAAAATATTGAAGCGTTGCAACAGCAACTGGCCGAGCTTGATCTTCAACTCAAAGCCGAGCTTGACGCGCATGCGGCCGGCACCGATCCGCTCAACGAAACTCTCGAAGCGATTAGCATCCGCCCGAAGAAGACGAATATCTCCGTACGCTTGCTGGCATTAGCTTGGATGCCGCATTGGCAGCAAGAGGATGGCAGCTTGGCGCCGGCATTTATTTAGTCGGTATTCCGAAGCAAAAGCACCAAAGAATGATTTGCTTAAATCGTTTGGATCGTTATATTCTCAAACCAAAAACGATGTCACGAGGAATGATTATGCCCAATCGTTATCAAGACTGGCTCAAACAAGCGCGCGGCGATCTTCGGCACTCTCAAAATGCTCGTGAAGATGGCGATTATGATTGGGCGTGTTTTGCTGCGCAACAGGCTGGAGAAAAGGCGGTAAAAGCTTTAATCGAATTTTGCGGCGGAGAAGGCTGGGGGCATGCCATCAACAAACTGCTGGAGGGAATTCAAACCAAATTTGAGATTCCTCATGAGCGCATGGGAGATGCACTCGAGCTCGACAAGTTTTACATTCCGACACGTTATCCCAATGGATTCGCGGCCGGTGCACCGGTCGATTATTACACCCCAAAAGATGCAGAAAGCACTTATGCAGCAGCAGAACGACTCATTCAATTCTGTGAAAGTCAGATTTCCAGATCACCAAAAGATTCGCAGTGAGATTTCGGTTCTGGCGCAACGGGCTTTACAACAAGAGCCAAATATTCTGGCGATTTATTTATTTGGCTCGCGCGCCCGCGGCGATTATTCCGCGCGCAGCGATGCCGATTTGTTGATTGTTTTGGCGGAGGGCCAGCCGCGGCCATTGGATCGCATCCCTCGTTATCTCCGGCTTTTTCACCATGCGCCTATACCGGTCGATGTTTTCCCTTTTACAGGGGAAGAAATTCGAAATAATGCCTTTGCCCGGCATGCCGTGCAAAACGGTTTGTTGTTGTGCCAGCGGCAAGAAACTCATCCTTCGTGAATCACATCGCTTTCTTCCATCGGTGCTCCGCGGGTTTACGAAAACTTTTCCAGCAACGCCTTGTTCGTCGGATTCATTTTGAGCAACTGCAAAACTTTCTGCATCGCCTCCCTCGGCGTCAAATTTTGCACCGATCGCCGCAGCTTTTGATGCGCGTCCGTCAGCTCTCCGAATAATTTTTCTTCCTTCCGGGTGCTGCTTTCGCGCAGGTTGATGGCCGGAAAAAGCCGTTCTTCCGCCAGGCTGCGATCGAGCACCAGCTCCATGTTGCCGGTGCCTTTGAATTCTTCGAAAATAAAATCGTCCATGCGCGAGCCGGTATCGACCAGCACCGTGGCGATGATCGTGAACGACCCGCCGTCTTCGATCTTGCGTGCCGCGCCAAAAATCTTTTTGGGAATTTCCAACGCGCGCGCATCGAGACCGCCGGTCATCAAGCGGCCGCTGCCTTGCTGGCCGGCGTTGAAAGCGCGGCCTGTGCGCGTGAGCGAATCGATCAACAACACCACGTTTTCTCCGGCGCGCACCCAGCACTTGCAATAGTCCAATACCAATTTCGCCAGCCGCAAATGATTGGCAAGATTGTCGTCGTAGCTGCTGGAAAACACCGTGCCTTGCATGGTGCGCCGAAATTCCGTGACTTCTTCCGGGCGCTCGTCGAGCAACAGGGCGTGCAACAGATGCTTGGGATAATTGTGCGCGATGGCGTGGGCAATTTCCTGCAGCATCACGGTTTTGCCCGAGCGCGGCGGCGCCACGATCAATGCACGCTGGCCTTCACCGAGCGGCGCAAACAGATCGATGACGCGCTGCGTCGCGCCGCCGGATTTCATTTCCAGCCGCAGGGCTTTTTCCGGCGAGATTGCGGACAAATCTTCAGAATGCGGCAGATCGAGCCATTCTTCTACGGCCATGTTTTGAATGGTTTCCACCGAAGCCGCGCGCACCTTGCCGTTTTCTTCCTCCGTGGTGACTTCCAGAATTTCGCCGCCTTGCAAATGAAACTGCTGGATCAAAGGCGGAGGAATAAACACATCGCCGGGAATGCGCGCGAAGTTGTTGGTGACTTGCCGCAAAAAGCCGTAACCTTTGGGCTCGATTTCCAAAACACCGGATTTTTCGAGTGGCATAAAAATAGTCCTTGAGTTTTTCAGTAGAGATTTTGCCGGGAGGCATGAGTTTTCACCGGGAGAAGCGCCTTTCTCCCAAATGCAAATTTGTTCGCCAAGTGGCCGACCTGTCATCCTGTAAGGAACTTTTTAAGCATTGAGCACCGCTTATTGCTTAAAAAGATGCTTCCAGGATGACAGGCTACTTGGAAGATAAGAAGACATTCAATCAAATGCTTGCAAAATTTCCGTACCTCACAAGATTCTTTCAGAATGAGCGTGAGCCGAAGTGATGTCAGCTCAGTCGTAGTACAAACGGTGAAAATCCTACCTGTGCGCCGCCGTGGGCGTACAGAAGTCGCTTCCCGAATTCCGCATATGCGGAA